>ERZ761584.514-NODE-514-length-11605-cov-8.190996_pt1 | contig 11605 bp, 5 predicted proteins | sample MGYA00512168_ERZ761584 | MGnify/ENA primary metagenome ERZ761584 (study PRJEB28899, sample SAMN03785564) | bioreactor sludge metagenome | biome: EBPR Sludge; feature: EBPR Bioreactor; material: 0.22µm filtered reactor supernatant | place: Saint Lucia: Queensland...
CCCCGGCCCAGTTCGCTCCTCCCCCGCCCCCGCCGGCGCCGCAGGGCCCGCCGCAGGCTCCCCAGGGCCAGCAGCCCCCGCAGCAGGCGCAGGGCCGTCGTCGTGGTGGTGGCAAGGCCGCGGGTGCCACCCCGCCGCCGCCTCCGCCCCCGCCCGGAACGCAGCCGCAGCAGCAGGCGGCCCCTCCGGCTTCGATGCCCCAGGCCCCGCAGTTCGCGGGACCGCCGCAGGCGCCGTCGTTCCAGCAGCCCCCCCAGCAGCAGTTCCCGCAGCAGGCTCCGCCCCAGCAGGCCGGTGATCAGGTCCTGGTGCTGCTCCAGAAGATCCAGGGGGACCTCGAGTCCCTGCGGGCGGAGAACAAGGAGCTCATCGCCAAGGTCGAGGCAGCCGAGGCCAGCCGCCAGAAGATGGAGTGGGCGATGGTGCTCGCCTTCCGGAGCCTCATGAACAAGGGTGGGAACCTCGACGCGGCGTCGCTGCTCCGCGACATGGGCGTCAACATCCCTTCCTGATCAAGGTCGAGGAAGCACCGATTCAGGAACCGGCGAAGAAGAGGGTCGAGGCTTCCAAGAAGGAGCCAGAGCCCGATCCTGAGCCGGTTCCTGATGAGTTCGAGCCTCGACCGAACACCGTGGAAGTGGATCCCAACCAGACCATCGAAGTCACAACCGACTACCTGCACAGCCTCGATGACACCCAGCTAGCTGCCTTCTGCACGGACTACCTCGGCGTGGCAACCAAGCCTGGAGCCAGCAGGAACAGCATCATGGAGATGATTCTTCGCTGTGCGATGAGCGCAACGGACTACTGAAGAGGCCCGGGTAACCCCCGGGCTTTTTCTTAGCTTGGAAGAAGGTCGGGAGGGGAGTCCTCCTTCTCGAACTGATCCTTGAGGCTCTCCTCGACCAGTCCTCCCTTCTTCAGGAGCTCACCCAGGCTGTTCACTGCTCGACGGTGCGTGTCTGCCCTGCTGGGCCTTGGAGGAAGAGCATCCCACGAACGTCGGACGAACTCGAAAGCACCGCAAGAACAAGAGCCGAGAACGATGTCGTCCTTGTAGACCTCCTCCCCGAGCACTCTTCCGAGCTTGAGGTTGTTGAAGGAGATGACGTTCTCCTTCTTGCAGAACGCACAGACCTGGACGACTACCGAGTCGATGGTGTTGATGGCCTTGATGGGCATCTGCCTCTCCTAGCTGACGGACACCCTGACGTGGAACTTGCTGAGGGTGCTGGCGTTGGTGGTGGTGGCGCTGATGAGGCAGCCCCATTCGTGAACGTCGTCTGCCGTGTACGACAGCGCAGTGATGTTCGTTTCCGTGTATGCGAAGAAGGTGAAGCTGGTGGGGACTGTCTTGTACTCCTTCTTGAAGTCCAGACCAGCCGAGATCTTGCTTGCGGCCCCACCGTTCATGCACTGGACCCCTGTGCTGTGGTCGGTGTCGCCGAAGGGGGAGTCAGCGTTCCAGACACCGTCTCCACCAAGGATGATGACCGTTCCGGTAGTTCCCTCGTTCCAGGTGTCGTTGAAAGTGGCTCCAGGCCCCAATTCGTAGGAAATGCTGAAGAGGGTGCTAGAGAGGAGAATGCTGGGGTCCAAGGCGAGACGAGCTGTGACCTGAGAGTTGCCGGCCACATCCTTGACCCACTGCGCACCATCCCAAGCCGCGTTGATCGTGAGCTCGAAACCGATGACAGGGTCTCCGAGACCGTCGTCGATGACCTTGGTGTAGACACGGATCTGAGGGTTGGGATCTCCACCGAGACCTGTCGTTCCGCTCTTCCAGAGGCAGGTTCTGGTGCCGAATGCGCTTCTGGCGTTGAAGTTGAGACGGGGGATGCGAGCATCGGAGTCCGAGGATAGGAGCGCCGTCCCCAGAGAGAAGCTCCCTCCGAAGCTTCCGCTCTGTAGGTCGGCCGCAGCAGCAGGAATCACAGCACCAGTGTCATCCCATGCTCCATCGGCCCAAGCGGCGTTGTTGGCCGGTCTCCTGTAGAAGTACTTGAGCGCCCCCGCCTTGAACTCGTACTTCGAGGAATGGACCCCTGCCTGGTCCTTCGCCCACTCGTTGGCTCCGTTGTCCCAGACCGCGTTGACGGTCACCTCGAAGAGGCCTCGCCCCATGTAGAAACGGATCTTGTCGTCGGCACCGGAATCATCTGACGTCTCCCACATGAGCGTCTTGGCCGACGCTCCAGGAGTTGCCATCGCCATCCGGAGACGGGCAACCATCGCCAGCGCTGTAGTGAGGGTCAGTGCATCGCCGGCTCGCACCTGGTTGTTCGCGGCCAGGGTGCCAGGATCTCCGCTGTTGATGTTCCAGATGGTGTTCGTGGAGTCCCAAGCCCCATCACCCCACGGGGAGGCAGAAGCAGAGAGACGGTATTCGAGGTAGATCTGCCCAGCCGAGAACTCGAGCTTCCTCGAATCAAACCCACCAACATCCCTGATCCACTGTGCTCCGTCCCACACCGCGTTCGCCGTGAAGACCAAGCGGCCGTCTGTTCCCCGGACGTAGATGCGGTGCTTGTACGCAGGGGTGTCTCCAGCCGCGGCCTCGAAGACGAGGGTGAAGTGTGTCGAGGCCGAGGCCATCGCAGGCGCGATGAAGGTCGGCATCAGGGCCTCACCCAGGAAGGCGGGCGCCGTAGCTCTGATCGTCGCCGGAAGAGCCCAGCCGCCATCTCCCCAGGCTGCATCCACCTCTCGGTACATAAAGATGATCCGGTCTCTCTTGAACTGGAAGAGCGAGGCTGGAACACCTGCCAGATCCTTGTTCCAAGAGACACCATCCCACCTTGCATTGATGGTGATCGCGAGACGAACACCGTCAGCGTCAGCCACGGTGTACTGCCTCACCACCGTCAGGTTGGCGAAGTCACGGGTGTCTTCACGGACGAGGGTGTAGGTAGAAGTACCTGGGTCGGTGACGATGCTCTTCGTTCTAGCGACCTGCGCTCCCGCCAGGTTGGAGAGGAGGTCTCCGATCCGGATGCCTTCGTTGAAGGTGTTGAGGTGCTGGAAGGTGTTGAGCTTCCCCTTGTACGCGATGTCGGGATCTCTGATCTGGCTGGGGCCCGTGAGCAGCGGAGACAGGATGGGGTTGCTCGCCATCTCTCGAATGGATGCCCCTACTGGGATGGCGATCAGGTAGTTGCCGCCGACCAGGTTGACGTTGGTGTTGAAGAACATGCGGTCGTTACCAGCACCACTCTTCATGGCGACAGGAACGAAGAAGCCCACGTACACTCCCACCGTGCCGTAGCTGGTTCCTCCTGGCAGGTTGGGGTTCAGGGCTCGAGGCTTGTCTTCTGTGGTGTCGACCATCTCCTCCTTGGCGCCCATTGGGCGGATGTAGAGATGATCTTCATCTGGGACCCCAACCACCACGAATTCGCCGTTGTGGTTGAAGGGGGTGTCGTTGGTTGCTCCCTGGATCGTGATGAGGTCGTGCGGCTGTACGTTGTTCGTAATGAACTGCGCACCAGGTGCCTTCAAGAGGTTGCCGCGGATCTCGGTGATAGCGACCGGCCCTGTCTTGAGCTGGCTGCCGTTGAAGCTGGGGTTGGCAACCGCCTTTCCGTCAGGCACTCCCCAGTCTGCGAAGTGCGAGCCGGGGTCTACTGGAGGGCCATAGGTGATCGAGCTCACGACCACCTTGTCATCTCCGAAGTACACCAGATCGCCGTTGAGGTCGTAGATCTGGATGTAGTTGAAGTCGAGCCCACCAGAGCCCAGCGCCATCACCGCCAGACGAGAAGAACCACCAAGGTTGAAGGAAGTTCCTCCACCGTGGACGAGGAAGACGGTTCGGTACGCTGTGATCTCGTGATCGAGGTCCGACACGTACTGGTCGAGTCCCTCGAGCGACCCAGTGATGGCCCGGTTGACCACAGCACTGGTGAACTGCTCGTCGTGCGCCACCAGCTTGGTGCCTGGAGGGTTGGCCTGAACACCTCCCGCCGACGAGGTCGCGATGTCTCCTGCCCTGCTGAAGCCCCCCAGCGCCAGCACGTCGAAGCCCAGGATGTCGTTCCCTGTACCAGCCGCATCCACCTCGAGCGTGTTCTTCCCTCCTCCATGAAGGCTCTGGATGACGAGGAACCCACCATCATCGTAGGCCTTGAGGTCTGCCCCTCCCGCCGCGTTGATGGTTGCGATGGCGTCGTCGTAGCCGTCGGAGAGGAAGTTCGCCGTGACCGTAGCAGTAGGTGCCGCTCCAGGAGACGGTCGAACGATGGCCACCAGCGACTTGCCGGTGAGCCCAGGGTAGTACGGGAAGGCTCGGACCATGTCCGGGTCGTTCCTGCGCACCCTTGCTCGAAGCGTGGGGAAGGTGAGGATCGGGACTTCGGCTGCCCCAGAAAGAACCCCGCGCTGAGCGTTGTTGTCGTTGGTCGCCATGAGATCTCCTAGAACCGGATCTGCCAGTCCACCTGAAGAGCGAAGTTCTGCGTCTTCTTGAACGGCTCGAAGGACTTGTAGGCCGCCGGAGCCTGTTGTGACGCGTTGGCCAGTGTGATGTCTCTCGTGCGTGGCGTGTAGCTGGAGGTCGGGGACCCATCCGTGAACAGCCCTGCCTCCGTCAGCACTACGCTGCCGACAACCGAGAGCTCGAGCTCGCTGTACGTCCTCGAGTACTGGACGGTCGTTCTTGAAGGAGTGAGAGGGAAGGTTGGGATGCCGACCTGTGCGAGGAAGTTGTTGGCCCCATCGAAGGCGATCGGAGTGACGAGACGAGAGACAGAAGAAACCTCTGGCTGGATGCCGGTTCCGAAACCGAAGTAGCGAATCCGATCATCTCGGAAAGGGACATCTGGGTTGGCTGCTCCGGCGGCATGGGCTGAGGTGCCGTAGAAGGAGTAGCTCATGAGAAGCGCCGAGAACTCCCGGCCGGTCAGGGTCCAGATGTTCTTCCCTTCACGCCTGGACCCGGGCACGTACTTGCCTCGCTCTCGCGCGAAGCAGGAGAAGAAGCCCTCGACCTTGATGACCTCCTTCTCGTCCTCCACAGGACCGGCCAAGCGGAGAAGGCCATTCCCTGCAAGACGAAGGAAGTCGCGAACGAGAACGAGGTCTTTCATCATAGGACTTTCCTTCTCTGGAGTCCGTAGAGGATTCCCGGAGCGTTGTGCGTCTCGGTTAGGGTCCTGGCTAGCGTCAGGGTCACGTTACCCACTCCACTGATGTTGATGATGGGGTAGATCCCCGGCCCATAGCCGATGTCGACCGTGCTATCCGCGCCCTCTCGAACCACGAGGTAGTCCCCGATCGCCAGACCGAGGTCGAAGAAGTCTTGTCCTGAGACCGTTGTGACGTCTGCACTTCCGTTGCTCGTCGTGAGGTCTTGACCGCTTGAGAGCAGCGTCAAGAATACGGACTCTCCCGGAACACGGTCAAGGATGTCGGAGGAGATGGGAGTTGTCGCTCTTCCAGCCTTCTGGATCTGGAAGGCCTCCCCCACAGCGTTTGCTGGAGCAGGTGCGCTGGTGATGGCGATCTGTGTCGCTGGATCGAAGTCGACCACTGGGAAGACCTCACCCGTCGATTGCCGAACCAGCAGGTCTCCAGGATCCATGAAGAGAGCTTCTTCAAGAGCCGCGGCCTGGAACTGGAAGAGGCGGCTCCCGATAGTGAGGTCCACCAAGAAGGGGAACGAGGTGGCCACCCTCTCGAGGAGATACCTGGTTCGCAGTCCTGGACGGACAAATACCAGGTCTCGGGCTCCTGTAACCTCCACGGGCGCAGTTGTCAGGGTCACCTCTTCATTGACTGTATCCACCTCAGCAACAACGTACTGCCGAGAGAAGACACCTCCGCCAGAGAAGGTGAGGACGTCGCCAGGGCTGACTCCTGCGGAGAAGAGCCCGTCGCCAACCGGGATGACTGGGTTCCCCTGGGTGACCACCACTCCTGCGACCTTGTAGACAACCGCTCCCAGAGGTCGGTAGACCGCGAACTCTTGGTTCGCTAGCGTCTGGAAGGTGAAGACCGCCCCATCCAACCGTGTCAGACCGTTGAGGTTGGTGTCCGCCCCCACCGTGCCTACCACGTAGCGACCAGCGTTGTTGCCCCCGTAGATGACGACCAAATCTCCTGGTCGGATGAAGGGGGTGTCGTGGCTCGCCACCGCCGAAGGGTTGATGAAGCCACCGCTGGCGGAGGTGACCGTAGTGCTGCCCTGCGTGGTCTGGAGATCGTTTCCCCACAGGTACAGGGCGTACATCTGGCCCTCAACGCTGACGAAGTCGTCTGCCGCCTTTGCGGGGTAGTCGAACTTCACCGCCGTCGCCATTCCAAGAGACGTGTGCTCGAAGAACTTGTACGGCTTGGTGAGAAGGAAGCCGTCCTCGATCACCACCTGATCCTCGACCGCCTTCTGGAAGGCCGTGATGAGCTTGATGTACGTCGGCTTGGCCTTCTGGATGAACTGGGCAACGAGGTCGATGTCGGCAGGACCGACGATGTCCGAGTTCACCAGGAGCTCGAACGCGTGATACTTGGTGAGGTTGGCTCCATTGTCCCCCTGTCGGACGAACTTCTGGAACCAGTCTGGAGAGGTGATGTAGTCGAGGATCTTCGCTCCCTTGGCGAGAGGAGCGAACTGCGACACTGTGTCGCCGACAGCATATGGAAGCCCTGTCTCGAGGTTGGTCTCGAGGCCCGACAGATCTGGGTTCGCAGGGATCCAACCCCCTGGGTTCGCCGGGTCTGGAAGCTGCCGCCCCTGCGGGTAGAAGTAGATGTTGGTCAGCCCAAGAGGGTTTCCCTTCTTGTCGACGCCCTCCACAAGAATCCGGCCGAGAAGGGGAGACCCGTCATCTCTCACTCGGTAAGACGGGTTGATCTCGGTGATGGTTCCCGCGTTCTGCGTGAAGGGCAGACCGAGAAGGATGTGCGCCGCCAGGCCCAGGTTGGACACCGTTGGCCCTGTCGCCAAGGCGTACATGAGTCCAGCCACGGCACTCTTGTAGGGCACCTGGGCGCTCTGCTTGTCGAGCTGCTCCTTCGTGATGCCCACCAGGACACCAAAGTTGGCTTCAACGGAGGGGCTGTTGTCGAAGTAGATGACCTCCGCCCACAACCTCTTGGGGATAATGTTCTTCTTGTCGATGATCTTGTTCACGAACCGGACGTACTTGCCAGACACCCGTCGGCTCATCCGGTACTGCGCCCCGGTGCTGGACAACGTAGGCACAGGGAAAACCTGAACGGTCTGGTCATCGACAAGGTGCTTGATGGTGAACAGCTCCTCGAGGGAGCCGATGGTCACCACCAAAGAATCGCCCTCTGCCACACCCCGATCGAGAAGGTCACCGAAGGGGATGGAGATGAGATCCACTCCCGCCGTCAAGGAGCAGACCCCACGGAGCGTGGACTCATCATCGACGATGTAGTCGAGGTTCTCGATGAGTAGGTAGGGGTTTCGAGAGAGCGGGAAGAGCTTCTCCTCCGACATCTGGAAGAGCTGCCCGTTCTGCGTCACGAGTTGTGGCTGCTTGATGTACTCCTGAAGCACAGGGATGGAGACCGTCTGAGCATCCACCGGCACCTTCGACACCCTCATGATGCTCACAGGGCGGAAGTACACGGAGAAAGGACCCACGTTCACTGCACGGTCAGGGGTGAGCTCGGTCTCGAAGTTAGTCCTCTTGAAGAGAGGTGATGCTGTTGTGGTCTTGATGAGACCAGCCTGATCCGAGTAGGCCAGCATGCCGTTCACATCAGTCGTCAGACCTGCGACCCGCAGGCTAGCAGCAAGTGTCACCTGATCTTCGTCTGACAACCCACCAGCCGCGATCCCGTTGCTCAGCTCCTCGATATTGAAGACAAAGCCCAGGCGATTGCGGTCGACCGAGACCACTTGGACGTTGAAGGTTGCGCTGACGTTGGTGTCCTGACGGCGCACCTCAGCAACCAACACATCACCAGGACTGACACCCTGCTCCTCGAAATCGAACTCCGACGAGATGAGGGTGGAGCTGAACCTCCAGAACTTGCCAGAAAGCTTTCCTGGGACTCGTGGTCTGTCTGACATGAAAGAGCTGTGAAGGGCCACAGGCGGAAGGACCGTGTAGGTCAGTCCTGTCGCTGCGGCGAACACCACCGCTCCTCCTGTCATCGTAGTGACCTGCACTTCGACCTGGCTGGTGAAGACCGAGATCTTGTAGTCGGTGTACTTGCCTCCGGAGAACACGCGAAGGGTGTGACCAACCATGCCTGCCGAGAAGAGGCCCCCCTGGAAGCGGTTGGTCGCCGCGATCTGCACTCCCGTCGTTCCGAAGTTCTCCGACTTGAAGGGGCTGTTGCTGCGAAGGAGGGTGAAGGACCTCCCTCCGAACTGGAGAACCCGCCCTGTGGAGATGGCTCCTCCATAGGCAGCGCTGGAAAAGCTACCCTCCGAAGTTGGGATGATCACGTTGCTGACGATGTCGGGCTGTACCGTCAAGGGCATGCCCGTCTGATCATCAAGCACCACGCTGGAAGCGGAAGATCCAGCCTGGTCATCGGCGAGGATGAACGAGACCTTCGAGCGGTCCAGCACCAGCTCGATGGGGTAGGACAACCAGCGGCGCTGGAAGAGGTCCTGGATGTCCTGGATGCTCTTGTTGTAGTCGTACTGGTAGAGCTTCAGGAGCTCCGAAGCGATGAGCTGGATAGCCGCCGACCAGAGTGTCTCGAAGCGAGCTCTTCCCTCCACACGAGTCCAGAAGTCCGAGAGGTAGTTCCAGATGAAACTGGCGTCTGGGATGTACCCCTCGTTGTGTGGCACCAGGATGACCCGGACGTCCACCTGAGCAAGGGCTGGGTCGGAGTCGATAGTGCCGTCGCTGACGACGAGCTGTACTTCGTAAGGACCCGTGATGTCCGGGGAGAAGCTAATGATAGAGCTGTCAGACTCCAGCTTGGTGAACCCCGTCTTCTCCACCTGGGATCCGATGGGGACCTTGGTGAACGACCAAGTGAAGACGAGAGGGTTCCCTTCTGGGTCGAAGGATGCTGTGCCGTCTAGCTTGATGATGGAGCCAACCACCGCTTGCTGCTCAGCCGGCAAGATCACAGCGACAGGAGCCTTGTTGGTAGGCTCCAGCCCGAAGACGTAATTCCTGTAGGCCTGGCTCATGTGCTAGTCCGAGACCGTGACCAGGACGACGGCCTGGGTGTCGAAGAGCTCATCGCGTAGATCCTTGATGCTCTCGTTCTTCCTGGTCGCCACCTCGAAGCCACCTCCGGAGAACGTGCGGATGTAGCGCCACTTGGAGGTCGCTGCTTTTCCTTCCTGGTGCCCAAAGATCACTCCCTGCCCAACGAGAGCCACCGGAGGAGAAGAGATGCGGTCAGGGATGACCAGCCTGGGGGTAGCCTCATCGTCAACGAAGATCTCCACCTTGTCGTGTGGATGTCTCTCCAAACGATAGCGATGCGGGAGGGTCCAGTCGAGGATGAAGCTGAACTTGGCTCCGGTGCCATCGAGGCCATGCGGCAACTGGTAGAAGAGGGGGCCTCCAGCACTTTGAAGGAAGCTCACAAACTTCTGTGAATCCTCTTCCAAGAAGCCGATCCCGTAGGTTGCTGTCCCGTCGTCGAAGGCAAGAAGGCAGCCCGTGTTCGAGTTAGGGCTGTGCGCCGAGATCTCAAGGTCGAACTCAACCACTGCCCCGCGATTCTGATCGATGAGCATGGCTCTCGAATAGTTCTGGCCAAGCCCATCACCTGTTGCGATCTGGAGGCCAGTGGTGCCTGTGCCGATGACCGCCGTGCCGGCGTTGTCTCCCAAGACCCAGGGAGGGTTGGCGGCTGGGGGAAGAAGAGCATCACGAGCAGGTTCATAGGCCTCGTACTGGTAGCAGTAGGACAGTTTGGTGACGTCGAGCTCTCCTGTCGCCTGGCTCTGACGAGGGAAGCCGAAAGCTACGAAGGGCAAGTCCGTGATCGCGTATCCGTAGTCGGCGATGACCGGCAGCTTCGTGCGGTCAAAGGGCACGGACATGATGGGTGTCCGGAGATCCGTTGTGTTGAAGATCTCAAGGAGCTGGCGTCGAGGGTCCGCCACGAACCTGAAGGTCACCAAGCTGGACCAATCGAGCGGCGTGGACAAGAAGTGATCGAGCTGCTTGTTTTCGACTCCGCCCCTCTTCAGCAGCCCCAGCCTTTTGTTCATCGTGTCGTCGAAGAGGCTGAGCTGGTAGACGTTGGCCGTGTCACTGAACAGGAAACCGCTACCTGCCCATGCTGCATCCTTCGTGGTGGGCACTCCTTTGATGGTGGCCTCCAAGAAGAAGGCCTCCGCTGCCAGACGCAAGATCCCCGGCTCCTCCCGGTAGACGGAGAAGGCTTGACCTGCCGTCGGCTTGGAGAACTGGAGCACCTTCCCCGGAAGAACCGCGATGCTACCTGCCGTGTCTTGCACCGGGAACAGGGGGGTTGGCGGGTCGAACCAAGGAGCGAGAGGTGCCTCTCGAGGGTCGAAGTCTCCAGGCAACCGGACAAGGTAGTCTGGTCGAAGAGTGGTGACGAACTCCCCTCGCTTGATCCCAGAGATGATGGGGAAGCCCACATCGGCCGAGACCGCGATGTTCTTGAACGTCACCTGGTCCCCGAACGCTCCCTCCTGCCCGTAGATCCCCACGATGTCTCCGTTGCCTCCCAGCCGTGGTGTGCTGCTGGGTTGAGAAGGGTCCATCGCTTGGAAGGTGCTGATGGGGATGGTTGGGAAAGGAACAACCAACCCACCGACCTCGGCGTAGAACTCGAGGACAGGCGGGCTTGCCATTTCATTCCAGAAGACGATGTAGCGGTTGAGCCCGGTCCAGTCGAAAATGTTGGTGACGTTGGGGATGCGCAGGCCGTTGACACTGGGGCCTGTGACCCTGATGGTCTTGATCCCAGCGACCACCTGGAAGAAGAGGTAGACGCCGGTGTTCCTTGGCCCGTACTCGAGACCCAGCACGGCTCCCTGCGCGTTGTTGGTCTCGATGTCAGGTCGGATGATGGCAGTGACGAGTGCGCTCTGCCGAGACGTTGCTCCTCCGATGTCCACCGCAGAGGCGTATACGGACCTCTGGGCAGAGGCGCTGGTCTTGGTGATCTGCACGCCATCGCCAATGACAGCGAAGGAGGCGTCCACGTCGACCACCGGAGCGAAGACCGAGGTCTTCTTCGTTCTTGGAAGGAACTCGAAGAGAGCAGTGCCGTTGCTCCTAGTCTTGGCGTAGGAGACGACAGCTCGCAGGGACCCAGCGTTGAGGAAGAGCAGCGTATCCTTGAGCGAGAACCTGATGGGATCGACGACACGCACGTTCAGCGCATCCTCGGCTGGCAGGAGGTTCACGATGTAGGGCTGTTCCGTTCCTCCCAGAACGAGTGGAAGAAGCCCCGGCAGAGCGCCCAAGAGCTACTCCTTGCTCTCGGCCGGCTGTGGGTCCTTCTCCGAGGCCGTGGCGACAGCCTTCAGGAAGGGAAGGAGCTGGGGGAGGACCGCTCCGTGGTAGCCGGTGTACCCGTTCGTGGGCTGGTCGACTACAGCCTTGAACTTGTCCCAGGTTGCTTTCTCGAGGGAGAACATCTTCTTCCCGCTCTTGAGAGCCTCCAGGATCTCCTGCCC
>ERZ761584.515-NODE-515-length-11580-cov-32.962863_pt1 | contig 11580 bp, 24 predicted proteins | sample MGYA00512168_ERZ761584 | MGnify/ENA primary metagenome ERZ761584 (study PRJEB28899, sample SAMN03785564) | bioreactor sludge metagenome | biome: EBPR Sludge; feature: EBPR Bioreactor; material: 0.22µm filtered reactor supernatant | place: Saint Lucia: Queensland...
AACTTCTTTATTGGCGTAACTAATCGTATAACTATTTAATAATGAGCGACGAAATACCAAACATTTACAAAATAACTTATTCTAATTATTTAGAATTTGAAGGAAGGATTTTAGCCTTCCGTAAACAGCAGTTATTCGATATTTCCGAACAACCTAAACATATACCGTTTAATGAATCTGCTCAGGCTTGGATTATTAACCGGAAGCATTTAAGTAAAAGTAAAGCTAAAGATATTGTTCAACACAAATCAAAAGAAGTAGATGTTAGTAACCTTCAATGGTACATTCAAGAACAATTAAATCACGTTTTTAACCTATAACAATGCACTCAATCCAACTAAAAAATAAGCGCGGTAAGCCAATCGCAACACTTCAATGGGAACGGCCTGAAGATTTACAAAATTGGGCCGCTTCAATGAGTGAGCAAAATGGATTCGAGTTTAGAAATGTTGATCCGGAAGCTCCAATAACATTAACAGCAAGCGCACCACCGGCACACAAATTGAAAACCATTGTAAGCGATTCGGTTGAATTAAAAACACAATCTGATATTGAAGTTGCTGTTATGTCTGTATTAGAAAACTTGCAGGAAGAATTTGAATTACTTATGTGCCGTGATTTTGTGAGTGAAAAAACACTTGATGATAAGAAAAATCAAATTTCAGTGCTTAATGATATTCTCTATTCATTGGAGCGCATACATGAAAATGAGCGCGAATTAAGAAAAAAATTAGAGGGATGTTTATTAGTTCATGGTGTTCCTGCATTTGAAATTAATCAGTGGTTAAATAAGAAAATAAGTGTAGTTGAAAATGAAGTTGCTTATGCTTACAAAAAAGAAAGATTTGAATGGAAAGGTAAATTAATATACGAACAAGGTTATAGATTCAAAGTTCCGTTACTATTAGTAACAACAGGTTTTGAAAAACAAAATGAAGTCCGAACAACAGATAAACCACTGATAGGACTAACATCACTTCTTTTATCCGGATTAAAATTTAAGAACACAATATCGATTAAACAAGCAATACAATTATGAGCAAACAAAAAACACCAATGATGCAGCTTTTAGATAAGCTTAAATACGCAAGAGTACAATTAGCACACGGTTACCCGCAAGATGAACAATTTGATGAAGGATATGCTAATTGCCTTACCAACATCATTAACGACATTGAACTGCAAATGATTCCGATTGAGAAGGAATATATTACTAGTATGTTAAAAACAGTAGAAGCATCAGTTATTATTGAAACAAACAATTTCGGGCATAAAAAAGAAGATATACTTGCAATAAAAGACGTAACAGATGTTATCGACACAACGGCTCACCTTGTAGATAAGCACGGCCAGCTTGATGATGCTGGTGCTTATGCTGAAGATGATAAAGAAGATTAAAGTTTTGATGTTTCTGTTTTCGTGTACCGGAATTTGTTATCAGATTCCGGTATTTTTTTTGATTCTATTTCAGTGAATTTTGAAACATAAGATTCGGTAAACCGTTTTTTATTCGGACAAACAACGTCACCAATCATTCCATGATTTATTCCGCAATATTTACACATGGAATGAAGGTAAAATAAAAAAGCCATCCGTAAAGAATGGCTTTTAAACAAATTATGCACTTATTTGTAAATCTTTAAACTCTGTTTTTCCATGATCCATTGCCTCATGTGCCATTTGTTCGATTTGCCGCGCTATCCACGCATTTTTATAACCTTTAGATGCAGCGTATTCAATTAATGCCGTTTCTCCCTTAGCGCGGAGGACGCGCCACACATATTGAGCCTTTACCCTTTTTGTAGCTTCTAATTCAATCAATTCTTTTATACTTAGTTCGCTTATTTTTTTTCCAACTACTTCAGGATTCACTTTTGGTATTTCGGGTGCTTTAACTTCAACTAATTGGCCCTGCAACAGCTTTTTTTCCTTATCAGTCATTTCATAACCACAAAAATTACAAATTCGCTGTGTAGTTGGTAGCATGGCTCCACATGATTTACATTCGCGAACCGGTGTTATTCCAATACCTTTCTTTTTCTTTTTTGGTGGTTCTAAAGTCCATTGTCTATTTTGCATCCATAATCCAAACCTATCGTGATTTTTACCCATGTCGATAACAGTAAAATGTGTTTTACCTGGATGCAATCGGCTACCTCTACCTATCATTTGTAAAAATAACGGCAAACTTGCTGTAGCTCTATTTAAAATAACTGTTTCAACACTAGGGCAATCCCAACCAGTAGTTAAAATTCCACAGTTATTTAAAACAGGAAATTCACCATTATCAAAAGCATCTAAAATACGTTTTCTTTCATTTTCATCTGTTTTAGAAGTAACTGCAAAACTTCTGATTCCGGCAGCATTAAACGCCATTGTAACATCAACAGTATGTTCAATTGAACAATTAAAAACAACTGTTTTTTTACCTGAGCTTTTTTCAAGATATTTATCTATAACACCTCCATATAATTTGCTTTTACGAAAATGAAGATTTAAGCTATCTCGCGTAAATTCACCTGAATTATCAGTTTTAAGGTCCGAAAAATCATCCTGCATTTGATATGCAATACACGGAACTAAAAACCCTTGTTCAATTAATTCAAGTGTATCAATTGGCTGTACAATATCTGTATAATACAAATGAAGTGTTTTTGATACCGGAGTGGCTGAACAACCTATAACTCTTGCATTCGTCCATAATTCAAAAACTTTATTGAATGAATTTATGTGGCACTCATCAATAATTATTAAATCAACTTTTATAGATGCGAGAAGCGAAGCCCTACGTTTCAATGTTTCAATCATGGCAATGAATACCTTTGCGTTTGGTTCAACACGCTTGTTTTTTGCATCAATTTTACAAACTTGTATATTGTGCCCATCAATAGCATTTAAAGTTTGCTTGAATAACTCTATTCTATTTGTAATAACCATTACGGTAGTACCTTTTAAAGCGGCAGAAGCTACAATAGAACTAAAAACAACTGTTTTTCCGGCTCCGGTTGTAAGTGCTAATATTTGGCGTTTGTGTTCCTTAAAACCTTCACGTAGGTCAGAAATGGCTTGTTCTTGATAAGGTCGAAGTGAGATCATGTTACGACAATCTATTTATTTTCATTTTAACTCTAACTACCGGTGTATTAACCATTGCTTTTTTTTCTGAATCCCAAATTGGAACATCAACTGGTTTTTCCATTTCAAAATCAACGTTATAATCCAATTTAACCAACATATTTCTAAGTTCAACAAGATGCGAACCGGCATGATGATGATTAACCAATGCACATTTGTCTTTGTGTGTTAATGGATTTACAGGCACATTGTACCAATATCCACGTTTAATTTTTTGTAATAAGTCGAAAATTTTCATTGCTCATTGTTTTTTAGTTTTCCAAAAACAACAATCATACTATCTTTCGTTCCTGATTGTGTTTTTCCTTTTTTATTTAATGGTAAATAGAAATTTCCTTTTTCATCAAGCTTGCCGAATTTAATTCTACCTCTAACAAATTCTATTTCTGTTGCATTCGGTTTAATGTATTCATGGAACAATTTTGTGGATGTAGAAACAGGTATTAAAAACACACAAACTTTTCCTTTTTTACTTTCTTCAATCCCCTTTTTTATAAATGCTTCTTTTAATTTTAAACTATAAGGTGGATTCACGAAATTTACCCCCCCCCAATCAATTTTAAGCCCATCTAAGACTACTTCTCCTTCATTGTAAGGACACGGGTCAAAATCAAAGCAAAACCTCTTATTTAGCTCATTATAAAATTGTGGAGGCGTTGCATAATTATCATCGTTATTTATATGTATTTTTTTGCTCATTGTTTTAAAAAGGTAATTCTTCTGATTCGTTAATTAAAATTCCATCTACTTCAATTGTTTCACTCACTTTTATTTCAACTTCATTTCGATATTCTTCATATTTCATGTTATTATCGCGCGGATTATACTCTAAGATATAACATTTTTCTAATGGGTGAGCATTATCTTTATCAGTAGTTATGCAAGCTGCTTCATAGGTATTAATTCCTATTTCGTTTTTATAAGAAACACGTTTTTGTTTCCATGAACTTGACCAATCTTGAAAATGCCTGTACAACGCTTCCTGAAGATTGCTACGTGACATACCAACGTAAACCAAAACGCCATTTTCTTTAATGAAGTAAACGCCTGATTTATTTCTTATTCCGGATAAACCGTAAATTTTTCCGCGTTTTGTTTCACCTGGTAAATATGCAGGTAAAAAACTGAGTGTTTCTAGTGGTGTGAGAATTACCATTTTATTTTTTTATGATTTAAAAGTTTTATCTGAAGCATATTCATTATTTCCCAAATTTGATTACGGCATCCGTCCAAAATTTTTCTGCTGCCGGTGAATACTCTAATTTTACTATGCTCAAACAGTCTTTTGCAGTAGTTGAATAAGGCAAAATAAACGATTGGCGAACACCTGCTAATCCCCTGTAATTAAACATTTGATTCGGATAGCCCATGAATTCAATTACTTTTGCGAATTCCTTATCTGTTTTCGCATCTGTTACCTTTAAATCAATTACCGAATGATTTGTTAGCTCCCAATCCAAACGGCCACAAACGTTCATTGTAAGCCCTCTATACGATAATTGACCGATATAACTTACTTGGGGAACGAAGTTTTTGATTAAATGCCCAAACTTATAATTTATTTTAGAAGCAATTTTTTTACCAGGTATAAATTCAGGAGAGGAAACATCAACTTCATCAGGTGACATAAGAATAGCATCAACCATTTTACCGAGCTTCACCTTGTTTGAAGGAATGAAAAGAGGCGAAGTTCCGGATTGTTCAGATTTAAGAAAAGAATGAGAATAATTTCGTTCACCCATAATGAGATAATCATTAAACGGCATATTCTCAATTCGCTGAATGTTTGAGTATGTTAGCATGGTTATTTTATAGGTTTAGTTGCTTCTAATAAATCTTTAACAGTTCTAACCCAACTAATAGCTTTACGCATCAATCCTAAATCTTCTCCTTTAGCATGAAGTCCTATAATCGGAATACCTTTACCGTATGCTATTCCTGCTTCAAAACAAGCGTCTTTACCGGCAGGACCATAATAAATCAATAAATGACAAGTTCCTGCACCTTCAGTATCAAATTTAAAAGATTGGTCAGATTCAGGTGAATTAACCCATGTTTCAAAATCCATTTTTTTAGTTACATGATTATGATTTTCACCATAATTATTTTCAATCCACGAAATTACTTCATGGCCTTGTTTACGAAGTGATTCAGTTAATTGCTGAACACCATGTTCGTTTTTCCAACTTGATGCAATGTATATTTTCATTTTACTAAAGTTTTTCCATTATTTTAAACTTCAATCCGGTGAATGCAAACGATTCATCTTTGTTTTTGATAGCTGATAGCGCAACACCCATTTGTGCAATGCTTAGATTCCAAATGTTTTTTACACGGATTTCTTCTTTGCATTTTTCAAGATTTGCAACAAACGCTGTCATTACTATTGTAGCATCATTCCAATTCTCACCAACCATGTCAATAGCATAAGTCTTTTTTAGTGCTTTATGCTCGTTAACGATTTCCGGATTATGAACATTAGAAATAGCGTTTAACTTATTAGCTGTTTCAGCTTCGCTTGCTTGTTTTTTTATGGCTGCTTCTGCCGCTTCTTTTTCTTCTGCCGCTTGTTTCAATGAAGCCTCTTTGTTTTTAACAGCAATGTTATAAAACTCAAACTTTGATTTAAACGCATCGTGCAAGTCCTGTCTATAATCCATTGGTGAACGCACCGACATTACAGCGTGTTCCCAAAGTTCATGTATTTCTTCATGTGAAACATACTTAAATTGCCATGATGGAGCAACTATTTTAAAAGTAGCTTCTGAGCAAGTGTCACGCTTCATGCACCGGCTAATATAGTTTTCAACTTCTTCAACTTTTATATCACCGTTACCAAGCGCAAAGGAATAAGCCTTATCAACAATATCAATTATTTTTGTTTTACAGGCTGCATCATGGTTACTGATAAGTGTTGCAATTTGTTCTTTAACTTGCTTTAATTCATCATTGCGCCATTGTACTTTGTTTTTTTCGATTTCAGCTTGTTTTTTTAGAGCAACAAGCGCATCGGTAAACACTTTAATGGCCGGTGCAATTACTTTTGTTGAAATTTCAACTGATTTCTCAGGTTTCATTAAGTGTTCAATGGCTCCATCGAGAATAGAAGTAACTTTTTTTCGTTCTTCAACAATTTTATTGTAATCAGAACGAAGCTCAGTTAATAATTTGTCAGCTTCCGCAATTTCATTTACAGAAGTTGGGATTTTGATTTTTTGCAGTAACGATTGAGCCATTGCTTGTAAACGCATATCTGATTCTCGCATTGCTAAACCCATTTTAGCCCATGCAGCGGAAACCTGTTCCGGTGTTTTTACTGTTGGTGTGTTTTCCATTTTAATTAAAATAAATCGTTATTATTCGGTAAATCTAATTGTGTTTGTTCTGTTTGCGCAGTCTGAACTTCTTCAAATTTCACATCCTGCACAACGTCCGGAGCGTGTTCTTTTTTGATTGTTTCCATTCTTTTAGTCAAATCCTGAACCGTATCTTTTGTTTCCTTTACTTCAACATTCTCAACATTTCCAACAAATTCACTATTTCGGCTTTCATTCGCGTTTGTGCCGCGCTTTTTAAGCCCGTGTTTGATTGCTTTTGCACTTGCGAATTCAGGATCAATACCACCTTTAAACGATGTGTAGTTTGCATTAGGAGTGCCACCGTATTTAGCTGCGCTTTTCTGCTTCCAACGTTCAAAATCATTTGTATCAAATTTTACGATTTCCCAACGTGGTTTTGGAAGTGCATTAAGAAGAAATTCAAAAGTAACACCGTTAACTTTTCCTGAATCATCAAAGCTTACAACCGGACGTTTATGGTCTAGTAATGTTCCTGCTTGTCGCGCAATTGATATACGTCCTTCAGAAGTTGGTTCGTACACTAAAATGTCTTTGTAAATTTTCGTGCTTCCGTTTTGACCGATGCAAACTTTTCCAGGATATAAGTAAACTAATCCGGCATTAGGAGAAAGTGTAAGGTTATCCGCTATACATTGTTTAACAGCGATAAAAATTGATTCTTTATCTAGGTTTGCAAGTTCGGGTTTCATCATGCAAATCATTTCAAAGTTTATGATTTCCTTCATTACAATTTTCTCAGCTTTTGCCATTGGTGTATTGTCCGGCAAATTGATTAATGCGATTTTAGCAAGCGTTTGAACATTATCATTCAAGTTCGCTAATACGAGTGATGTGTTGTTGTTTTCCATTTTATTTATTTTCGATTAGTTTAATTGCTTGGATTAATTTCTCTCTACCTTCGGGTGTCAAATACTCTGTATTTAAAACCTCTTTAATTAAGTCTGTTGGATTCATTATGCTGGTTGGATTATATTTTTGCAATCCACCCTACTAACATTAAAGTTTTCGGGGGACTCGCAAAAGTGTGATTAATTAACTGATTGCTGATAAGGCTTATCCCATTTACCTAATTCTATTCTTGTGTACCAACCAACATGAAAATAATCAGTCATAGAATCTGAATGATTGAAATTACCTTTATTAATTACTGTTTCAATAATCCTTTCAATTGTTTTGTGATTTTTGAAAGCACGATTTCCGTGCGCTTCAATTGATAGTGGAGATTGCATTAAGTTAATACGAACAACTGAATAATGTTCTCTTGTAATGCTAAACTTAAATGATTTAGGGAATAACGATTTGATTTCGTTTCTGATTTCCTTTACTTGTTGTGATGTGATGTAAGCCATTTTTGCGAGTTTTTAATTGTTTATGGCATCAAAGTAATAGTTTATTTTGCGTACTAGCAAATTTATTTTATCTCAAAAATGTAACTTACTGAAAACCAATAAGAATAATTTATTTTGCTCCTAAGTAAAAAATAAATTTGCGTATGTTTAAAATAGATTGTATGTTTGTAAAAAAAAAAAAACATGAAAACAATTACATTGGCTAAATCAACAGGCAACGGAAAGAAATCAGCTTATTACGTATCTACGCACATTACGGGAAAGCAATCTACTCAAAATAAAATAACTAAAGCAGAAGCAATCAAAATCTGTAAAGAAAATGGTATAGATTTTGATTGCAAAGGCATTGAATCAACAGTATATGATAATAATTACAACATCTACACTTTTAAAATAAAATAAAAATGGCATACATAACAATTAAACAATTCGCTGATAAACATGGCGTAACTAGACAAGCGGTAGAATACGCTTTAGAAAAGAAAATAAAAGTAAGATTCGGTATTAAAGTTATTAATGAAAATACCGAATATACTCCTGTTTTAGGAAGGGGTCGCAAACCCGCTAAAAAGAAAGGTAAAAAAAATGATTAACCAACTTCGCAACATAGTCAACAATATCAACAAGGCTGCCGAATTATTGGAGAAAACACCAACTAATCCGAATATAGCTAATGTGATTTCAGAAAACGCTTACTATATTAGGCAACTCGAAATTCATTCAGCTTCACTTGTTGAAAATATTGAACTAACAATTAAGTCAACTAAGCCATGAGAACAATATTATCATTTATAATCGGTTTTTTAGCTTCAGGAATAATTATTGTATCACTTGAAACAAATAATTATTATGAAGAAAAAATCGAATCACTAAAACGTGAGCGAGATATGTTTGCAAAGCATTACCGGACCGCTAACACACGTATTATTCAATTTCAAGATTCAATTAACAAACATTGTTTATGCAAATGAAAAAACATAAACTAACTCCTATGCAAGTTTTTTTACTATTTGGTAAACAACGCTTAACACCTAAAGATTTGACTGAAGGTAATGCTATTTTTGTATTAGCTTCAAACATATACGTTCTTGAAACATATATGTTATTAGTGTATAATTCAGTTGGTCCTTACTACGCATTAATTAAAAACAAAAAATGACAAATAATCAACTACAAAACGATATTTTATTTTTTGCTAACAATACTGTTTGTGTCTGCTATATTAATTTTTAATATTTTAAGAAAGGAATACGAATAATGAAAAACCTAATATTAATAGCCATAACAGTACTTTCATTTAGTACAATGGCACAAACTCCTATGTTTAAAATAGGAAAAATTACCGTTACTGATTACGATGCACACGTTCAAGGCTCTATGTTAATTCAAACTGGCGCAACAAGTGTTTTTTATATGCTAACAGAAAAAAACGTATTGAGTAACTTTCTTGGTTCAATATTCGCTGTTGGTGTTGGGATGTTCAAAGAAGAAGTAATTGATAGGAATTTTAAAATGGGAACTCCATCAAATTTGGATAAAGAAGCAGATATTAGGGGTGCTGCTTATGCAGGATATATCAACACCATTAACATTCATATCTTTGAAAAAAAACGTCTAAGAATAGACACATTACAATACCAAAATTTAGCACCGTTAAATGAAAAACAGGATTAGAGATTACGATGAAATAATTCGTGGGCTTCGTACAGCAACTATGCTACCCGGTAGTTGGGATAAACGTTTTTCTGAACAAATGTATTTCTCTAAACAGGATTATGTATTAACTGAATCTCAAATTGAATGGATATTCCGGTTACTTTACAAGTACCGCGCCCAATTGCCTGAACTATACGAAAAACACAAAGACAATGAATTTTGTAAGCCTAAAAAATAAAAACAACATGAAAAAAAGCGAAAAATTTTGGAATTCAATAGGAATATTATTTCTAATTGCATTAAACATTGCATGGATTCTTTATGAGAAAAAATACTGGAATCATAGACCGTCTAGTAAATGCGGATGCGGTTACACTTACTTACCTGGTGTGTCTATGTTTATTATTGATTTATATTGGTTAACATTCTTTTTACTTCTTTTAATTCCAAGATTTAATGCTTGGTTAAACGATGAAAAATACGATCCTAATGCAACCGAAAAAGAAGAATCGGGTTTTGTACCTTTAACTGAATATCAAATTTCATTAGTTGATGAAATAGTTAAGCGTGATTTTGGATATATGCACCCTCCTGTAGTTCAGCGAGAAATTGACCATTGGTGTTCAATGACTGAATTTACTCTTAATCAGCAATTAAAAAACAAAGAAATTGGATATAATCTTTATTCTGATAGATTAATATTAGTTAAACAATTAAAAGAAACATTAAATAAATAAACAATGAAATCAAAAAAGAAATTCTACATAGCTATAAAGGAAGAAAACAAACCGTTACAGTATTTGTGCGAAAATGCAACATGGACAAACGACATATCACTTGCACTTGGTATTAATAAAACTAATGTTGCAGAAATTGCATTGCATAAAATAAACGCAACATTAACCGAACCTCCTTACTGCATACTTGTTTACTCATAAAGAAACAGCGCGTAGGTACAATAGCGACGAAAAAAGCCCCGATAATTCGGGGCTTTTGTTTTTAATCTCAACGAACCTTAGATAAGATCAACGTTAACGGCATTAAGTCCTTTTTTACCTTGTTGGGTATCAAAACTAACTTTATCACCTTCTTTAATTTTTAATCCATTAAGATCATTTGCGTGAACGAAGGTATCTTTACCATCTTCACCTGTAATGAAGCCAAAACCTTTAGCTTCATTGAAAAATTTAACTGTTCCTTTATTCATAATAATACGTATCCGCGCCCGGTTTAAAGTTTATAAAATAGGGGGCTAGTTTACGCATTATTTTTAAACCATTTCAAAAAAAGTGGTTCGTTTAATGAAGTCGATTCGATTAACCAATACATTTCATTTAACGAAACGCAAATCAACAAAATATCAATTTCTTCAACATAATTTTACGGCATTAATCTTTTTAAAAGAATATTTATGTCAGAAAATCAACAAAACACCGATTCTCAATCTACTGAAAACGAGAACGTTAACAGTAGCAACGTTGAAAACGTTGAAGAATCAACAAATTCAACAACAGAAAACGTTGAAAACGTTGAAGAAGAAAAAGAAGTCATTTTAGATGAAATTTCAGTAATTCAAAAGGATGAATTTGATTCTCGATTAAAGGAAGCTGTTCAAAAACATTATCCTGAAGATGGGATTAACGATAAAAGAGAGGCACAGATCTTCATTAATTACATAGCGCGTCAAATAGGTAACTATTTCCCTGAAACACCAACATTACAAATTGTAAGCCGTTTGGGATTAATGTTTGAAGGTAAATACCAAAACGATAAAATGCTTCAGCTTATTGAAGAAATGCCAGTTGGAGGTTACGGTTACTAATCGTTACTAAAAATCATTAAATGAACGGAATTAAAATTGAATATTTAAACGGGCTTGGTTTAGTAGCTAAAAATAAAAGGCGAATTAAACCAGGCCGCCAATATGATATTCATTTCCCTAAACCGGAAAAGCTTAATCCTATAATTAATGATGATGGTTCTGTAATTGATACTGTTGACTATTGCAAGCAAATAGTACGTAAAACTCTTAATGATACAAGAAAAATAGCCCCACTTTTAAAAGGACAAACATTACAATC
>ERZ761584.516-NODE-516-length-11571-cov-9.616881_pt1 | contig 11571 bp, 15 predicted proteins | sample MGYA00512168_ERZ761584 | MGnify/ENA primary metagenome ERZ761584 (study PRJEB28899, sample SAMN03785564) | bioreactor sludge metagenome | biome: EBPR Sludge; feature: EBPR Bioreactor; material: 0.22µm filtered reactor supernatant | place: Saint Lucia: Queensland...
GCGCCGTCATGCGGCCAGTGACCTCTGGGTTGGCAGCCAGCCCCGCCGCGATGGCGAGCACCTCGTCACCGAGACTGTTCCGCAACTCGAACGCCTCTTCCTCCCAAACACGACCGCCCATCTACTGCCTCCCTGCCTTTCGCCACATCTCCAGTGCCGACGTGACCCATCGCCGCGTCTCCGCTGGAATCGGTGCTGTCCTGGGATCGCCGCCCGCCTGGACATGCGCCCGCATCGCGGGGATGTAGCCCGGCCCCGCCGAGTACCCCGTGCCCGCGCACGCCAACGCGTTGGCCTCGCGCCCCTCGCTCCACAGAGCGGAGCACATGCGCATCAGCTCAACCAGGTGGTAGGCCCCACAGCGCAGGCTCGTCACCGGGTCCGTGCGGTTCTCGCACGGGAGACCCGAGCGCTGCGCCACCGCCGCCGCCGTGCCCGACATAAATTGCGAAAGTCCAACAGCCGGGGGCACGATGTGCGAGCTGCACAACGGGTTGCCCGACGGACACTCAATCGATACCAAGATGGCCAGGGCCAACGGGTCCAAGTTCACCCGCCCCGCCGCCTCGTGGATCTCTGCCTCCCACCGGAGCACGCCCGCCGGGAGCCACGTGGGCAGCGGCGTGCGCGGATTGGGTGTGGGTGCGCGATCCTCTGGCGCGACGTACTCTGCCGCCCGGAGAACCGCCTGCCGGAAATCATCGGTCAGCGCGTCAGACGCCCGCCCGCCGCTCGGCGCAAGCTCGGCCGCCTTCGCGCCGCCAGGGGGCCGCGCGGCGCCAACACACGCCCACGCGCCGGGGTTGTTATCCAGTGGCCAGCAGCGTTCCATCGGCGGGCGCATGCTCAGGAGGATCAGCGCAGCGAACGCCGCACCCGCGCCAAAGCGCAGAGCGCCCGCGTTCATGCGCCACCGCCAGATAACGACGCAGTGGGGTACACGAATACCAGCTCACCACCCTGGACGCGAATGCGCACGCGGCCCGACAGAACCAGATCGGCCACCACGCCGCCGAGAACCATGCGCGTCACCTCGTCCACCGCGAGCACCAGGTCTTCCTCGGCGACTGGCTCCGGATCGTGCCCGTGAATCACGGCCATGATCACTGCCTCGGCAGCCGAGTCTGCCAGGACGAGCCCATCGGGTCCATCTACCAGCGGCGAGATAGCATCTCGCCTACGCGTCGCCATGTGCCGGCGGCGGTCCTTGCGGTTCATGGCAGCCCCCTGTAGGGCGGATCGGGCACCAGCCCGCCAACCTGGGCAGGACGCCCCGCCAGGTCCGACCCCTCGACCCGTGCGGCCCCCATGCCCGGCCCCGTGTCCAGCCGGACCGCGAGGCCCGATTGCGCGCCACCCACGAACCAGGAGCGCGTGATGAGCACCCGGCAGCCCAGCCGCGCGTCCACCGCGTCACCAACCCACGGGCCTACCGTCACGCGGTCCATGTGCACGTAGGCGTAGCGGCACATCGGATGCCGGTACTGGGTGGCGAAGATCACATCGTGGAGCGTGACCCGGATCGCGGCGTCGGAGCTGTGCCCATCGCTGGCCCCAATCAGCACCGCCTTCGAGTGGTCGCGCAGGGTCGAATGCGCCAGCGTCACGTCCGTCGCCCCATCGGTCACGTCCACCAACCCGTCGTGGCAGCGCGACAGGTCGAGGCCCGTCAGGTAGATGCCCTGCGCGTGTTCGGTCACCTGGATCGCGTCATCGTCGCATTCGGCGATCGCGAGGCCCGCGATGATCACGTTCTGCGAGCGCTTCAGGATCAGCCCGCCGCCCCACAGCTGCACCCCCGCATTGCGAGCGTCAATGGTCGTGTTCGACGGCACAGCCAGGTCGGCGCGCATCGTGAGCCGCCCGCGCGCCGCGAACGTGATCCACCGTCCAGGGGCCGCCAGGCACTCGGCGAGCGACCCCGCACCGCTCCAACCCAGATGCTGCACCACGCACGCCTGCCCCCGCACGCCAGCCCCATCCACACCCCTCACACGCGCAAAGCCCGCCACCTCAGCGATGAGCGCGTCGCGCGCACTGGCCGTCGGGCGCGGCGTTGGGGTCGCGGTGCGAGCGGGAATCGTGGCCGGCCAACCAATGACCACGGGCAGCAGGGCGCGCGACACCTCGAATGCCCCCGCTCTCGGCGTTGGGATCACCACCGGGGCAGGAGCTGGCGGCAGGGGAGAACAACCAGCCGATGCCAGCGCGAGGCCAACGGCTGCGAGGCGGCAGAGTCCCGCCCTCATGCGATCCCTCGCACGTGCTTCAGAATCCCCGCCATCGCTTCCTCCGCGCTGTACACAATCAGGACCGGACCACCGCGCCAGTCGCGCGCAAAGCGCGTCTGCCCCTCAGAGGGTTTCCCCCCTGGGCTCTTGACCTCGATCAGGAACGTCCGCCCGTGCGCCCCGACAACCAGGTCGGGGAACGAGCCCCCCACACTGCCCGCATCGAACACCGTGTACCCGCACTCACGCAGGCAGTCTCGCACGTCTGCGTGCGTCGCGTCTCTCCGTCTGGCGTATCCCGGCATCTGGTCCTCGGCGCCCTGGCGCAGGGCACGGCCACGGAACAACCCGCGCACCACGCCCACCATTCCGCTGTACGCCCTGTCAAGGGTCATGGTCATGCTGCACTCACCTCAATCGCGCGCCGGGGTTTGACGCCCAGAGGCCGGAAGGGGGACCGGCCCGCCCATGTACAAGCCGCGCGGACATACTCGTAGCAGAACGTCTGTTCTACTCCATCAGTTTACCACCACCCGAGCGTGATTGCAAGCCGCAATACACTTGTCACTCGCGCCACGCGCTGGACATCGAACGGGCATGCGCAGACGCCCGCCTCGATGCCGCTGCCAGCCTGCGCTTCTCGAGCTCCAGCCGCTCGATCCGCCGATGCGCCGCCGCCAACTGCTCGCGCAACTGCGCCACCGTCGCCTGCAGGCCGCGAATCACGTCCTCGGCCTGGTCCACCACCGCGTTGCTCAGCGCCATCACCACACCCCCTCAAACTCGCGCCGGGCCTCGGCCCGTTCGGTCCACGGGACAACGGGCTCGCCGCCCTCGTATGGCGCCCGGCCAACCGGGCGCGGGTGCGCCACGATCTCGGCCAGTGAGCCCGTCGCCTTGTCCATCCTGAGCGAGGCCCTGGCACCGGCAGCGGCATTCAGCCCGTGGCGGTTTTTCACAGCGGCCAGGTCCAGCACCTCAGGCGTTGCCGGGTCGCGGGTCAGCATGAGGCCCAGGTCCGCAACCTCGGCCCAGGCGCCCGAGCCCTTGAATCCGAACACCGCGTCCTGCTTGCCGAGACGCTGGTGCTCCTGGCTCACCTGCGACAGGGCGATGATCGTGCAGGGCGCCCGCTTGGCCAACGCCTGCAGGCCGCGCGCCGCCGTGGTGTTGGCCTCGTACTCGCCCTTGGCGCCCGTGACCTCTATCAGCTGCCCGTAGTCCACGATCACCACGTCGTAGCCGCCGCGCCTGGCCACCGACGCTACGCCGTCCAGGGTGCGGACGGACTGGTAGACGTGGATGCGCTCGATGGCCTCCCGCGCACGCCGCACCGCCTCGCGCTCGGCATCCGTCCACGTTGCCGGCGGGCGGCCTGGCCTCATCTGGTACCGGAAGGCAGCCGACGCCCCCACCCTGCCGGCCAGGAGCCGGATCGCCAGCTGCGCCGTGGTCATCTCCAGACTGACCACCGCCACCCGCGCGCCGTTGTCGGCCAGGCCGTTGGCCAGCGCGCAGGCCATCATGGACTTGCCCACGTTGGAGTACCCGCCCAGCACCCAGATATGGCCCGGTACGCAGCCCCCGATCCAGTCATCCAGGCACCGGAATCCCGTCGAATGCCCGGCAGCGATCCCCGAAGCCGCCTGGGCCTCCAGCTGGTCGAACACCGGCCCCAGCTGCCCCGTCTCCGTCTCGGCCAGCACAACGTCCAGCGCGGCCCAAGCGCTGGCCACCGAACGCTGGAGCTCCTCCGGGTCGCCCGCGTGCTGGTAGGCCTCGGCGGCCACGCGGCCCGCCGTCTCGATCACCCGGCGCCGATGCGCCGCCGCGAACACCTGGCGCGCATACCACGGGGCATGCGATGTCACCGTGGCCGAGTCTGCCGCGCCGATCAGGAGCGACAGCGCGGGCGTGCCGGCCGGCCAATCGGGGTTCGCCTCGCAGTCCTCGGCTACCAGGATCGGATCGATGGCCTCGCCCTGCCCGGCTCGGACCCAGATGCATCGCCACGCCACACCCCACGCCGGGTTCAAGAACGCGCCGTCCGCCACCAGCCGCGCGCACTCCTCCACCAGGGTGGCCGATGCCCCCTCCAGGAGCAGCGAGCCGATCAGCGCCCGCTCGGCATCCGGCGCCGACGGGACCAGAGGCTGCGCCGCCGGCCGCCGCGTGACCTGCTGCTGCGCCTGGCGCGGCGCCCGCTGGACGATGCGATGCGCGCTCATGCCTGCACCGCCTCGAACACGCGGAACCACTCAGGCCAATCCGCAAGCGGCGTGTAAGGCTCCAACCCCAGGCGCGGCAGAACCAAGGTAGCCGCGATCCGGGTGCCGTCTCGGGTGTAGACCAGCTCGCGCCAGTTGTCCGGCGCGCCCGCCGCCCGCATCCGCTCGTCCAGCGCGTCGGGCTGGCGCTTCACCCCGGCCGGCGGCTTGCCACCGCCACCGCTGACGATCCACGCCCCAACCATCGCCGGGACCGTGTGGTCGCGGACGATGCCGCGTTCCAGCGCCTCACGGAGTGGGCGACTGACAGCCCACCCCGCTACCAGCCGCAGCGCCACCGCCGGGTCATCCCCAGCCGCCGCACCGAAGGTCCGCACCGCGTTGCCCAGCCAAGCCGGCAGCTTGCCGCGCGGCTCGGGCCGCCCCAGCACCCCCATGATGGCCGTGGCGACAGGGTGCCAGCGGTTAGTTGCCTGAGAACCCTCAGACGTGGCGAGCCTGGCTGGTTGCCTGGAGGAGGAACGATGCTCCCCCGCCGTGGGCTCCCCGCCCTGCCCCCTCGTCGGAACCGAACGCTCAGCGCCTGGTGCGCCGGGCTTCCCCGCCGAGTGGGTGGGGTTGCCGTGGGCCGGGGCCGGGGGCTGCGCCGGGGGGTTGGGGGGTGTTGTCGTTGACGTGGGTGTGGTCTTTACCGTTCTTTCACCTTCAACACCACCTTCAACACCACCTTCATCTATAGAAGGTTGGGCCATTTGGCCCGAACGTGGCGGCCATGTGGCCTTTGCGTCTGGGCCAGCTGGCAGGGCTGTGGGGGCCACTTGGCCACGCTTGGAGAGGGCAGCGGTGAGCCCATCGACTACTGCTTGCAGGTCCACGCGATAGTGGATGCGAGGCGGGATCCCCTTGCGAACAGTTTCGATGAGTCCGGCATCGGCAAGTCTGGCGCGGCAGCGCTTCAGTGATCGGATAGGGACACAGATGCGCTCAGACATGTCCTCATCCGATTGGTGCCACCACTCGCCGTCACCGGCCCGCTCCTGCCGGTACATCGCTTGGTCCAGCAACAGGGCGTCTGAGACGTGGCCAAGCCACTCGACGAACGGACGGCGGATGACGATGACGTTCTCTTGGCCACAAAGGGCCGAGATCAGCTCGCGACCGTTCACTCCGCACCCCCCTTCGCCTTGCCCTTGCGCCCGCTGGAGCGCGTGGCCTGCGTCAGGTCGCCCCACAGCAGCCCGTCCGGGTGCCACTGGACCGGGAGCACCAGAATCCCGCCGTAGCCGTCGGCGGCCAGGCGACGGGACAACATGCCCGCCGCCACCTGCTTGCCCGCCCTGGTGCTGCCGCTCACCATCAGAGTCCCGCCATCGCGCGGGTCGGCTGGGCGCAGGCCAATCGACTTGTGCTCAGCCGAGTAGAGCAGAATGATCGCCGCCGGGCGCCCCGCCGCCTCATAGGCCGCTTGGGTGATGTTCAGGCGACCCGCCTTGATGTTTACCGTGACCGTTGGGCGGCTAGGGACGCCATGCGTCGGGGGGCACACATCCCAACTCATCCCGGCCAGTTGTTGCCGCATCACCCTGCCACCTCCCGGACCGGCAGACCCTCGGCCCATGCCTCCAGGTCGGCCCGCCGGATCAGGGTGCGCGAGCCAACGCGCACCACGGGCAGCGTGCCAGCGGCGATGAGCCGGTCCACCGTCGCGGTGCTGATGTCCAGGAGCCGTGCCGCACGGTCAGTGCTCACCAGGATGGGCCGATTCGTGCGCTCCTCCAGCCAGTCGCGCACCTGTGGCAGCGCGTTCTCCTGCAGCCATTGCGAGGCGAAACTGGTGAGGAATCGTGATACATCTGCGGTCAGCTTCTGCGATGCGCCAGCGGTCCTGGTGGCGGTGCTGCGCTCGCGAAACTGTGCAGGCTCCGGTGCCGGAACTTGCTCCGAACGCGGCACAATGCGGAGGGTCATTCTGCCACCTCCTGAGGGACATTCGGCGCCCGTCTTGTGAACGCAAGTTGCACGTCAGAATGCACGAAGAGCGCTGCCCTCCCGGTCTCATCCTCGCACTCCAGGGCCGCGTACTTGATGCTCACGTCTTGGAGCAAGCCCGCGCGACGAACCGCGTTCTTGGCATTGAGGCGCCCACCGCTCCTACCGCCCGTTGGCGTTGGATAGTAGGTCAATAGGTATGCGCGGTGATCCTCGTTTGTCGCCGCGCGGATGATCAGCTCCCCATCGCGCGCCGCGATCAGAGCGCCCCTCGGGTAGCCCAGGATCGCAACGGCTTTCGCGTTGAGGTAGCAGTGCCCCGATGGATCTACTCGCACCGCAGCCCGTGGGTCTGACGCCCGCTCGGCGTGGCTGGCCCCCTTCATCGCGCCACCTCCCGGTCGTTCGCCCACTCCCTGATCCAGGCGCGCTGCACGTTTGTCAGGACCATGCGGCGGCCTACCTCATCCCACGGGCGTTCGCCGCACTCATAGGGCTCCACCGCAGCCAGGAGGCGCCCCATTGCGGCGCGGAACGCGGCGGGCGCTGGCTGGCTCTCGGAGCGGTACAGCTCGGTCAGCGCGACCGCAGCCCCGATCACCGCGCCGGCCGGGTCATCGTGCCCATCGTCGGGCCGCACCACCTCGCGCATGGCGAGGACAAGGCGCCTGCCCAGGGCCTCCGCATCCGCGCGCTTGCGGGGGCTGGTGAACACCACGCGGGGGCATTCGTCGTCTGCCTGGAACTCCATCGCGTACAGCCCGGCCTTCCGGGCCGCCGCAATCAGGTGCGGCGATCCAGGGCCGTCCGCCTCCAGCTCGGAAAGCCTCGCTTCAATGGTGAGGGCATCCATCTCACACCCCCTCCGCTTCGGCGTCGTCGTCCGGCGGCAGACACGATGCCAGCCACACCAGGCGCTCATCGAGACGGTTCAGCGTCTGGTCGTGCGCGTCCCGCTGGAGCTTGGGGACCGCCGCGTCGTTGAGGGCGGTCAGCATCGTGGACAGCGCGTTGATGCAGGGCTGGATCGCCTCGACCTTGATCGACTCCGGGATCATGCCCAGGAAGCGCTCAGCCACGATCCGCCATGCCCCCGCCTTGCGGTAGGGGTTCTGTTCCTCAGCCCCGATCCGGTTGAAGAGACGCATCAGCTCGCCGCTGGTGTTCGCGGCCTCGATGATGGCGCGCCAAGACTCCACGTCGGTGGCTTCGTCGTGCTGGTCTACGGCGGCCACCTCTCCGTCGATGTAGTCGGGCGGCTCGGGCAGCGCGCGCGCCTGGCTGGTGCGCTGCGCAGCGTAGGTAGTGGCCTGGATCGCGGCGGGAACGTGTTCCGCATCCGCTTGCCCCATCTCCTCCCCCGTGTACAAGCCACTCAGCTCAGCCGGGAACGCACGCCGAAGCGCCAGGCTCTCGGCGCAGTTCCCGCAGCGCATCGAGAACCCATGTCGCCTGACGACGATCTCGCCGCTCGGCACCGTGACGCACCATACCTGATCCCCAGTGTTGTTCTTCACGGCGAGGCCAGTGCGACCGGCTGCGTTTCCCCTTGACCTCTTGTCTTGCCCCCTCCCCCAGCGGACGATTGGGATCTCGCTTCGCTCGCTGATGGTCACCATGAGGTTGGGCTTGGTAGAGATATCCGAGTCGCGCAGCGTTGGACGGTTCACTGCGTATCCCGCCAGAACAGCAGCGACCTCAAAGGCGGCCACGTGATCGGGCCGGGAGCTGTAGAACCGTCGAACCCCGGTCAACTTGTTCGTGTGGCCATCGAATTCGATCAGCGTATCTACGAACAAGCGCGCTTGCCGCTGCGAGAGCGTCAATAGCTCCGCGTGGTTAATGGTCTTCCCGCGACTGACCAGGCCACGCACGAGAGCGAAGTCGTACTTGAAGGACGCCTTGTCGGACCGCGTGACGATCTCGCGACCACTAGTGGCTACGGCTATGCGGCCGGCCGCCTTGCGAACCGTCTCGCCCGTGTCGAGGGCCAGGGATCGCAGCGCGGCAACTTTTCGCGGCCGTGATACCTCGACCTTGAAACCGTCAGATGTGCTGATGTCTACCCCGTCGGCGAGGTAGACGGCAGCGAGGATTAGCCCGGCGTCGGTGTAGTGGGTGTTCTCCGGCTGTGACCCGCTCACGCATCGCGGGATCCAATGCTGCGGCCGTGTGCGAGCCTCGTTGTACATCACTGCGGCTTCGATCTTCCCCTTGGTCGTAACCATGTCGTGGTTCGGCGTGACCGCGAAGTTCAGATCATCGGACTCCAGCACTACCATAGGGCCAGAGTAGGGCACGTGGAACGGGCGGGAGTCGGTTGGTCGTAACCCATCCGGCCCGACTTCCAGCACCCGGCCGGTTACCCGATCGAACCGCTGGAATCCGAGATCGGTCAGCACCTCTGTCTCGGCATCGAAGCACTTGGCCAGCATCAGGGCGGGCATCCGCGCCCACATGGGCATCGGGTTGCCGTCCTTGTAGGTCTGCGCATACTGAGACCACGTGGCGACGGCCCACAGCGGCTCGCTGAAGTCCCTCCTGAGGACCCCGACCTTGGCTGCAGCCGGGGCCGCCGCGCTCAGCCACACGTCGGTCCACTGTCCATCCGCCCCGCACCAGAACGGGCCGAGCTGGCCCGCGTACTTACCGTTGCGCTCGGCGATCAACCGGAAGCCATCGATGCTGACCTGGACGGTCATGACATCGCGCTTTTCCTTGCTGTCGTAGCGCTTGACGCAGAACGCTTGGCGTGCGAACGGATCCAGGCCAGTGCGCTGGCAGACCGCGATGAACAGGCTCAGCTCGTCGTTCGTTGCCCCCTTGGCGATTGTGGACTTGATCAGATCAACCTGGTCCTGGTTGAACGCCACGAGGGGCGCGCCGCCGCGATGCACGATGCCGTTCGAGATCATCGCCCGCCTCCCTTCACCGTCACGCTGCCCGCCACCATCGTCTCACGGCGATGCGGGGCCAATACGCGGGCCAGGTCGTCGTCTGAGGCGCACAGTGCGTCAAGCGCCTTGGCATCCCATATCACTCGCACGCTCGGGCTGGTCAGCACCGCCACGCCAGCGGGGGTGTTCCATCGCTCGTTGCCCGTCTCTGCGATCAGCTCGCCGATGGCTGCCTTGGCCCGGTCCTGGATCGCCTTGAAGCGGCCCGCCTCATCGCCAGCCGCACGGTAAATTCCGATGGCATGGGCGGCCGCGTCCTCTGCGCTGCCCTCCCATGCGTTCAACCGATCAAGCTCCAGCGTCAGGTCGGCCTGTCGAATCGTGGCATCCATGACTAGACCTCCTCCCGCCACTCGCCCATCGGACGGCGCGCGGGCAGCGTCTGCCCGGTCGTCTGCGTCGGCGCGGGCTTCGACGGGACCGGGTCCGCGATCCGCACCACGCCCTCCGCCGTGATGTAGGTGCGCACGCGCTGGGGCTTGGCGCTGCGGTGCCGGGGCGGCGGGTAGTAGGGGACAGCGTTCGGGTCGTCACTGTCCGGGTCGGGCTCGATCCCTCCCCAGCGCTCGCGCTGGCCGGGGGCCGGGGGCCAGCTGCGAGGCGCTTCGCTTGGCTGACACGCTACGCACGGACTACAATCAGCGTACATGTGACCTCCCAAGGTCATGTGGGGTGGGGTCGGGCGAACTCTTGCGGGGTGAGCCCGGCCCCTGTCCTTGTTGTGGCTTGGATTATACCACCGCTTGCTCCTGGATGCTATGCGACAAGTGTTCTACAACATGTATTCTAAGCATTTAGGCGGGCCTAACTTTTTGGGCTTTGAGGCGGTTCTGTCGGCGAGCCGAATTGGCATACGCCTCCACGTCCGCACGTCGAAACAGCTTGAACTGTCGGCCTTCGCCGAACGGCACGACCTTGGCGGGCTTCATGCGCCACGCGCGGACAGCCGCCGGAGCGTTGCAAAAGCGTCCCTGTGTGACATGCCCAACGAACGCAAGAGGGGCCGGGAGATCAACCCCCGGCCCCTCCCATGCTTCGCCCGCTCTCTCACCCGCCGACCGTCACCCCCATGCGCTTGCGGATCAGGCGAACGTAGGCTGGCACCTCGCCAGTCTGCCGCGCGATCTCCGCGCTGCTGGCCGCAGGGTCCGCCTCGATCGCCATGCGGATGCGCTCGGAGCGGGTGCGCGGCGCCGTGGGCCTTGTACGGACTAGCGTCAGGGAGCCCTGCGCCAGGTCCTCCAGCATGCGGGTGACGCTGGGTTGGCCGTCCTTGTTGTGGCAGCCCACCGCGTCAGCCAACCTGGTGAGCTGCGCCCATGCCTCATCGGTGGCGCGCACGCCCCGGACTGCTCGGGTGTTCGGGTTGTCGTTCATGGCCGACAATGGTACCATCAAATGCGTGACCTCCTGTGTGTGGTCGCTCAACTGCGGACGGGGCGGGCCAAACGGTCCGCCCCGCTTCGCGTCTACGGGGGGTGGGCCTGGACGGTAGCTCATTGGTGGGTTTCGGATGCGCGCTCTACCCACCGGAGCATGGCCGCCTTCAGCTCGTCTGCCGTGCCGGTGTTGCTCAGCGTGAAGTCGGCCCCGATGCTGGCGACCTCCAACTCACTCGCATGCAGGTTTAGCGGGCGCACGCCCGGCCTCTCTACGCGGACCACGACTCCCCCGGCTCCCTGAATGTAGGCCGCCTCGTTGGGGAACCTGACGTCGGGCACCACCACGTTCACCGGGCCGCGCTCAGCCTGCAGGCGCGCGTACCGATCCGCGAACACTCGCACCCAAGCGTCATCGCCGAAGTGGCGCCGCACGCCCTCAGTGCCGAGGCGCTGGAGGAAGTGGCGGACGTCGGGGAAGTCGGTCTTAGCCACATCCCACCCGTGCCACCACACGACATTGCTGAGCCTGACAACTCGGGCACCGAGATACTGGCACGGCTTGGCCTCTACCCATGGGTCGATGGCCAGCGCCATGTCCCTCAGAGCGTCCGCGAAGGCCATCCGGCACCAGCCGCGTTCCACAAGCGCGGCGGCGGCCGTGTCCTTCCCGCTGCCAGCGTAGCCGGTGAGGCCGACGATGAGCCGGGTTCGAGGGGTGCTCATGCCGCCCCCGCCATCAACCCCGCGCTGATGGCTCGTTGGGCCCACACCTCCCACGAGCCAT
>ERZ761584.517-NODE-517-length-11540-cov-6.101872_pt1 | contig 11540 bp, 12 predicted proteins | sample MGYA00512168_ERZ761584 | MGnify/ENA primary metagenome ERZ761584 (study PRJEB28899, sample SAMN03785564) | bioreactor sludge metagenome | biome: EBPR Sludge; feature: EBPR Bioreactor; material: 0.22µm filtered reactor supernatant | place: Saint Lucia: Queensland...
CGTCCGACGCGGCTTCGCCATCCGGCGCGACGAGGTCGCGACCGCTCCGCGGGGAACCATCATCGAGACCACCGACGACGGCGTGATGTGGAAGGTCGACGCCACCGAGCAGGCCACCGACGAGGAACTGCGGGTGTGGGTGACGCCCTATGCCGGCTAGCCGCCGCGAGGGCGCGCTCCTCGAGCTGAAGCGCCGCCTCGAGCTGATCCGTCCCGACTACCCGGCCGAGGGCTCATCTCCGTTCTGGACGAACCCCGGCGCGGTGCTCCTCGGCGAGGCCCCGACGATGGGCTCCGAGGGCGACCCGCAGTTCGCCATCGCGATCATCGTCGGCGGATCGACCGATCAGCAGCAGGGCGTCTCCGAGCGGTACATCTCCAAGCTCCGCGTCTCCGTCCAGGCGCACGTCGCGCTCTCGGTGGAGGACGCCTGGCTGGTGGTCGAGCGGATGCTCGCGGACATCAAGCGGGCGGTGGAGGGCGATGCGGACCTCACGCTCGGCGGGTGGTGCTCGACTCAGCCGCCCGGCATCGTGCGGACCGGCAGCAACGCGGCGCCGCGCGAGGACGGGAGCATGAGCGTCGGCGCGTCCGTCGACTACGAGCTCAGCTTCGACGACCTGTGGGGCAGGCCGTGAGCGAGCTGAAGGCGTTCGACCTCGACGTGCGGGCGTTCTCGGCAGACCTGGCTGCGCTGGGCCGGCAGGCGCCGCTCGTCATGTCCCGCGCGCTGAACCGGGCGGGGACCAGCGGGAAGACGGCGATGGTCAAGGCCGTCGTTGCCGACACCGGGCTTCGGCAGAAGGACGTCAACCGCGAGGTCCAGGTCGACAAGGCGACGCGGAGCGATCCGCGGGTGGCGTTCGTGATCCGCGGGCGGCGGATCCCGCTGATCTCGTTCGGCGCCCGTGGGCCGGAGCCGTCGCGCGGGCGAGGCCGGGGCGTGTCCTATCGGTTGCCGACCGGGCGCGGGCGGGTGCCCGGCGCCTTCATCGCCACGATGCACAGCGGGCACCGCGGCGTCTACAAGCGATCGACGAAGAAGCGGCTCCCGATCATCGAATTGCGCGGCCCGTCGTTGCCGCACGTCTTCGAGAAGTTCGTGCCGGCATTCCATGCCGCGGCTCAGGAGTCGCTCGTCAAGAACCTGCGCAGCGAGATCAGCTTCGCCATGGCCAAGGCGGCGAGCGCCGCCACCGAGTAAGGAGAGAACCATGTCGCTTTCGACCCGGATCCAGCTGAGCGTCGCCGCGAAGCAGGCGTCGTCTGCCGGCCTGTCGGCCGTCGAGGCCGCCCTCGCCAAGGTCTTCGAGTTCTTGCTCGCCGACGGCACCGGCGCTGGTCAGGCGGACAAGGCGTACAGTCTGAGCGAGCAGACGATCGCGGACGGCGGCACGCTCTCGATCGACCTCAAGGGCTCGCTCACCGACGCGCTCGGCGGGGCCTTCACGCCCGCGAAGCTGAAGGCGCTGATCATCTTCGCGGCGGCCGACAACACCACGAACCTGACCGTCGGCGGGGACGCGAACCACGTCCCGGTGCTCTCGGCTGGCACGACGAGCTTCGTGCTCAAGCCGGGCGGCGCGTTCGCCTTCGTCGATCCCTCGTCCGCCGGCGTCGCGGTGACGGCGGGGACGGGCGATCTCGTGAAGATCGTGAACGGCGCGGGCGCCGCCGCCAAGGTGAGCGTCGTCGTCATCGGAACCTCGGCCTAGGGCCGATTCATCCTCCAAGGACTGAGGAAAGGAGCCATCCATGGCGGAGCACGCCACTCAGGCGATCTCGGGACGCGGCACGATCCTGCAGCGCGGCGGGCTGCTCGAGAGCGACCCGTTCAGCCAGTTCCACGAGGTCGTGTCCTTCGACGCGCCGAACGAGGTCGCGGACGAGCTCGAGGCGAGCCACTTCGAGAGCCCCGACGGCTACAAGGAGTTCATCTCCGGGATGATCGACGCGGGCGAGGCCGCCATGACCGTCAACTGGCGGCGTGACGCCTACTCGGACCACGACAACCTCCGGAGCGACGCGGCCGACAAGGCGCTGCGGTACTACCGCTGCATCCTGCCGGACGGCATGGAGACGATCACGTTCCGGGCCTTCGTCAAGGCGATGAAGCCGAACATCGGCCCGAACCAGACGCTCACGATGGACGTGACGTTCCGCTGCTCGCGCGTGTCCGTCTCCAGCTAGCCTCGTGGCCAACCACCTGGCGGGCGAGGTCGAGGTCAAGGCGCTCGGCAAGACGCTCACCTTCCGGCTCGGGGTGAACGAGATGCTCGAGCTGCAGAGCGACCTCGGCCTCGCCGACAAGGACGACTCCTTCCTCGCGTGCTTCGACGAGGACAAGCTGCGCAACCTGGGCGTGGTCCGGAAGATCGTCCGCTTCGGGCTGAAGCGGGATCACCCGGACCTCACGCTGGAGGAGGCGGGCGACATCATCACGGAGCTCGGGCTGGCGAAGCTTCAGGCGGTGATCAAGCAGGCGCTCAAGTGGGCGCTGCCGGAGCCGGAGCCCGCGAAGGAGGGCGGGGCCGGAGGCGACGCGCGCCCTTCCGGTGGGCGGCACTCTTCGAAGACGCCGCCCGCGCAGGCATCCCGCCCGTAGAGGTCTACGCCGCAACCCTCCGCGAGCTTCAGATCCGCATCAAGGCGGCGCTCTGGCGGCAGAAGCAGGACCAGCGGCGCTCTCTGGTGGAGGCGTACATGATCGCGAGCCTCAGCCGGGCGAAGCGAATCCCCCCTCTCAAGTCGCTCCTGGCCGGGCTCGACGACGAGCGCCGGTCCGCGCGCGGCTCGGTCGGCATCCGTGAGGCGCTGCTCGAATGGGCGGCGGGCGCGCGGTGGAAGGGCTACGAGGTGAAGGTCGAGCGCCACGCCGCGCCGGTGAAGGTCGATGGCTGATTCCCTGCGCTCTCTCCGCGTCGAGCTGACGGCCGGGGTGGACGGCTTCGTCCGCGGGATGTCGACCGCCGGCGGGGCGGCCGATACGTTCGCGAAGAAGATGAAGACCGTCGCCGCCGCGCGCGACGACGTGGCGCGTGCGGCCTCCCGCAGCGACGACTCCTTCACCCGGACAAACCAGAAGCTCGGCGAACTCGCCGACACGGCGGGGAAGACGGCTACGAAGCTGGCGCGGTCTGCCGACTTGTTCGGTCTACCGGTCGGCCCGCTCCGCGCGCTCGACGACGTCATGGACGTTGCGGAACTCGGCTTCGGGAACCTGTCGAAGAGCATGGCCGGGTTCAACGCGGCGAGCCTTGGCGTGGCCGGTGCGGGCCTCGCCGTGGGCGCCGCGATCGGGGGGTGGCTGAACACCTTCCCGGCCGTGCAGAAGGCCGTCGATGGCGTCGTGCATTCGCTGGTCAACCTCGCGCGCTCGCAGAAGGACCTCGACGCCGAGGCCGGCGCGACGGCCGGCATCGCCGACTTCTCGCGCCGGATGGCTGCGTCGAACGAGGAAGCCATCAAGAAGCAGGTCGCGCAGCTGAAGGCGCACGGCGTCGCGGTGGACGACATCGCGAAGATGTACAAGGGCCGCCTGTCGCCGGCGCTGGCCGAGAGTCTCGGGCTCACCGAGAAGCAGGTCGACGCATGGAAGAAGAGCAAGGCCGACGCGCAGGCCGCGGCCGAGGCGTTCGCGAAGCTCGTGGACGATCTCTCCGGGAAGAGCGCGCAGGCCGAGGCCGATCAGCTGGCCGCCGCGTTCCACAAACTCGGGGTGCAGGGCGTCGCCGATCTGGAGGCGCTCCGGAAGAAGCTCGAGGACCTGCAGAAGCAGGGCGCCAAGATCACCGACAAGGGCCTGCTCGGCGTCCTGAGGGGCGGCAAGATCGACATTCCGAAGGACGTCGGGCAGCTCGACCTCGGTGACATCGGAGGGCCGGACCCGGCGATGCTCGCGTCCGTGCTCGCGGGCGTCGGCGGCCGGACGCAGGCCGACTTTAACGCTATCGCGATCGAGGGCGCGAAGGCCGGCGCCGCGGCCGAGATCATCGCGGCACAGCTCAAGCTCGCGGGCGCCTCGGCCGACCAGATAGCGGTTGCTCTCGGCCGGCTGCCGGCGGTGACCGTGGGCCTCGGCGCGGCCCTCAAGTCGACGCTGGCCGGGCTGCCGCAGGTGGTGCTCGCCGCATTCCAGGGCGGTGGCAACGTGGGGAAGTCGATCGGCTCCTATCTCGGGGGCTCGATCCTCGACGGGCTGACCGGCGAGAACGGCGTGCTCGGGAAGAAGCTGTCCGGGCTCCTCGGGAAGACGCTTGGCGGCGCGATCGGCTCCATCCTGCCCGGTCTCGGCTCGATCCTCGGGGCGGGCCTCGGCTCGATCGCCGGCAAGGCCCTCTCCGCGATCGGGAAGCTCTTCGGCGGCGAGGAGAAGGAAGTCAACAAGCTCCGCGACTCGTTCCTCTCCGCTCAGGGCGGCTTCGTCGAGCTCCAGAAGAAGCTGGTCGGGCTGACCAACAAGGACCTCGTCAAGCGGATCTTCGACGCGAAGACCGTCAAGGACTTCAACGCCGCCGTGAAGGAGGTGACGGACCTCCTCGGGCTCCAGACCGAAGCGCAGCAGGCGGTCGACGATGCGATGCAGCGGTATGGCATCGAGGCCGAGAAGGCCGGCGGTGCGATCGCAAACGCGGCTCTCGAGGAGCACGCGCAGCAGCTGTACAAGGACTGGCAGGTCCTCGCCGCGAAGGGCGCCGACATGGTGTACGTCGGCGAGAAGATGGCCGGCTCCGTCAACGAGTTCATCGCCGCGGCGAAGGGCGCCGGGCAGACCGTGCCCGAAGCCATGCGGCCGATGCTCGAGACGATGCTCAAGAACGGGCAGCTTCTCGACGAGAACGGCCAGGCATACGGCTCGCTCGAGGCCGCCGGGATCACCTTCGGCAAGACGCAGGGCGAGATGTGGGACACCCTCATCACGAAGGTGGATCAGCTCGTGTCCGCGCTCCTCGGCATCCCCTCGTCGGTGCCGGTCGACGTGCCGGTCAATGTCCACTACCCGAACGGCAAGCCTCCCGCCGGCGGCAGTGAGCCCGCGGTGCCCAGCGACACGCCCGGCTTCGCCACCGGCGGGTGGGGCAACTTCGGCACGGGGACGCTCGCGATGCTCCACGGCTACGAGGCCATCGTGCCGACGGACTCCTCCGGCCGCGCGAAGGGCGGGGCGGGGAAGACCGTCATCAGCACGAACGTCCAGGTCAACGCGGACCCGTTCCAGACGGCCGAGAGCCGGCGCGACATGGAGCGGCGGCTGTGGCGCACCTTCGAGCGGCGCACCTCGCGCCGGCTGGCCGCCTCGATCGCGGCCGGCAGGGCGTAGCGGGTGCGCTCGGCGGCTCTTCTCGAGGCGCGGCGCCGGCAGCGCGCGAGGCCGTTCCCGGTGCTGCGCCTGACGCTCGTGTCCCGCGGCTACGCGCTCGATCCCGTGATCGCCGCGCCGGTGGTCATGGCCCTCGACGGCGGGCAGGTCACGCACGTCACTGTCCCCGGCGGCTGGGACCAGATCGAGTATGGCTCGGGGACAGAGGGCGGCGAGATGCAGACGGTGACGACGTCCGTCTCGATCTCCGACCCGAAGGGCGAGCTCCTGTCGCTCCTCGACGCCTACGATCCGCGAGGGTCGGCGGCGGCCATCGATCAGGCGCTGCCGGGCCTCGTGGCCGCGGACTGGGAGCCGCTGTTCCGGGGCGTGCTCGACGACTGGAGCCGCGACGGGATCGCCACGAAGCTCCACCTCAAGGTGGACGACACCGCGCTTCGGACTCCGGTTCCGGCATCGACCTACGAGCGCGCGCTGATGACGAGCGCAGCCGAGGGCACCGTCGTCGGCTCGCCTCGTTCGCTCGTGCTCGGGATTCACGACGCCTTCACGATCACGGCCCGCGGCCAGGTGCCCGCGACCTGCATTCGCTACGACTCGACCTCCGGCTACTGGTGGGAGGTGTCAGTCGGGAACATGGTCGAGGTGCGGCGCGTCGCGATCAACGGCGTCGTCCAGCCGTCGTCAGGGTGGACCACGCGGCGGATGGTCGTCGGGGCGGTGCTCGCGACGATCGTCGTCTTCTCTGCGGGCTCGCAGCCGCAGAAGAACGACGTGGTCACGGTCGACGTGGAGGGTCCGGACGCTGACGGGCTCGCGGACGGGCCGGCCATGACCAACCCCGTCCGCATCCTGCGGTCGGTGGTAGAGGAGTACGTGGCCCGCGCGGCTCCGCTTGCTGGCTACCGCGGCGCGCACGCGATGATCGACGCGGACTCATGGGACGCGGCCGAGGCGTGGTTCGAAGATCATGGGCACGACTGCGGGATACGTCTGGGCGGTGACCAGGACGCCACCGGTACGGCCGCAGAGGTGATCCAGAGTTTCATGGAGTCGCGGCCCTACTGCCGTATCCAGTACACGGAGCTCGGCACGCTCGCCTTCATCATCATGGACCCCGACGATCTTGACCCGGACGCGGCGCTGGGCATGGACCTCGGGAAGATGCATAAGGTTCCCCCGTTCGAGCGAGGCGACGCGCGCGAGGTGTACACCCACGTCCGGCAGCCGTTCCTCTGGTCGGCGGCCGACGGGAAGTTCGCGAGCAGCTACGAGGCGCACGACGTCGCGGCGCTGCCCGCTCCCGGGAAGAATCAGCTTGTGCTCGAGGACCGATGGTCTCAGGCCCGGTACACCCTGGAGTGATGACCGATGCGGCGTGAGCTCGTGCTCTACCCGGCGACGGATGTCTACACCAGCGAAATATCCCGCGATCCGGGGTCTTCGCCGTACCCGTGGGACAATTCGCCGTCGATGACTGCCCCCGCGGTCCTCGCTGACGATCTGCTGAGTTCCTACGTCTACTTTTCGCCACACAAGACCGTGGGCCTGTCTGGCGCCTTCCTCGTCGGCTTCGACGTGGCGCTTACGCTCGTGCTGGTCAGGGAGGTCAAGGTCGGCGTCTGGTGGAGCTACGCGCAGAAGGGCGCGAACAACTGGTACTTTCCGCCGGACAACGTGGGCGGTCCGCGTCTCGCTCCCGTCGTCCAGAATCGAGCAGGATCGGGGCTTCTGGCCGGCAGCTATCACGCGATCAGCGGCGGCGAGATCGCATCCGCGAACGAGACGACTCCGACCGGCTTCGGCAGCGAGGTCGGCTTCACGCCGATTTATACGGAGTGGGTGACGACGAGCCATCCCGAGGGCGGCCCGTGGACGCTCGAGGATATGCACCCCGCCAAGTTCGCGGCGGGCGCCTCGGTGGCCGTCGAGTCCCCGGCCTACGTCGTCGATCCCGGCAACGCCTTCTTCAAGGTGAGGATTCACAAGCTGCTCGTCACGCTGCAGGTCGAAGACCTAGGCGGCTACGTCGACAGCGAGCGGCACTCCGCGAGCCTCATCCTGCGGATGATGCGACGGGCGCGGAACATCATCACGCCGCAGACCTTCGCCGACCGCAACCCCGCGACGTTCGGCGGGCGCGTCTACTACAGCCACCCGCGCGGCCCGCGCGTGGGTGGGCTCGGGTGGGGAAAGCGCAGGCTCGAGCGGCGGCCGGGGCTCGTGCTAAAGCGGACCTACCTGCCCGAGACGTTTCAGGTGATCGACGAGGCGTTCGACCTCGAGGCCTTCCGCTGTCTCTGGTGGGCGGCGTACCGCATCGACACGCCGTGGTCCCCGGAGCTGCAGGGCCTCGCGCTCATCGACAAGGGCGGCGGCTTCGTCCACGCGCGGGCGCAGGACGGATGGTCGGCGCGGCCCGGCGACGGCGTGCTGATGCGCGTGCTCGAGGGCTACCCGAACCTGTCGCCGCGCGGCCTCGCGGCGCAGGGCGGGGGAGACGTGACGCTCGCCGCCCGCAACTACGACGCGACGCTCAGCGGGTGGTCGACGACGGGCTCGTCTGGATCCTTCTCGTCAACGCAGGACCTCACCGTGTTCGCGGTGGACGAACTCGGCTACCAGTCGAGCGCGAAGCTGGAGTACGGCGGCGGGGGTGGGACGGGCGCCCGCTACCGCTCGCTTGGCACGCTGCGCCGAGCGTCGGGCGACTACGTGTCCATGCGGTTCATCGTGCGGAACACGCTGGTCGATCCGGACACGCAGAACGCGGAGTGCTTCCTGCGCAGGACCGGCGGCGGACTCGCGGCGACCGAGTATTGGGACGAGGACGCCCGCGCGTGGACCACGACGCCGACCTATGGCGCGATGCCGGCGAGCGACCCGACGGGTGAGGTGATCTGGGATGGCGTGCCGTGTGACGCTCCCGGTGCGTCGTCTGACCCGACCTATGAGGCCGGCATCGGGCGTCTGTCCTCGTCGATCGCGTCGGCCATCTTCCATGTCGGCCTGATCGACGCGCAGAAGGGCGGGCCGTCCTACGGGGACGCCTACGGCGCGCGGTCGCCGATCGTCACGCTCGACTCTCCGATCACGCGCGTCCGCGACTCGCACCGCTACCCGCACACGCTGGCGAAGGAGCTGTGGTCCTACGAGCGCGGCGTCGCGATGGTGGAGCTGCAGCCGTTCTATCGGGCCGAGCTTCTGCCGGACGGCACGGTGAAGCCGCTCCTCCACGCTCAGCACGCCACGGACACCCACGACGCGCTCCAGTTCGTCGCGGTGACGGGCGACGACGACCTCGTGCGCTTCGAGCGGGCGGTGTCGGGCGAGGCCACGTTCCAGCTCGATTGCCCCATCGTCGGGATCGACATCACGCGGGCGCACGTCCTCCGCGCGTGGGCGCGGTGGCTCGGGGCGGACGGGTGGACCGAGTACGGCCCCTACTCCGTCGAGGTGGGCTATGCCGTCTTCGACGCCGTGACGGGCGCGCTCCTCGGCCAGGGCTCGACGCTCGGCACGCTCACCTACACGGGAGCCATGACGTCGCGGGACGCGCTCTACGTCGGCGATGACCCGACGCCGCGCTATGCCGACGCCTGGATCCGGACGGCCGAGGTGCGCCGGAACCCCATGAGCGGTCTCGAAGTGGTCTGGAGGCTCTGAATGGATGGCACTTCAAAGCGTCGCGACGCTTTCCTGAGCCTCCCGGCTGAGCCTCGGCGTGTCTCGGGTCGGGGGAGGCTCTGATGCCCGGCAAGGGGCGCACGGACGCCGAGGGCCGATGGATCGGCATTCGGACTCGGCTCGGCCAGATCGCTGGGACGCAGGGGCCGCCGGGACCGGCCGGGCAGGTGCGCATCGTCTGGCGCGGCGCATGGGCCGACTCCACCGACTACCACGACGGCGATATCGTCTACCGCGACCACGGCCTCGGCTCCGGCCTCGTGCGGACCTACATCTGCATGGAGACGCACACGAGCGCCGGGGACGGGCCGACCCCGGGCGGCACGACGTATTGGCACGAGCTCAACGAGTCCGACCTCATCATCGACGGCTCGCGCGCGATGGTCGGCGACCTCGACATGAACGAGCATCAGGTGCTCGCCGTGGCTGCCCTTGCCTTCGACACGTCGCCGACGTATGACGATGTCGCGGGCGCCGCCGCGTGGGACCCCACCACCTACGGCCGGCCGACCGTGCGCGTCTCGACCGACGTGGTCCTGCCGTATGGCGGCGTCTATGCTCGGGTCCGCAACGACACCGGGTCGCTGATCGCTGCTGGTAGTCCGGTCCGCGCGCTGAGCTCCGTTGGCGATGGGACGCTGTACGTCGAGCCCGCGACGGTGACAGTCACAGCGGGCGGGCAGGGCGTGATCGGCCTGGCGATGGCGGACATCGACGACGGCGAGGCCGGGTACGTCTGCTGTCACGGAGACATGGCCGGGCCGGACTTCTCGTCGTGGTCGTCGGGGGACGTGCTCTACGTGACCGGCGGGGGCGGTCTGTACACCGCGCCACCCGGGAAGGGCTGCGGGCTGTCGATCCGCATGGGGTGGGTCACCGGGACGGCGTCCTTCTTCGTGGCAATCGAGCGGATGCCAGACCTCGGCGAACTCTCGAACTGCCACATGGACGCGAACGGCGGGCCGCACTACTACGACGTCCCGCAATGGCTCCCGTACACCGAGGGCTGTGACGCCTACCGCGACTATCCGCCTTCGCTCTTCCCGACTCGGGCCGTGTCGTCCGATGCGGACGTGGCCGAGAAGAATGTCGTCCTGTTCGCCGATGCGTCCGGCGGCGCCGTGACCTTGACGCTCCCGCCCGCGTCTGGCGCCGGCAGCATTGACGGTCGCCGGCTCGACGTGCTGAAGGTGGACGGGACACGGAACGCGGTCATCATCGTTGGAGACGGAGGCGATCTGATCGACGACGAGGACGAGTTTCGTCTCGTGCTGCCAGGCGAGGCCGTGACTCTGTTCTGCGATGAGGCGAATGACGGCTGGAGGATCCTGTGAAGCTGCGCCAGTCGGAGAGGAGCGAGCAGGCCGATACGGCGCATGGCTCGCTCAACGGGGCCACGTCCGTCGAGATCGTGGGAGAGCCTCCCGCCGGATTCACTCGGCGGATCGAGTGCGTCCGATTCGTCAACAAGGACTCGGCAGCGGTGACGATTCGTCTCCGGAAGACCGTGGCCGGGCCGACTCACTACGAGTGCGACAACGTCGTGGCCCTCGCGGTGGACGGGAAGTTCTTCCCGGTCGAGGTCGATAGCGTCGTGCGCCTGATCGCGGGCGAGTCGCTCACGGCAGTGATGTCCGGCGCGGCGGCTACGCTAGACCCAACATGGATCTCGTCCTGGGTGGACGTGCCGGTGACGGTATGAGCCGCACTCTCACCCCGCGTCGCGATGTCGTCGTGTCGGTGCCCGCGGGCGGCGCGGACGGCGATGCTCTGGTAAAGGCGTCCGCTGCCGACTACGACACCGAATGGGCGGCGGCGGGCACCGGGTCCGTCCCTGACGCGACGACGAGCACCAAGGGCAAGGTCGAGCTTGCGACCGACGGCGAGACGGCTGCTGGCGTCGTCGTGCAGGGGAACGACGCGCGGCTCTCGAATGCGCGCACGCCCACGTCTCACACGCACGCCGAGAGCGACATCACGGGGCTGACCTCCGACCTCGCCGCGAAGGCAACGCCGGCCGACATCACAGCGGCGGTGTCCGCTCACGAGGCAGCGAGCGACCCGCATACCGGCTACCAGCGCGAAAGCGAGAAGGCCCAGGCGAACGGCTACGCGAGCCTCGGGGCCGATGGCAAGGTGCCGACCGCGCAGCTCCCGGCGTCGAGCGGCGGCATCAGCCAGGACGACGCGCTCGCCCTCGGCTTCTTCGGGATGTGAGGAACCACGAATGCTGATCCTGTCGTCGACCACAGACACGCTGAAGGCAGTCCTCGGCGCGGCGCACACGACGAACGCGCTGCGGTGCTACTCCTCGTGGCGCGACAAAGCCGCCGCCGCGTTCACGCCGGGCCGGACCGCCATCCTGACGAACGGCACGACGCCGATCACGCTCGTCGCGGCGCCGGGTTCTTCGACGCAGCGCGGCATCGACTTCGTGGAGATCCGCAACCACGACACCGTGGTGCAGACGGTCACGGTCAGCTTCGACGACAACGGGACGGGCTACGTCCTGTGGAGCGGCTCTCTCCAGCCG
>ERZ761584.518-NODE-518-length-11538-cov-3.525385_pt1 | contig 11538 bp, 16 predicted proteins | sample MGYA00512168_ERZ761584 | MGnify/ENA primary metagenome ERZ761584 (study PRJEB28899, sample SAMN03785564) | bioreactor sludge metagenome | biome: EBPR Sludge; feature: EBPR Bioreactor; material: 0.22µm filtered reactor supernatant | place: Saint Lucia: Queensland...
GGTCGCGGATTGCCTCAAGACTATCGGTTGTGTTGCTAAACGAGGTCCCCCCCGTTGTAGCTTGAACCTCGGCAAGAGTCGACGCGTCGGCAGTTTTGCCGGCGAGCAACCCGAGCCAACGACCGAGTCGCGTAATTCCCGAGAACAATGTCGACGTAATCCTCGACGTCAACGTTTGCGTGTCGACGTAAATTGCGTCCAGTTTCGATCGGTCGGCCGTTGTCCACGTCGACGCGACGAAATCGGCGATTTGGGCGAACGCCGATAGTTGGAACGCCGAGCCCCCAAGCGTAGCCGACACGTCGACGCGAACTTGTTCGACCGTCGCGTTGCTCGCGACCGAATACGAAACCCGATAAACGCCGGTCGCCGGGTTCGTGACCGCGCCGAGGTTGCCCGACAGTGATCCCGACACGACGCCCTCGACCGCGAACGTCGGCGTCGAGTCGGCGTTTACAGCCGCGCCGTCGGCGTCGTACGTTCTCGATTCAATCCACGCCGTCGTTGTCCCGGCCTCGGGCCGTTCCCAAGTTTGAACGGTCGCAAGCAACACTCGCCGCGACGCCGATTGATTTATCGCCGTGATTTCGGCCGACGACGCGACCGGCCCCCCGACGTTTAGGTTGTCGAGATACCCCGCGCGAGCCGACGACAACCGAGATAACAACGTCGTCGTTCCGGCCGTGTCGGCCCCGGCGTAGGTCGAACGCGTCGACACGGCCGCGTCGAGGTTGTCCAGTTTCGCGGCCCGCGCCGGCGAATAATCCGAGGCCAACGGAACCGCGCCCGTGATCCGGTCGAGCAACGTTGCAATGTCGACCGAAACCGACGCCCCCGTCGGCGCGCCAACACGCGCGAACACGTCGCCCGTTTGATTCGCACTAGCGACCGTCAACGCCGGCGTCGCCACGTCGAGAAATACCGACAGCGCCCCGGCAAGACGCCCCGCCGCCCCTTGCGTCAACGCCGTTCCCATTAAATAGGTAAGGTCAGAAGGAATTCGAGGGGCGTCGAAATCCAGTTCAATATGTGCCGACGCGTGTCCGTACGTTAAAACCAACACGCATTGGTCCTCGACGGCTTTCGTTGTGCTGTCGGCAATCGTAACGACTATACGCGCCGCTTGCATTTCGGTTGCCGACAATGAGACAACCCACAGGGCCGTATTGCCCATCGTCAACGCCGTCGGCAAGGTCGTTATATTTGCGGCCGCGCCGCCATCTTTTGAAACCTTTACGTCGCCGGCCGACGGCGTCCAATCAGCGCCGACCGCGAAATCGGCGACGTCGCGTTTCAACACGGGCACTTCGATTGTCAATGACGTACCGTATTTTGCAAGCAGAAACATTATGCGCCCCTCATAACACCACGAAGAACACCACGCCCGACGACTCGGTCGAGACGCGCGACGCCCGACGCTACGATGACGTCCTCGGCCGCAAAATCGTCGACATAATTTGACGAGCCATTCGAACCCACCAGTCCGCACCGCACAGAACCACTAATCGACGTGTCCGTCGTCGGGCCGGCGACAGTAACGCCGTCCCACGATACCGATACACTTGACCCGTCGGCCGTTGTTCGTAACGTCCCCGACGTGACGGCAGTTGTGTTTATGTCGACCAAATTTGTCGCCGTTCCAGAGATCAGCTTTCGTAATCGAAACGTGACCGACGAGTTATTGCGTTGTAATCCGGCGTACAACGTTATCGTTGTCCCAGACGCCATTCTCACGCCCGTTCCCACTTGCTGGGACGTCGACGAGTTCGACACCACAGCTTGCGACCAATGGTTTGTTGACGAAAGGTCGTACTCAGCGCGAACATACGAGCCCGAAAGATTCGGCGACGCACGATTCGACGCAATCGACCAGTTGTATTGCATTGAACCCCACGACCAACCACCGCTAGACGTTCCCAATGTCGATGCGTTTGCCCGGTCGAACGTGTCGGCAATTGCGGTTTCCGGCGTCACGGAAAATTTAATCAATTCGATTGTCGCGGCATCGCATAAAATCTGCCACGTCACCCCGTATTGCATTGCCATTGCGCCGACGACACGCCGCGCCGCGTGAATTGTCATTTTTCCATGTTCGACGGCTTCACGAATCGCCGCCGACGCGAGCCTCGCGTTAACGATAATCTTTGTTCCATACGTTCCGACTCCAGCGCGAACACGCCGACGCAACTCGACGTCGTGCCCGTGCATGTTCAGCGAAGCAACTCCACGAGTAGGAACAATGGTCGACGGCGCGTCGACGCCGTACGGGTCGGCGTACTCTGTAAACGATGATAGTAACACGTCGCCAAACGTGTTCCCGTCGACATTCACGCCAACGGCGCGAAACGCGTCTATGACGCGCTTTCCGACGGCATCGTTGACGTTTCCCACAAAAAGAGGAATTCCAAGACCTTGGATAAGGCCTCTCGACCAACATAAACACTTCGGCCGCAAACTAGCGATTTCAGACGCCTCTACAATCGTGCCCAGGTCCAGCGCGCCAATTGCGCCGACAGGGGCGCAGAACGCGCCGTCGCGCCATTCCCATTGAGTTAAATAGTAGTTCATAAATCCACGTCTTTGCTATGAACAGGGCTCGCCGATTGAACATGACGTTCCGGCTCCCTGCCACGTTCCACCAACCCCTGAGCACGCGACCGAGGAAACCGTTCCGTAACATACGCCGGCAACGCAACACGCGCCTAAATTTGGGTCGGTCGTCGTCGTCGTTGTGGTCGTCGTTGTGGTCGTCGTTGTGTTGCAATACCCCGACCGAATTTCTCCGTTATCGGGACACGACGAGCCGACAAAGTAAGGTCCCCCGTCCGAATAATCGGTACAGGGACACGCGCCGGGACAATCTTTACACAACGGGTCGCCGGCCGCTTGGTCGTACGCTTGCCATTGTCCGCCCGAGCATATCATTCGACAATGTGACTCGGCCGTGTTGTAACCCGTCGCACAGACAGGGACCCCGCATGTCGTCGTTGTCGTCGAGGTTGTCGTCGAGGTCGTCGAGGTTGACGTCGTCGAGGTCGTCGAGGTTGTGGTCGTTCCCGCGCACGGAACCGATGCAATTTCACACGCGTCGCCCGACCACGTTTTCGACGGCGAGGGACAGGGACACGACGCCGCGCACGGGTCGGCGATTTTGAACCACGTCGACGACCCGGTCGACCAACGAAACGCGCAACTCAACGAACACGCCGTCGTCGTCGAGGTCGTCGAGGTCGTTGTCGTTTCGTAGCAATGCCAACAAGGGGCGCGCGTCGTCGTTGTCGTCGACACGGCGCTCGAACATTGAACCGACGACGGCGCGCACACACTTCCCGCGACCGAGGGGGCCGAACACGAACAACCAGCGAGCACCGAACAACCGTTCACTGTCAATTTCCACGCCGACAAGTTCGGCAGCCACCAAAACACGCACGACCCGCCGCAACTTGGGGCCGGCGTCGTCGTTGTGGTTGTCGGCGTGCAATTCGTCGAGGTCGTCGCGCAATACGGGTTCGCGCTCGCCTCGGGCAATGGACAGGGACACGACGCCGCGCACGGGTTCGTTGTTTGAACCCACGACCACGCGCCGGCGTTATTCGGTTGCCCAACGAATGAACAAGACACGTCACAAGACGGACCACGTGTCGTCGTCGACGTCGTTGAGGTTGCGCAATTACAGGTCGTCGTCGACGTCGAGGTCGTCGTCGACGTACAACTAACGGTCGGGGGGGCCGGGTTGCCAGGAACACAGGCCGTCACCGTGCAATCGTTCGCCGCGACGCCGCACAGCGACGGGTAAGAACATTGACAAGGAACGGGCGTTGTCGTCGAGGTCGAGGTCGTCGAGGTCGAGGTCGTCGTCGAGGTCGCCGGTCGCCCGCACGGGTCGGCCGTCGTGCTCGTCGTCGAGGTTGTCGTCGTCGAGGTCGCCGCCGCGCAATTCGAGGACGTCAACGACCAATAATTGCCAGCTTGCCACGTCCATAGACACGAGCCCGAACAAGGGCTCGCCGCAGTTGCCGAGGTTGTTGTTGTGGTCGAGGTCGTCGTCGTTGACGTCGTCGTTTGGCAATCGTCGCCGAGCCGCACAATTGCCCAGCGGACACAGGTCCCCGACTCGCGCCACAAAATACGGGCCGAGCCACACTCAACCGCCCGCAACACATCGTTCGCCCCCGGCTCGACGTCGGCGAACTTGTGCGATTCCTCGCCAGAGCGAACGAGGATTTTCGCAATCACGACGCCCGACGCGACGGCCTCGACGACGCCGGTCGCGAGACACGCGTCGGCCAGAACAGCAAAACGCCCCCGATGAGTTTCGAGGGGCGTTTCGCCAGCGACGGCCGGCGCTCGTTTGAACACGTCGAGAGTCGTTCCCCCGAGGCCGGGGTCGACCCACGGCGAGCCGATCCCGACGACCGAGTATCGGGGGAGGTCGGCCCCCGTGTCGTTGCGAATTTTGAGTCGCGTCGCGTCGTGATCGTAAATCCCGCCGACGTCGGCGTCGAACCCGAGTTGCCCGGCCTTGAACGCCTCGGCCGCTCGTTGCATGTCGTTCCAAACGTCGGCCGGTAGGGTTCGAATTTTCTTTCCCGGTTGCGCTCGTTCTCGGTCGGTCACGGTCGGCCCCTCGTTGTCGTGTCGGTTGTTGAATCGTCGGCCGGCGTGATCTTAGCCGAACTTGAAAAACGCCTTGAACCCGAGTTCCTCATAAACGCGTTCGACGTACGCGTGAACGGGAACGGGATAGTCGAGGCCGTTGTTCTCGACGCGCTCGTACCGAACCCATAAATAGTCCCAACCTCGTTTTTTGAGGGGCGTCGGGTTCGATCCGATTACAACGTCGCGATTTTCGCTCGCGCCGAACGAGAATTGAATCGGAACGGGTTTCACGCGTTGCCCGCGAATCGTCGGCAACGTCCCGTCGCCGCGAGCGCCGAGGAACAGGACCTCGCCCGGCTCGAACCCGAGCCAGAGGTCGTTATTGATTCGACCCGTTTTCCGCGCCAACTCTTGAACGAACGCGACGGTCACGGCCGCGGGGTTGTAGAGAACCGTAATTGAGAACTCAAGGTTCGGAACAACGACGTCGACGCCGGCGACTTTCTTCCCGTCGAAATTGATTGCGCCTTTCAGGTCGGGCGCGTCGTTCGACATTGACCACGCCCATTGTTTCTGCCTCGTCGCTTTCGAAATCGACAATTTGTGTTTGCCGCCCGTCGTGTCGAACGAGTATTTCCATTCGCCGGGCTCTTGTGGCTTGTCCGATTTCGGGTCGTCCTCGGGGCCGTACTCGACGGTCGCCTCGTACAACCCGGCCCCGAGGGGCTTGATTTTGACTTGTTGGCGAATCGCGACATTGATCCCGACGGCGACCGCGAGGGGCGCTTTCAATTCGACGTCGGCCAGCGCCGACGCCTCGTCGGGCGCGTCGCGAACAATCCAGGTCGTCGACGCCTTCTCGTCTTTGTTCGTTCGCGTGACTTCCGCCGACGAGTAGTGTTCCCACGATTCAAGAGCCATTCGAAACCCCTTTCGCTATTCCCAGGCGAGGCCGGCGTCGTCGGCCTTGTCAATGAGTTCGTCGAGCTTGTCGTTCGTTTCTTTCGTGTTCTCGGCAATCGTCGACAGGTGATCGGGAACCGACGACGACAACATTCCCGCGACGGCAGCGTTGAACGTCCCGAGGACCCCGCCCCCCTCGCCCTTTCCCGATTTCGACGAGTTGAGTTTCGAGAGGTCGGGTTGCCCGAAATCCGGCGTGTCGGGCGTCGAGATTTTCATTGCGTCGTCGCGAGCCTTGCGAACGTCGGCCGCTCGTTTCGTGAGCGCGTCGAGTTCCTTTCGCGTTTTCGCAACGTCGGCCCAATTTGCCCGACTCTTGTCGGCGACGAACTTGTCGAGCGACGATTGCATGTCGGCGAGCAACTTCGAACCGTCGGCGATTGCCGACGCCGTCGCCCAACCCATTTTTTCCGCCGCCCAGTTGTACGCCGCGATTAAACCGTTGAGGACGGTTCGAATTGCGCCGTCGACGAATTGCAACGACACGATGAGCGCCGAGCCCATGAGCCCGAGGAACCCCCACCACGCGTCAGACATTCCGGCGACCATAATCGCCCACGCGAGGCCGACGGCCTTAAAACCAATATCGGCCGCGAGCCCCCATTCGCCCGACGACAACGCGTCCCAGATACCCCCGAAAACTTGTTTGAGAATCGACCACATTTCCCAGAACCCGGCCGCAATCGCGCTCGACGCCCGTTGCCCCGACTCGGTCAGTTGAAACCACGCGACGAGCGCCGCGCCGCACACGGCGACGACCGCGACAATCGCGAGGACGACGAGCCCGAGGGGCGACAGCAACGCCGCGAGCGCAGCCGAGGCGAACGACGTCATAGTTCCGAGGAACCCCATAGCGCCGCCGAGGATCGTCGACGCAATCGTCGCCGCGTTCGCGACGGCCGCGAACACGGTCCAGGTAAACGACAAGAGCGACCCGACGGCCGACACGGTCGCGCCGACACCCATCAACACGAACCCGACGCCCGAAACGGCCGCGCCGAAAATAATCAGCGCCGCCGCGCCCGCGAGGACGATTGCGACGAGGGGCCGGTTCCAGTCGACGAAATCAATCACGGTTCGCATTGCCCGTTGAACGACCGGAATAAACGGCGTGAACGCCTCAATCATCGCCGCGCCGAGCCCCCACCACACGCGCCGCGCTTGTTGTCCAATCGCCGAGAGTTCGTCGCCGAACGAACCGAACTTGTCGGCGTCCGCTTGCGAAATCGTGAGGCCGAGTTCGGCCGCGCGTTGTTGCATGTCGGCGATTCCTTTCGAGCCTAGCGCCAGCATAGGCAACAACTCAGCGCCGGCCTTGCCGAAAACTTTCATCGCGACGCCGGCGCGTAACGTCTCGTCGGGAATCTTCGAAACTTGTTCGGCGAGAACTCGAAAACGTTCCTCGGGCGTCATCGCCAAGAATTGCGACGTCGAGATTCCGAGCGCGTCGAGAACTTTCGTTGCGCCTTTCCCGCCGCTCGCGACTTGCGTCGTAAACTTCGCCATTCCGACGAGCCCTTTTTTGAGGCCGTCGAGCGAGGTTCCTTGTTGCTCAGCGACGAACGACAACGACGACAACGACTCGACGGCGAGGCCGGTTTGAACTCGCGTGTCGTTGAGGCCGTCGACGTAATCCGAAAACGATTTCGCAGCCGCAAGCATAGGGGCGACGACGGCCGTTCCCCCGGCCGTGAGCGCAGCGCCGGCAAGCGCCGTCGACTTGCCGATTGACTTCAGTCGCGCCGCGACCTTGTCGAGAACTTTCGTCGCTTGGTCGCGGGCCGTAATCGCCCACCATGCCTCACCGGCCTTGATCGTTTGCGTCGACATTTTCTCAGGTTCCGAAATAGAGTTCGACGTTCAAAACATCGTTCGTCGTCCCGGTCACGTCGATATTCTTCGCCGTCGGGCCGACCGCGCCGTACGACGACGCGACGCCGTTAATCAACGCAATGATCGTTTGACCGGGTTTCACGTCGACGTCGTTCCCGGTCCCGAACAACGGGTACGGGTTCGAGCCGCCCGGCGCAACGTTGACCGCGCCGGCGTTCGTCGAGGGACACGACAACCGAACGGCGACGAGCTTTTTCCCCGTGTTGTCGACGGTTCGCGAGGCCGTAATCGGCAACGCGACGCCGGCCGACGCCGTGAGGTCGATTGTCGTCGTTCCCGAAATCGTGATTTTCCGAACGGTCGGGGAAACCTCGATTTTCGGGGTCGAGGACCCGTCGAGGGTCGCCGAAATGTCGGCCCCCGTGATATTCAACGTTCGAGCCGAGGCCGTTCCCCCGGTCGGGGCCTCGGTCGCCGTAAACGCCTCAGCGCCGGCGAGGGACAGGTTCGCAACTAGGGAAACGTTCGACACAATCAACCCCCTTTCAAGTAAAGGTCGGGAAACTCGACCGACGCCAGTTCGACGGCCGGTTTCATAAACGGCCGCTCTTGTACGTTCCCGACGATTTCGCTCGGGCCGTATAGTTCCTCGTTGATTTCGTTCGCCCGTCGCGCTTGCTCGTCGGTTCGAATTAGCGCGTACGTCACGCGTCGTTTCTTGCCCTTGTAGTCGACGACCTCGCGAGTCGAGGAACCCTTTTTTCGCAACTTGATTCGACGAACCTTGCCCGTTTTCGTCGTGACCTCGCGAACCTCGTCGAGCGCGATTTCGCCAACGTTCGGTTCGACGTTCGTTGCGACGCGACACGCGTTCGCCGTGTTCGAGAACGCCCGGGGCCGGGGGCTCGTTGCCCATTCCCGACAGGCCGACGGGGCCGACGATTGCGGCCTCGTTGTCGGCATCGAACCCGAATTGAATGTTTTTCAACGTGACCGTCGACGACGAGGTATGAATCGACGGCGTTTCGACCTTGGGCTTCGAAACTCGTTTTCGTCTTCGCAACGAGCGACGAGCAACCTTTCGCGTGAACCCGCCCGCGTTGCGCAGCGCTTCGAGCCGCTTTTTTTCGAGTTTCCTTTCGACCTCGGGTCGGTCGTAAAAAAAACGTTTCATGTCGACGACGAGTTTCACGACGCAACCCCCGGCCGCTCGAACAATGGTCGCAACGCCAACAACAGGCCGACCGTCAATTTCTTCCCCGCGCCGGTCGAGCCGCCCTTGCGTTCCCACGGGTTGAACTCGGCCGGCGTGAACGCTCGCGAACGTTTCTTTCGATCCCGTTTCGACTCGGCGACAATCCACAACAACGACGAGGTATGGCTCCACGCGTCGCGCGACCTCGCCTCGACCATTGTCGCGAGTTCCCAAAACGTGAACGGCGACGGGTCGAGGCCGAGGATTCCCGCAAATTGCCAGATTAGCCGCCAGAGTTCACGCGGCCGTTCTGCGCTTCGAGCGCCTTGTCGAACGCGTTGAGCGCCGTCGTCGTCGGGTCGGTCGCCTCGACCATGTCCCGCGCTCGTTGCCATACGACCCCCCTCGCCTCGTTGAACTTTCGAACCATCGCGCCGAACGTCGAGCCCTTGTCGCGAACTTGAGCCGAAAAAAAAACTTCGAGCGCCGACATGAGCGCGTCGGTTGCATCGGCGAGCGCCTCGCCTTCGAGCAACTCGCCGAACGCCTCGGCCGAAATCGACCGCTCTTTCGCGACCGGCTCGACGATTGCGAACACAACGTCGGCAATCGTGATCGGATTCAGCAACAACCGACGAACCTCGGCCGCGACGTCGCCGCCCTCGGCCTCAGGGTCGCCCTCGAACAACTTCGTCAGGTCGACGCCCGTTTGCGTGAGAACGCGTTTCAACGCGCCGACCGTGATCCCGACCGACCATTCGTTCGCGACCTTGTCTTTGAAACTTTTCGACATTTCTCGGTTCCTTGTGTCAGGGTTCCGAACCTACAAACAAAAACGCCCCCGGGCCGGTTCGGTCGGGCCGGGGGCGAACGTGATTTGCGACGACCCGAGTTCGAGACTAGGGAACGGTGACCCAACCTGGCAGAACGAGCGAACCCGACTCGGTCGCGCGGGTCGGCTTGATCGTAATATCGAACATCGTGACGCCGTCGAGTTCCTCGCCCTTTTCGAACTTCGTGATTTTCCCGGCGAACTTGACGTATTGCGTTCCGGCCGTCGCGATTGCGCCCGAGGCCGTCGCGAAATGAATTGCCGACCGCGCGTAATACGCCGTTTGCAACGCGACGAAATCAGCGTCGCCATAGTCGCCGATCATTTGGAACGACAGTTCGAGCGCTTGCAACCCGACGTCGGTCATTGCGAACCCGCCCCCGTCGCGAGCCGACACGTCGACCTCGGTCATTGAGTCGCCGAGGGACAGGTCGCGACAATTGTCAATCGCGTTCCAGGTCGGCGACGCGACGGTTCCCGTATTGCGATAGAGTTTCGCGTCCTTGCCCATTACGTGAGTTGCCGACAGCGTCATTCGACGAGCCCTTTTTTGTTAGTGGTTTCGAACGAGATAGAACGTGAGCCGCGCCCAAGCATAGAACCGGCGCGACTTGTTGAGCATTTTTCGGGTCGGCAATTGAACCGAGGTCGAACGCAACGTTGCGGGGACGGTCGAAATTTCGGCCGTCGAAAAATAGAACTTCTCGAACGCCTCGACGAGTTCGGCGAGGTCGTCGACCTCGGCGATTGTGTCGCCGTCGAGTTTCTTGTTGACGTGAACGATTACGTCGACCTCGATTCCTTCCGACTTTCGCGTGAGCCTCGTCGAGCGAAACCCGTCGCCGATAACGTGAACGCCGAGGCCGGTCGTTGTGTGATCGGTTGCGTCGAACCATTTCGAGTCGACGGTCGTCGTGAGCGCCGCGCCGAAATGGGCGACGCCGGCCGCGTTGAAATCGGCGACAACCCCGTCGCGAACTTGTTCGACGATACTCGCCACAACTACGCCCTCGCCGCCAGCTTGACCGCAACCTCGATTCGTTTCCCGAACGCGTCGGCCTCGCGCCACCAGCGCGACCCGTCAATCGGTAGAACCTCGAACGTGAACGCGACCCCGTTGTCGGTGAACTCGATTTCGTCGCCTCGTTCCGGCAACGTGAGCCCCGACCCGAGGTCGAGGTCGGTTGCCTCGAACGTGATCCTCGTCGAGAACGTGTCGACCTCGACGTCGGCTTGCCCCCCCAGGGACGACGGGACGTGTCGCCCGATAGTCGCGAGCAACGTTGCCGACGCGACGCCTCGTCGATACGTGACCGAGGTCGACCCGTACGATTTCAGTTGCGCCGACAACCAGTCGACGCCCGACGACAAGAGGTTCGGCACGTTCGCCCCTTAGTTTCCGACGAGGACCCGCAACAGTTGATCGGCTCGAACGGCGACCGGCCGACCGTTCGAGTCGAGCGAACCTTTAACCAGCGCGACGCGAATCGACTCGACCTCGGCCGGCGTCGTCGGTTGCGACAACGCGTCGAGGACATCGGCCGGGTTGACCTCGACGAGCGCGTCGTGTCGTTTCGACGCGTCGACGTTCGCGAGTCGTTCGTTTGCGGCCGTCGCGAGCCGATCAGTTGCATCATTCACGGTTTCGTTCCTTGTGAGGTTGAACGTTGCGTTGAGGGTCGCCCGGCCGAGCGCCCCCGACCGCCAGTTGCCCGACGGTCGGGGGACAACCCGACACGGAACCCGACCCGACTAGAACGGCGCGTGATAAACGCGACAGGTCGACCCGTCGCCCGAACACGCTGAAACGGTCCACCCGAAACCCTTGTTGCTCGTCGAGGTTTCGGTGACCTTGTTGTTTGTGTCGTCCCAGTAGACTTTTTTCCCGACCGAGATTGCCGCGTCGCCGGTGCAAAGGTACACGCCCCCGCCAACCGACAGCGCGCCGAGTTCCCCGTTCGCAATGTCGACGTGAGCAACGCAGGGGAGGTTGTTTTGAACGACGACGTCGCCGGCAGTAACGGCCGCGCCCGGCGTATAGTCGACGAACACGGGTTCGCCCGAAATGGTCGTAACTTGCGACATTGTTGAGCCCTCGAACTTGTGAGAATGAAAC
>ERZ761584.519-NODE-519-length-11525-cov-14.342546_pt1 | contig 11525 bp, 13 predicted proteins | sample MGYA00512168_ERZ761584 | MGnify/ENA primary metagenome ERZ761584 (study PRJEB28899, sample SAMN03785564) | bioreactor sludge metagenome | biome: EBPR Sludge; feature: EBPR Bioreactor; material: 0.22µm filtered reactor supernatant | place: Saint Lucia: Queensland...
ATAAGGGTGGATTAAAGATACTAGATATATGCGATCCAGATTGGCTCGATAATATCTATGTCAAAAAGACAGTTGATTGTATGGACGCAGTAGTAGTACCGAGCAAGGGATTGCAAGACTTTATGCAACAACTTACCGATAAGCCAGTAAAGCTAATACCTGACAGATTTGATATGGAATTAGTGCCGGACTTCAAAAAGCATTCTGGCAAATTGAAGCGTATAGTATGGTTTGGCTATAGACATAATGCAGAAACAATTGAAGTTGCTATACCGGCACTTGAGAGGTTAAATATAGCACTTACTGTAATATCTGATGAAGATCCATTGATGTGGCGATTTGCTCATAACACCGAACATTATCGCAGAAGCTACAAGTTCCATAAATACAATGAAGAAAGTATTTATCAAAGGTTGCAAGAAGCCCAAGCCTGCTTATTGCCAGATGGATTACGACCAAAAGATATATTTAAGAGCAACAACAAGACAATCAAGGCTCAACTTGCCAGCTTGCCAGTAGCTAAAAACATTGACGATTTAGAGAGATTTATGTCTGATGTTGAACGCAATAAAGAAGCGGAGTACAATTATAATGAAGCTAAAAAAGCTTATGATGTGAAGTTATCTATCAAGGAATATAAGGATTTAATAAATGAACTTCAAAGCAGAGATAAAAAGAACTAGCCAAAGAAAAGCTGCAAGCCTAGATAATATCTTCCAGATCGTATTAGAAACTGATGATGAAAGTATATTAGATTTGGGTAAACTACCAGCAGACACATTAGTAAAAGTAAATATAGAGATTGAAAATGGGTAGACCAACTAAACTAACACCAGAATTAAAAGAGCAAATATTCAATTCTGCTAGAGTTATATATCATTACAAATGGGTAGCAGCTAGTGTTGGTATCAGTGAAAAGACATTGGAAAGATGGCGAGAAGCTAATCCAGATTTTGACGGCCAGTTAGACCAGGCAAGGTCAGACTTTATACGAGATAATCTCAAGAAAGCTAGACCAGACTTCAAATTAGAAACAGCCGATAGGGAAATATTTGGAAAACAACAAGAGGTAAAAGTAACCGGCAATGCAATACAAGCAATAATAGATAAGTTCGGTGATAGCGAGGGCGTAGATGAAGTTCCACCAATTACAGCAGATGAGAAGCCAACATCTGAAGAACTTTCATAATGTAACTTTATACCCATATCAAGAAGATATTAGTAATCGTATTCTTATTGCACTACTACATAATCTAAATGTTAAAGATATCGAAGATGTAAAGAAGCTAGAGCTATTTGAATTGTCGATTGAGATATCAAGACAAGCCGGTAAAACTACATCAGTAGTGCATACTGCCGAGTTTATTATGACCTATGTGTCAGAGCTATATAAGAAGCCTATTCATATTGGTATATTTGCACCACAGATTGAGCAAGCCAGAACTGACTTTGAGAGATTAAAGAACGCATTGCGACCAGTCAAAGATTTGATTGTCCAAGATGATGAAACAAGTAAAAGTATCAAAGAGCAAGAGAATGCCAAGACACTTGTATTGCCAAATGGTAGTAGCTGTTGGATTGCACCAGTAACGACCACATCAAAGCCTGAATCTAAAACATTTGACTTAATGATATTTGAAGAAGCTCAAGATTTAGATGACAAGATAGTACAACAACAGATATGGCCAATCGGTGCTACGACTAATGCACCTAGAATATATATCGGTACTGCCGGCACAAGATTATGTTATTTTAGACAGCTTGGATTAAAGCCTAGAGCTATCAAGATATACTTTGAAGAGATTACTAAACAACGCAAGGTTATATACGAGAAGACAGGCGAGATTAAGCACTTGATGTATGAGCAGACTGTTCGTAATGAAATACAAAACGCACCAGAAGGTGTTGAGAGTGATGAGATACAAAGACCTTACTTTGGCAAGTGGCTGATTGGTAGCGGTCAATTTACTACGATTGAAGAAATGCGAGGGCTAGAAGTAGATAGAAGCTGTACCCAAAGCGAAAAAGGCATGGAATGCTTTGCTGGTATAGATACTGCTAAACACCCAGATAGTACAGTAGTGACAATACTTCGGTGGAATAAAGAGCTAGGCAAAAAAGAGCTTATTAACTGGCTAGAGTTGCGAGGTGAGAATTATAAAAACCAATTTGATATCATTATAGATTTTCTAAATAGATATAAGATTGTGGCATTAGCGATAGATAGTACAGGACAAGGGCAGTTTATGCCAGATTGGATTAAAGAAAGTACCGAATGGGCTGATGAGAATAGTGGGCTATATGAAATTAAGTTTAGTGCTATGACAAAAGACGCTATGTATCGCAATCTAAAAGTAGTTATAAAAGACTTCTTGACGACACTACCTAATTTGAGTACAACTAATAGTAAGAGGTTTATTGAGCAGATGATAAATCTCCAGCAACAATATAAGGGTCAATACTTGAGTGTGGCTCACCCAGATGATGATAAGGCACACGACGATTACCCAGATAGTTGGGCATTAGCTGAATGGGCGTTTGCTAAATGGAATGAGAATAGCAACGCAACAATAGGAATTATTGACGCAACTATAAAAGAACGAAAGGTCGTAAAAGACGAGGCTGGAAAAGTAACAGATTACTGGCCCGGACTAGATTGGTAAGCATGAAGATAAATATACCACTAATAGGAAGCGTATCGATTGGTGAAGATAAACAAGAGCCAATAGTAAATACAGTAAATATACCAAAGAAGCAAAAAACGCTACTCGGTAGTGTGCTTGATATGGCACATAAAATACTATCTAGTGAGAAAACAATATCAGGTAAGCTGATTGAAGCATATTACGAATGGACTTATATAAATGTATCAACGCTTGCTGAAGAAGTATCTAAATTAGAGCCAGAACTATATAAAGTAGTATTGCGTGGTGGTGAAATAGAATTAGTTGAAGTCAATGACCACCCAATACTTTCGTTGCTAGATAGATTTAATGAAACAACTACTCAATCAGACGCATTTTATTTAACCGAAGCACATCTTGATCTAACCGGTGATAGCTTCTGGTATCTTGAAGGTGGTGCAAATGGCGGACAACCAAGAAATATATATTTATTACAACCAGACAAAGTAGAGCTTGAGCTAGGTGATGTATATTCTGGTGCTAGTAGACTGGTAAAAGGCTATAATTATAGAAACACAGTCGATGGAACTGTAATAGATGTTCCGTATGAGCCGGAAGAGATACTGCATATTAAGATACCTAATCCTAAAAACCCATATCGTGGCTTTAGCGTAGTTGAGGGCTTGGCTACTACATTAGATATCGATACAAAGGCTCTGGAGTCTAATAGAAACTTCTATGATAACGGAATGATGGCACAATTTATGCTATCAACTGACAACAAGATTACCCAAGACCAACTTAAACAACTCAATGCTGAAATGCGAGCTGCGTATAGTGGCAGTAAGAACTTTTGGAAAGTACCTATCTTTGGTGGTGGTATAAAGCCACAAACAATACAAATGTCGAGCCGAGAAGCTGAACTAATCAGCCAACAAACTTGGCTACGAGATAAAATCATGGCTGGGTTTGGTAATACTAAAGCAAGTCTAGGTATTACAGAAGATGTAAATAGAGCTAATGCCGAAGCTACATTACTAGGCTGGAAGCAATCTACTATCAAGCCAAAGATGTGCCGTATTGTAGATAGTCTTAATGAGTTTCTAGTACCACGCTATGGCGATAATCTAATACTTGGATTCAAAGACCCAGTACCAGAAGATATGACTCGCAAGATTGCTGACGCTACTAGCTTATATAATGCCGGTATTATTACCCAGAATGAAGCTAGAGAAATGGTTGAGATGGACGGAATAGAAGGTGGTGGTACAAGAAAAAGATACACAGATGAAAACTTACCTAAATCATTACAAGCTGTTAATACTAAATCAGTATTCAGACGAATGGGTATTGTGCAGAAGAAAGCTGATTGGCAAAAAGCATACGAGAAAGCTCGACCAGTTGCAAGAGATATATTGAAAAAAGAGTTGCCACCAGCTAAACCAAAGAGAAAAGCCTTTCAAGAGTTTACTAATGAACAAATAAGTGCATTCCAAAAAGCACAGCTTGGATTCGTTGAAAGGTTAGAGAAACAATTTGAAGATAGATTGCAGAGTTATTTAGATCGGCTAAACAAAACAGCAGTTGAAAATGTTAGAGAAGCATTGCCTACTAAAGCAGTTGGTGATAAGCAGTTATTTAATATGGAAAATGAGATACAAAATGTAGTTGCTGAACTGAATCCTACAATGGTATCGGTAGCCACAGCCAGTGGTAACCACGCTTATAGTTTAATACCAGCAGATAGTCCATATATATTAAGTCCAAAGGCTTATGACTATATTGATGACCAGATACGCAAGTTTGCTACAAGTATGCTTGAAACTGACAAAGAATATATGACTAATATAATACTTGAAGGTGTTAAGAATGGTGATAGCGTACCAACAATATCTAGGGCATTGCGAGATGGATTCAAAGAGTTTAGTAAAGTACAAACCGATAGAATTACACGAACTGAAGTATTAAGAGAAAGTAATTACTTTATGGTAGACGCTTGGAAAGATTCCGGAGTAGTTGAAGCTAAAAAGTGGTTATCATTTAATCCTTGCCCTATATGTGAAGAAATAGAGAGCAAGTATGGTCAAAAAGATTTAGATGAAAACTTTTTAAGTCTAGGTGATAGTATTACTTATACTAATGAGAAAGGTGATGTAAAAGAGTTTACAGTAGATTACGCTAATCTTGAAGAGCCACCTGTACACCCTAATTGCAGATGTACAGTTGTGCCGGTACTTAAAAGTACTAAAGCATTTGATACTAAATCATATAGCAAGATAAAAGCACTTGAAGCACAGATAGATAAGCGTACTAAAGCATATCGCAAGATTAAAAAGAGTAAATTAGAGCAAGACAAGTATATTAAAGAACTTGAAAAGCTTGCAGGGCTAGGCAATGAATGAGTACCAAGCAAAAACTACCAATGCCAAAATCCAGCGTGCCAAAAAGTTAAAAGAACTCAAAAAAGCGAGTGGTCAGCTATCTACCAAGCAACATAAAGAACTATTGGACAGTATATCTAGTCTACAAGCCAATATAAGCTCGCTAGAAGCGTCTTTGAGTGCCAACGGAACATCTTATACCGAAAGCCAAAAAGACCTTGTACAGAACTTCTCAACACTACAAGAAATCTTGCAGTCTGGGCTTAATGTAAATAATCTAAAAGACATCAAGCAAGCTAAAGAGATTATTGTATCTAATCTCAAAGATATTCCGAAGCCGGTAATAAATACTCACAAGACTGAAATACCAAAGTGGTTGGCTAGCGATAAGAGTGTGCAGGTATTAAACGATAATGTTATAAAAGTAGTCCAAGCACTTATAGATTTAGAAGCTAATATTAAACCAAGCCAAAATGCTGATGAGTTTGTACCATTCCGTAGAGTAATCCGACAAGGTAATCAATTAGTCTTTGATGATAGCGACTGGGCAAGTAGATCTGGCGGTGGTGGCTCTGGTGGCGGAAGTACTGGTGGGCTGACTGACGCTGAATTGCGAGCCACACCTGTTCCGGTATCTATGAGTAGCGATATTGAGATTGGTGCTGTTGAATTAAAGAATGGCACAGATGATACTAGAGCAGAAGTAACTGCCGGTAATGCTCTCAAAGTAGATGGAAGTGCAGTAACCCAGCCAGTATCTGGTACAGTAACTGCAAATCTTGGCACATTAAATGGTGCAGCAACAGCAGCTAATCAACAGACTGACGCTTTGACTGATACCGAGCTTCGAGCCACTCCAGTACCAGTATCAGGTACAGTAACTGCTACACCAACAGGCACGCAGAATGTAGATGTAACAGCCAATACTATTGGATTAGCAACATCGGCTAAACAAGATACTATTATCGGCCACGTTGATGGATTAGAAACAGCAGTAGGTTCTACTAATACCAAGCTAGATACAGTAAATACCAACCTAGGTACGATAGATGGGCGAGTAGATGGGCTTGAAACCCTAGCTGGTACTACTAATTCGCTACTAACTACTATAGATGCAGATACTGGCAATCTTCCAACAATAGAAACCAATACTGACTTCGGTACAGTAACTGGTGGAGGTACTGAAACAGGAGCTTTACGGGTAACTGTAGCTAATAACTCTACAGGTGTTCTTTCGGTAGACGATAACGGTAATTCCCTGACAGTAGATGGAACAGTAACAGCTAACCTATCAGCTACTGATAATGCAGTTTTAGATAATATCGATGCTAATACTACACCAACCACAGGACTCAATACAGGTAGAAAAGTAGTTACTACAGCAGGAACGGCAGTAGCTCTAGCTTCATCAACTACTTGCAAATGGGTAGCAGTAACGGCTGAAACTGATAATACTAGCACAGTCGTAGTCGGTGATTCTGGGGTGATAGCTTCACTTTCGACTAGAGAAGGAGTACCACTTGGTGCAGGCGATTCTATTGTGATTCCGATAGACAATCTTGCTGATGTGTATATAGATTCATTGGTTAATGGAGAGGGCGTAACATTCTTATATGGCACTTAATATGATAAATCTACCAACAGTAACCAGAGCCAATAAAAGTAAATACTATTACGACACAGATGTAACTGTAACCGAGTTTTTTGGCAGTGCAGTAGATTTGGGTACTGGTGGAAATTGCCGAATAGATGCAATAGAAACTGATGATTTCATATATTTAAGAATAGAGATAAATGTCGGTACAAGCTCAAGTCTTGGAAGTTTGCCAATGACTATAAAGACATCTGACTTGCCACTAACAGTACCAACATACGCTGCTAACTATGCCATACCAGGAAACTTCGGCTTACTTTCTATTCCAGCAAACGAAAACCAGATGTTTGCACCTGCTATGAATAACATAGGTGGCTTTGGTAACTGTATATTGTTCTTTAATCAGTATGGAGCGACATTTACTGATTATCTGATGGGTCCATCATCATCACCAGCAGTTGTAGATGGTTGTAAGTACACCGGTAGTATGATAATACCTAAAATGACAGTGGGGTCGTAATGGATACACAATCAATAATTGAATGTTTAGAAGCGTTAAAAGATAAGATGACACCAGAACAGCTTACTAAACTTAAAAAGCTAAAAAAAGAATACAAGCAAAGCACGATAGATAAGCTCAAAGAGATTAAGACTTCTTGACGACTTTAGCATTTATATTATAAGAATAAACTATAAGAGGATTTTTGATGAACGAAACACTATACACCAAAGCACTAATAGAAAAAGCAGACAATGGCGAGATAACTGCCATAGCTTCAACAGCAGTAGAAGATAGACAAGGCGAAATCGTAGAAGTTGAAGGCTGGGATTTGAAAGACTTCAAAGCTAATCCGGTAATCTTGTGGGGTCATGACCATAGTCAATTACCTATCGGTAAAGCAACCAAGACTTGGATTGAGGGTACTGGTAAAAGCGCCAAACTGATGACTAAAATCGCATTCCAAGAAGTAACCGAGATGGGTAGAGCTGTAAAGCAATTAGTGGCTGATGGTGTACTTAAAACATTGTCAGTTGGCTTTATGCCGATAGATGGTGAAGGCAATCGATTTACCAAACAAAAATTACTTGAAATTAGCGTAGTAAATGTTCCGGCTAATCCTGAAGCTATGATGTTAGGCTATAAAAGTTTGAAGAATGCCGGATTTGATGACGATACTATTACTAAAGCTGGTATTCCAACTGCAATGATAGATGAGATTGAAAATCTGAAAAAAGATGTGCAATTTGTAAAGGCACAAGTTAATTCTGCGGTGAATGGGCTTAAACACCTAAATCCGCACACAGGTCGAAGCAATCGTGTTGTAACAGAACGATTGAGTATGGCAAAGGCTACTGCGAGAGCAGCAGATCTTATACTGTCAAATAAAACTCAACCATCTGATACAATCCGGTCTGCAAAAATAATCAAACAGGCTAGTGATAAAATCATTAGCTCGTTAAAAGGCGAATTAAACTCAAATGGGAAGAATTAAAGAACTACAAGAAAAGACTGAACTTACTGATGTTGAGCAAAAAGAACTTGATGAACTTCTATCTGAAGCTAAAGATGTACAATCTGAAGTTAAAGAAGAAGTCCAAGATGTTGAAAAAGATATAGATGACGCTGCCAAAATGATTGCTGATAAAGCTATCGAACAGGCTGAAAGCAGACTATCAAAATCTATCGACGAACTTTCTGCAAAACTAGGTAAGGGTCTTGAAATTGCTGACGACGCCAAAATTAGTGTTAAATCACCTAAATACATAATCGACAGTAAACTAGGTAAGAAAACTGTTGCAGAACTTGAAGATATCAAGGTTGAATTACCAATGCGTAAAAGTGCTGGTAAAAAAGTAACTGAAGTATCTCAAAAGACTGTAAACTTTGTTCAAGCTTGGCTAACTGGCGACCACCAAAAGTTACAAGTACTTGTTGAAGGTACTGGTGCTCGTGGTGGATTCCTAGTACCTGATGACTATGCAAATATGCTAGTTGAAGATATTAGAGATGTATCTATAATGCGAAGCATTGCAGATGTGATGACCACTACAAGTGATACACTTCACTTGCCAAACTTGGCTAGTCGACCACAAGCCAGCTTCCGTGCAGAAGGTGCTGTTAAAAGTACTTCAACTGTCGGATTTGGTGAAAATGTATTCACTCCTTACTCACTTGCAACCATCATTCCACTTTCAAACGAATTAGTAGCTGACGCTACTCTTGGCGTGAATGGGAATATCGTTAATAAAGTTAGCGAATTGGCTGCACAAGCTCTATCTGAAAGAGAAGAAAGAGCTTTCTGGCAAGGAAGTGGTACAGGCGAACCAACTGGTATGAGTACTTACGGAGTAGGTACTATGTCTGGTGGAATCACCGACACTACTAGAGCTGACGCTTTGATTTCAACTTACTTCAGATTGCCACAAGGGTATAGAAATAAAGCTGTATGGGTAATGAACTCACAAACTATGGAAAAAGTGCGTGGACTCAAAGATACACAGAACAACTACCTACTCGGTAGTGTAACTGGCTCACCTATGCCAACTATACTTGGACGACCAGTTTACGAATGTAACTGGATTGCTGCTGGTACTGCTTACTTCGGAGACTTCAGTTACTATGTAATTGTTGACCGAGAAGGCATACAAGTAGATACTTCATCTGAAGCTACTGTTGCAAGTCAAAGTGCTTTCGAACGCAACTTGACCTTTGTTCGTGTTGAAAAGCGTGTAGACGCAGAATTGACACTTACAAACGGAATACGAAGCGTTACATCACTAGGTACTATCTAGTATCTAAACCTTTGGGCTACTATATCGGGGGGTTAGTAGCTCTTGGGTGGAGGTATTATGAGAGTCAAAATAACAAAAGATAACGGAACATTACATAAAGGTCAGATCGTAAACCTACCAAAGAAAGAAGCATTGAAATTAGTATTAAGTGGCAAGGCAATCTTTAGTAAAGACTTTGCTGACGCAGATATGAGGGTCAAATGACAGCATTAAATAGTTGGGCATTAACATCTGAAGCAGATGTAAAAGAGAGTTTAGGAATAACTGGCACTAGTCAGGACAATTTGATTAGAAGAAAAATCAACCAAGCTACTGATATGATTGAATCATACTGCGGTAAGAACAATGGACAACACTTTGCTAGTACTACTTATACTAATGAAGAATATGATGGAACTGGTACTAATCAGTTAATACTACGCAATAACCCTGTTATATCTTTGAGTAATTTTAGTGAACGAAATACTACTGAAAATGATAATGACTGGACTACTATTGAAAGCAGAGATTACTTTGTAGATCTAACAGCCGGTGTAATAGATTGTAGATTTGGCATATTACCCTACTGGAACTTATACAAGGTTACTTATGTTGCCGGCTTTGCAACGATACCAAGTGATTTAGCTGAAGCTTGTGTAATGCTATCTTGTGCTTTAGTTGAAAGTGCAAGTACTGGTGCAAGTGTAAAGAAAAAGACGCAAGGACCGAAAACAATCGAGTATTACGACAGCGTACAGGGTGAGAGCTTAATTACCCAGCTCGGCATAGATGATATGCTACAACGCTATGTGAGAATATCAATCTTACCGGACAAGTAAGATGGCAACATTATTTTTTACTAACCACGACATACAGATATATCGGAATCGTAGAATTGGCAGCAATAATCGCTACACCATAAGTGCTACTGGTACAGTTGTACCGGCAGATATTACACCAGCTAGTTTGGAACGCACCGAGTTTGAGAATAGTGCAATCGGTAAAACATACATTGGCTATGTAGATGTGGATTTGAATATCAAAGAAAGTGATGAAGTCGTAGTAGTTGATAGTAGCGATTTGAATAACAAGCGTTATTCGGTTAAGAGTGTATCGAGATGGGAAGGCTTTGGGATTGTGGATTGTAAAGAATTAACGCTAGTGAGCCAAGACTAATGCCACAAGTAAGTATAAAAATCAAAAATATAAATGAGATTAGGCAAGCTTTTAGTCAAGCACCACGCTTGATGAACCAAGAACTTAAAGACGCTTTGAATAGATCAGCTATTACTGTGCAAGGTCGCAGTATGCAAAATACACCGGTACTAACAGGGCGACTACGATCAAGCCATGTATTTGCTGTATCTGGTAGTGGTATGGGAATGCAAGCAGTAGTATACCCAACAGCTAATTATGGTATATTCGTACACGAGGGTACTAGATTTCAGCGACCACAACCATTCTTGAAAGATGGATTAGAATCTAGTGCTGATGAGATACAGGGCTACTTCCAAAAAGCAACGCAAAATGTACTCGATAAGATAAGTAGGGATATATAATAGTGTTATGAAAAAGGTCAAGCTAACTCAAGGTAAATATGCACTCGTAGATGATAGTGATTTTGATAAAGTGTCAAGATACAACTGGTGTGCTGTAAATATCAAGGGTACTTGGTATGCGTGCAGAAGACCAAATAAAGTTAATAAATATTCGAGAATGCATAGATTTATATTGTCTGCCAAAGACAATCAAGAGATAGACCACATAAATAGAGATGGTCTTGATAATAGAAGAAGCAACATCTGGGTTTGTAGTAGAAGCCAAAATCTTAAAAACAGAAAAACATATGGTCTGTCAAAAGTCAAAGGTGTAACTTATCACACTCGAGACAAGGTGTGGCAAGCTTATAAAAAAATTAAGGGCAAACAGATACATATAGGAAACTTTAATAGAGAATATGACGCAATAAAAGCAATAGGAAGGCAAACATGAGCATATCAACAGACATAAAAAACTTAATAATAACTAGCGTTAATAATTTGTCTAGTACACAAACTGTGTATGGCTATCGTGAGCTTAATCCAAGTGGCTGGCCGGCAGTTTGGGTAACTACTAGCGATATGGAAGGAACATTTGCTACAACGGCTGAAAACA
>ERZ761584.520-NODE-520-length-11511-cov-3.474511_pt1 | contig 11511 bp, 14 predicted proteins | sample MGYA00512168_ERZ761584 | MGnify/ENA primary metagenome ERZ761584 (study PRJEB28899, sample SAMN03785564) | bioreactor sludge metagenome | biome: EBPR Sludge; feature: EBPR Bioreactor; material: 0.22µm filtered reactor supernatant | place: Saint Lucia: Queensland...
ATGCCCGTCGATCCGCTCAAGTCTCGCAAGATCAAGGAAGAGAAGGTCGCGAAGCTGAAGGCTCACGAAGCCAAGCTCGTGAAGGCTCTCGGCGAGACCCGCGCGCTCATCAAGAAGCACAGCGGAAAGTGAACTGAGGATCGAGGGAGAATCCTATGGCAGGCCAAGGCAAATACACGAACTTCGCCCCGGTGCAGAAGGATCTCTCAACAGGAGGCAACACGCCTCCCTCGTTGGGCAAGGCGAACTATACCCTGCTCAACACCTTGTTCGGCACTCGTCCGGACGCGATCCCTCTCACCAACACGCCGTCGGCTATCAAGCCTGTGCTGGACCGCGCTAACGCGCTCCTCACGCCGGCAAAGGCAGACGCAGACCCGGTCTGGTTCCCCAAGGGCGTCTACCTCAACTTCCAGAACCCTGACCCGACGATGCAGGCTCCTGACATCCCGAACATCGACGTCAGCAAGCTCGGCCTCGGCGGTCCCTCGACGCCGTACACGCCAAACCTCAGCTCGCCTGACACCTCGGGCGCGGGCAGCACTGAGCCGGTCCCGGCTGTCCTGCTCACCGTCGGCGACATCGACCCGACGGTCGTGCTCGGCTCTGATAACGGCACGGCTGACCCTGCGGTCACATCGCTCAACATGTTTAACGGCAGTCAGCTGCCTTCATCCCTGATCCCGGGCTTCCGCCCTGGTCGGACCCTTCCGGAGAGGTAATCCAACGTGACGACTCCTAAGTCCAAGACCCTGTACGACGAGGCCATTGCCGACGTCAAGAAGCTGAAGGAGCTCGCTGAGACGCAAGCGCGCGATCTCGTCCTCCAGAAGGTCGAACCGCGAATCAAGCAACTCGTCGAGCAGCAGCTCTTCCAGGAGTCCGATGAGGACGAGGATGAGGTCGACGAGGCTTCTGTCACCGCGAACGTGGCTGGTTACACCGCTCCGCTCGGCGCCGATCCAAAAAAGGATCGTAAGCTGGAAGAGGAAGACGAGCCGGTCGACGAGCAGTACGAAGTCGCTGAGGGCACCGAGTCTACGCTCGCGCAACTCGCTGATTTTGCTCGTCCTATCACGGACGATCGTTTCGTCGCCGAGGTCTATCGCCTTCAGGATGACGTCAACGACTTCGTGACCGCGGACAAGGCGACGAAGCTGTCTGAAGGTTTCGTCTCTCAACTCGATTCGACGATTTCGAAGTTAGAAGATATGTACGCTTACCTCAAAGAGAGCTACGCCGGCAAGGACGGCGACTCTCTGGAAGGGAAGCTGGAGAAAAGCTACGGCCTCGCCAATGCCGTCAAGGAGTCAACGATGAAGATGCGTGATCTGCTCAACGAGGAAACCCTGACGATGAAGGTGAACGGCCTTCCGGACGACGTCGATCTCGACGGCGTGACGGTCGACATCGTCGCCGACGAAGGTGACGAGGCCGAGGCCGGCGCTGGCGACATGGGCGCTCCTGACATGAGCGGCATGGACGCTGCAGCGGCTCCTCCTGGACCTCCGCAGATGGAAAGCGATGGCCTCGACGAGGGCGACGAGATGCTTGAGATCTCGGACGACGAGCTCAAGACCGAGCTCGCGCGCCTTGGCTCGCTCCGTGAGGGTGACGCCACTCCGCCTCCGACCAAGGGTCGTGGGGTCGAGAAGGGCATCGACGCGTTCGGCGACGCCGACTCCGAGGGTCACCTTGGACCGAAGGGTCACGAACCGGATGGCCTTGATGGCATGACCGAAGCCGACGAGGACGAGGACGAGGATAAAGACCTCGACGAGGCGCAGGCTGGCGATATGCAGATGGAGTCCGTGCGACGCCGTCTGACGCGTGCCGCGAAGCGACTCTCTGAGTCCAAGGGCACCGACAAAGAAGATTTCGCGCGCGCGATGTACCGCAGCGCCATCCGCGCCTACCGCGCGGCTCGTGCGTCCCTCACCGAGGGCGCCGTGAAGAACAAGACCTCCGCTCCCGCCGCGAAGAATGTGGCGACGAGCAAGGAGCTGGTGGAAGCGAACGGCAAGGTCGGCAAGCTGACCAAGCAGCTCGTGGAATCCAATCTCCTCAACGCCAAACTGATCCACGCGAATAAGCTCTTGCGACTCGAGGGTCTGACCAAGGCTCAGCAGGCCATGGTCATCGATCGACTCGACGAGGCGCAGAACTTGCGAGAGGTGCGGCTGATCAGCGAGAGCCTTCTGAAGGTCTTCGCTGGAAGCAAGGACTCGATCAACGAGTCTGCGCGTCGCCCGTCGGGTAGCGCGTCCCGTCCGAGCCAGTCCGGCGCGGCGTCCCAGACTCTCAACGAGGGCTTGGAGACGGCACGTTGGGCGACACTCGCCGGCATCAAGTGATCATCAACTGACGTTGAACAAGGAATAAGAGTCATGAAGAATTTCGACAAGAGCATGCTGTTCGAGGGAATCCGCGAGCGGCACATGGGCACCGAGCGTAAGCGCTTGGTGGAGAAGTGGACCAAGACGGGCCTCCTCCGCGGCCTCGACGGTCACCGTCGTGAGGACATGGCGCAGCTCCTGGAGAACCAGGCTGCTCAGGTTCTTCGCGAGAGCAACGCGCTCTCGACCGGTGGCGGCGCGCTCACCTCGAGCGGCCAGGTCCAGGGTTTCGCGACCATCGCGTTCCCGATCGTGCGACGCGTCTTCGGCGGCCTCGTCTCGAACGAGCTCGTCAGCGTCCAGCCGATGAGCCTCCCCGCGGGACTCATCTTCTACCTCGACTACACGTACGGCAGCAACAACGGCGGCGACGCTGGCTTCACGCTGTCGAACTCGGCGACGCAGGGCACCTACACCCGCGGCCAGTCGATCTACACCAACCCTGTCGGCAAGGGCATCCAGTCTGGATCGCTCCAAGCGGGTGGCATGTACGACCTCGTTGGCTCCGGCTACTCGAAGGTCCACCAGCAGACGTCGGCGATCTCGCAGTCGAACGACAACGTCGGTGCGTTCACTGGCGCGTCGAACGCGTGGACTGTTGGTGGTCGCGTCCAGACGGTGACCTCGTTCACCGGTTCGAACGCGCGCTTCGTCTCCTTCGATCCGCAGATCGAAGCTGACCTCTCGCAGAACGTGCTCGACTACACGTTCGTCCACATCCCTGTCTCGCAGTTCACCTCGAACCTGGCGAACGGCGACCTCCTCGCGATCGACCAGATCTCGCTCTTCGGCTTCGGCGCTGGCAACGGCGGTGGATCCGGTGCGTGGAGCGCGAGCTACCAGGGTGGAACAGGCGTTCTGAACCTCCGTCGCCACAACAAGCGTGGAACGTGGGACGGTACGACCTTCACGCCGGACGGCCTCGCGGGCGACCACGTGCAGTTTGTGGTGAAGCTCAGCAACGGCGGCGCGGTGCCCTCTGGTACCTCGAACTTCAAGGTGACTGCCTCGATGGCGCTCATCGACAAGCTGTCCGTCGACGGCCAGACCGCGGCGACGCTGACCATCCCGTCCTTCGAAACGGACTTCGGCGCGACTCCGTCGGCTGCGATCCCCGAGATCGATATCAAGATCGAGTCTATCGCGATCACGGCCGAGAGCCGCAAGCTCCGCGCTCGCTGGTCTCCGGAGCTTGCTCAGGACCTCAACGCGTACCACTCGCTGGACGCCGAGGTCGAGCTGACACAGATCCTCTCGCAGCAGATCGCTCTCGAGATTGACCGCGAGGTCCTCGTCGAGCTGCTCACGCAGGCTTCTGGTGCGAACCTCTTCTGGTCGCGCGCGCCTGGCAAGTTCGTCAACAAGCTGACGGGCGACCCGGTCACGCACCCCTCCAGCCTCTCGATCGGCCCGGCCTTCACCGGCACGGTCCGTGAGTGGTACGAGACGCTCGTCGAGACCATCATCGACGTGGCGAACACGATCCACCGCAAGACGCTCCGCGGCGCGGCGAACTTCGTCGTGTGCGGTCCGGACGTCGCGACCATCCTCGAGGCGTCCTCGCTGTACCGCAGCAAGATCGCCATCGACGGCGACGGCCAGGCGGCCTCGGTCTTCTCGATCGGATGCGAGCCGGTGGGTACGCTCACCAACCGCTTCACGGTCTACAAGGACCCGTACTTCCCGCGCTCGAAGGTCCTCGTGGGCTTCAAGGGCGGTTCGTACCTCGAGACCGGCTACGTGTACGCTCCGTACGTCCCGCTCATCGTCACCCAGACGATCTACGCGCCGGACGACTTCTCGCCGCGTCGTGGTGTCATGACTCGATATGGAAAGAAAATGGTCAGATCTGATTTCTACGGGACGGTTACCCTTCTCGACATGTCGATCATCTGAAAAATCAGCTAGTTAGCTGAGACTGAGAGCCGCCGCGAGGCGGCTTTCGTCATTTAAGAACAGAGAGTAGTAGATACAGACTACTATGGTAGTCATGCTGAAATGCTACGAGTGCTCGTTCCAAGCGGAGAACGCCAAGGGTCTCTCCTACCACGTTCGCATACGCCATGGCAAAGCGTACCCTGATTACCTTGTTGAACACGAACGTGGTGGCGTCTGGCCGACGTGCGGCTGCGGCTGCGGGCAGAAGGTGCGCTTCTTGTGCGGGCAGTTCTGCGCGCACGTGGGAAGTCACGCTCAAGTCGGAAAATCCAAATCAGAGCTTCACAGACAACATATCAGCGAAGCTCAACGTGGTATTTCGAAGTCAGAAGCTTCCAACGCCAAGCGATCCGCCGCGATGCTCGACTACCACTCCAAGCACAACAACGTTCGCGTAGCCGACAAGAAGTACCTCGTCGGCTCCAAGCGCACGGAGGAATCCAAACGCAAGCAAGGCGCCACCCGTCGCGCCATGTTCGCTTCAGGCGAGCTCAAGATCAACCGCGCAGCCATCTCCAAGCGCATCACCCAACTGTACCTCGAAGGAGGCTTCCACTGGTCCACCGGAACGTACGTCTCGTCAAAGACCGGCAAGACGATCCACTACCGTTCGTCGTGGGAGCTTGAGTATGCTCAGTTGCTCGATATGGATGACACGGTGGTCACGTGGCAGTACGAACCGTTCGCCATCTCGTACGAACACAACGGTGAGACCAAGCAGTACTTGCCCGACTTCCTCGTCAGCTACGACGATGGGACGAAGGAGCTCGTCGAAGTGAAGCCAGAGAGGTTGATGATCACCTCGATGAATGAGGCCAAACGCAAGGCTGCCCTCGCTCTGTGCGAGACGGCCGGCTGGTCCTACGCCTCCTGGAATGCCACATGATCACCTCCCTCTCCGTTAGTGACGTCATCGACCTCAAGGCAGACGGTGGACCGTTGATCGCGACTTTAGGCTTCCCGTCTTACCCTGCGACGTTCCTTGTTCTGACCGATCCTTGTAAGCTCTTCGACAAGTACTGGAATCAGAACGTGTGGGTAGCTGATCTGCTGAACTTGGACGACGGGTCCATAGAGACGTTCACCGTCTTCCGTCACAAGTGGTCGAAAGTATCTTCTCTCAACGAGGAGCTGTAACGTAGAGCTGTGGATCCTGACGATCCGTTCCAGGTCTGGAGCTTCTGCGACGGGCAGATCGTGTGCATCGTCGGGTCGAACTTCACGTTCTGCTTGCACGACGAGAGAGACTTAGAAAGCGTAGGTAAGTTGGAAATCAAGGACGAGAAGAACCACTTGCCTGAGGATATGCGTGGGCATTACACGAGCGCTTCTGAGATGGGCTACTGGAAGAGGATCACGTGAAAGCCCAAGTGTTCCTCACGACGGGTCCTGACGAAGGAGAGGTTCGTATCCTCTACGATACCTTCATGGTGAGCCTGTATGACGGAGACGTCATAGTCAACTACTACGACCGGTTCGATTACAGGACAGCCATCCAGTGTCATCGGAACTCGGACGAGTGGGAGGAGCAGCCGTGTTCCTGGTGAGCCCGACGGAGGATGGCGCGATCGCCGCTCAGTACGCTGACAACCTGAAGCAGAAGCCTAATATCCGCGCTTCGTGGGAGCAGGTCTACTTGGGTGCTCGCGGCGAGCTCGCCTTCGCGCGACTCCTCGGGGACAAGCACCTTGAGTACTGCCGAGAGCACCTGCTCCGCTCCGATGCGTCGCTCGATGACTACCGGTTTGACCTGCCAGGTCGCATCGACGTGAAGACATCTCAAGAGCACAACCGGAACCTCGTCGTCAACCGCGTACACAAGGACGTACGCTACGTGCTTCTCAGAGCCACGAGGCTCGTCGTGCGCGCTGAAGAACCGCACGAGCTGACGTTGGAGGTCATGGGGTGGTCACCAGGAGACAAGTCCCGATTCGAACCGTTCCGGACGGATCCTAACAAGAGCTTCCAGCTCGCGGGCCACCTCTTACCTCTGTCGTCGTTGATGCTGGAGCTCGCAAAAGATCTGGTCAAGAGTAATCTCTCTGAGCGATCCGCTGTACTCTGAGAGTGTTGCTACCGGTTGAACAAATTCTCGATGGCCTGATGCTTGGCGACGGCACACTTGAGCCGTACAAGGCCACGTCAGCTCGTCTTGCTGTTCGACGACAGGTGAAGCACGAGGAGTACAATCGATGGATTCTCTCTGTGACGAAGGAGAATCTTGTTTGGAGCGCACCAAAGTATCATCACTCACAGACTCTTCTCGATGGAAGAGTTGTTCAAGGCAGACAGCACTGCATTCGCACTCAACGCATGCGTGGCCTCGCTGTTTGGCGACAGCGATGGTACCCGAGTGGTGTCAAGATCGTCCCGCGTGACCTGTTACTCACTCCGTTGACGATGGCCGTCTGGCTGATGGACGATGGCGCGCTGGGTTTTTCGAAGCAAAGGTCGGGTGGGAAGGTCTGCCCGAAGATCACATTTCACACCAATGGTTTCGAACGCGAAGACGTAGAATTTTTGTGTGGGTTGTTGAAGCGCGACTACGACGTCAAGTCGTCGATCTCAAAGCGTGGAGAGATCGAAATTGGTGGTCGAATTCAAGTTCCGAAGATCGTGAATGCAGTCAAACCTTTCGTCGAGCAGGTCTCATGCATGATGTACAAGATCGACCTTCGACGTATGACACCGATGGAGTGAAAGATGGGGTACAGCACGGAATTTGAAGGCGAGTTCACGATCGAGCCGCCTCTCACCACGGAACAGACGGCCTACCTCAAGCAGTTCGCCAACACGCGTCGGATGAAGAGGGATCCCAAGAAAGCGGCGAAGCTGTCGGATCCGCTTCGTGAGGCGGTCGGGCTCCCTCTTGGGACCGACGCGGAGTTCTTCGTCGGAGGAACGGGCTGGGCTGGGCAGGATCGCGACGAGAGCATCCTGGATTACAACGACGAGCCGAGCACGCAGCCAGGCTTGTGGTGCCAGTGGGAGCCGTCCGAGGATGGGTCCAAGCTGCGCTGGAATGGCGCTGAGAAGTTCTACTGCTACGTCGAATGGCTGCAGTACATCAACGAGAACTTCCTCAAGGCCTGGGGTCGGAAGATCTCGGGAGCGGTCTCGTGGCAAGGCGAAGACAGCCCGGACTACGGGTTGCTCACCGTTGGCGAGGTGGGTGTGCACGCGCTGTGCGGAGTACGCGCGACAGACAACCTCAAGAGCATTTACTAACTCAGCGACAGCGTAACTTAGGGAACATGTCTGAAATCATCATATTCTTTGGTGCGCTCGCTCTCTACGTTGTGGCTTACGTGCTCTGGCTGAAGTACGCCGGCAGATGAAGCTGGTGGCAGCGCTATGGCACGTCTCAGGTTATCGCGAACCGAATGAAGTCGCACGCTGGTTCTACGAGGACGGCACGCTGATCCATGTCTTCGAAGATCACGTCGAAGTCAAGCAGTGCAAGGCCGACGTCCTCAGAGACATCGTGCTCACTCACCTCGGACATGGATGGTCGCAGTTCCCTATCTAGAGTTGGGAAATATGAACTCGCTGCAGAAGCTGCGCCTGCGTCGTCTCATCGCTGAGATCGCAGCAGACACCATCAAAGCCTACGGCATCACCGGCGCGCTGAGCCCTGTCGGAGACCCCGCGGGTTCGTCTCCAGGTGGTGCCGGCGGCGGCACGAGCTCGACACCGTCCGAGAGCGATGGCATGGAGGAGCTCGACGAGGAAGACCTTCTCTCTTTCACTAAGGGTGATCGAGAGCTAGACAACCGTGGTAAGAAGAGGCTCTGGCGTCGCTAGAGACCTACGATAGCGTCATGCACATCAAAGTGGGTGACGTCATCAACTGGGGAAACCACAAGAACCTCGTCGTCGCGGACGTCAAGTACCGTGGGTATGAAGATTTCGACGGTAAGCTGCGCTGCGTCGATCACGTGTACCTGAAGGCTCAAAATTGCTCGTTCGACACGTGGTGCCCTCCGGAACGTGCGACAGAGATCAAGTTCTCTAACCCGTTAGCCGACGAGAACTTCTGCATCTCTGCGAAGGGGTGCGGCCGGTGTGGGTTCGAAGCGTGCGCTTGCGACGCGCTCGGGTACACCGACGAACCTAAAATCGACTGCACGCTCAACCACCTCGCGCAAGCGTTGTTCGACACGGATCCTGAGGTGCTCGCGTTCGTCGAGCGCGTGAGCGAGGCGAAGCACGCCAAAGACCCGGCGGCCGCGAAGAAGAGGGTCCTGGACCTCGCGTGGGAGCGTGACGAACACGGTTGGGCGACGCGAGCTCGCGAGCGAGTCACGGCAGTAAAAAGTGCCCTCTGAACGAAGAATGTTACATCCCTGTCGCTGGCGACGTGATCGTACCGAAGGATGGACAGCGAACCTTCTACCCAGACTATCCTATTGAGAACGCCGTCGGTTTGTTCAGGTCCTTCAGTGTCCCGAGCAGTCAGCCTCTGCTCGTCGTCGACGTTCGAACGTGGGGCATGTTCGGAGATTGCCACGAGCTCATCCTACGGCTCGTGGAGCTCGACAAGGATCCTCCGCGAGAGCTGTTCTACCAGGACAACGAGTACGGGATGAAGCGCTTCTTCGACCTGCTCAAGTGAACACTCTAAGTTCCTGAGATCACCGGGTAGGTGAACGCACCTAGCTACTATTGTATTAGTTCATGGCTGCCAACCGAGTTGTCGACAACCATTCAGAGCTATCGAATGTTGGTACTACAACTCACCAGCAGATCGATCAGTATCTTGATGCCAAATTCGTAGTTGCCTCCGGTTCGACTGCGACGCCTCCTAACGCGAGGACGTTGGTAGCAGGCGGCGGAGTGAGCATCGACGCGACTGGCGCCGCTCTCGTGGTCAGCGCTACTGGTGTGCAAGGGCCAATGGGAGCCACTGGTGCGACCGGACCGACAGGCCCTGCGGGAGCGACTGGTCCGACAGGTCCTGCTGGAGCGACGGGTCCTCAAGGCGTCCAAGGCGTGACTGGTGCCACAGGTCCAACTGGACCGGCCGGAGTTACGGGGCCGCAGGGAACGACTGGACCGGCTGGACCTCAAGGTGAGGTAGGGCCACAGGGTGTCACTGGAGCTACAGGACCAACCGGCCCTGCCGGCCCTACAGGTCCTCAGGGCGTGCAGGGTGTGACCGGAGCCACTGGCCCGACAGGCCCTGCGGGAGCGACTGGGCCGCAGGGGGTTCAAGGTGTCACGGGCGCGACTGGGCCGACCGGGCCCGCGGGAGCTAATGGTGTCACTGGAGCCACAGGGCCTACTGGTCCTGCTGGAGCGACAGGACCTCAGGGTGTTCAAGGCGTAACAGGCGCTACAGGGCCTACTGGTCCTGCTGGAGCGACAGGACCCCAAGGAGTTCAGGGAGTCACAGGCGCTACTGGTCCTACTGGCCCTCAGGGAGCTCAGGGCGTCACCGGCGCTACGGGTCCGACTGGACCGGCTGGAGCCACGGGTCCAGCTGGACCTCAGGGTGTTACTGGAGCTACCGGACCTACCGGACCGGCTGGAGCCACGGGTCCGCAGGGAGCTCAAGGCATAACAGGAGCGACAGGCCCTACAGGCCCTCAGGGAGCTCAAGGCGTAACCGGAGCTACAGGCCCGACCGGTCCTCAAGGAGCTCAGGGTGTGACTGGAGCTACAGGTCCAACAGGTCCAGCTGGTGCTCAAGGCGTGACAGGAGCGACCGGACCGACTGGGCCACAAGGCGCGCAGGGCGTGACGGGTGCCACGGGTCCAACCGGCCCACAAGGGGCAACCGGCATCAACGCATACACAAGTCAGTACGACACGATTGTTCAGCCTGCTATCGGTGCTATTGCAACTTTCGTCGCTAACGAAGTACGTTGGCAAGTTCCAAACCAGATCGTCTTCATTCCAAGCGGTGGATACTACTCGGTCTTCACCACAGCCCCTGGCGTAGCCGGCGGTGCTTCTGGCCTCATCCAGCTACGTAACCTCGGCTATGTCGGCAACGCCGCTGGAGGTGTGACGCTTCCAACAGGGCCGATTAGCCCAGCTGGCATCGCTGGTGTGACTGGTGTCACCGGAGCCACAGGTCCTACTGGCGCTCAAGGGGCTCAAGGCGTAACTGGTGCTACCGGCCCCACAGGCCCACAGGGTTCTCAAGGTGTGACCGGAGCGACTGGTCCTACTGGCCCTCAGGGTGCTCAAGGCGTAACAGGAGCGACAGGTCCGCAGGGAGCCCAAGGCGTCACAGGAGCTACGGGTCCGACAGGCCCACAAGGTCCACAGGGAGTCACCGGAGCTACAGGCCCGACCGGTCCTCAAGGAGCCCAGGGTGTGACTGGAGCTACAGGCTCGACCGGTCCTCAAGGAGCCCAAGGAGTTACGGGAGCGACAGGACCACAAGGAGCAACCGGTCCTACTGGGCCTGCTGGACCGCCAGGCGTTACGGGAGCTACAGGCCCGACTGGCCCAGCTGGAGCTACTGGTGTCAATGCTTACTCGACCCAGTACGACATCTTCCTTCAGCCTGCAGTTAACGCGATCGCTACAGTCACGAGCAACGAGGTCCGCTGGCAGGTCGCTAATCAAGTCGTTTTCCTCCCAAGCGGCGGCTACTACTCGGTGTTCACGACAGCTCCAGGAGTTGCTGGTGGCGCTTCTGGTCTTATCCAGCTGCGTAACCTCGGGTACGTCAGTAACGCTGCTCCTGGTGTCTCTCTGCCTACTGGACCGATGTCGCCTGGTGGCATCGCTGGAGTGACGGGTATCACAGGTGCGACAGGGCCTACTGGTGCTGCTGGATCAACAGGTGTCACAGGTGCAACCGGTCCTACTGGTCCTCAAGGCGCGCAAGGTGTAACTGGAGCAACAGGCCCTACGGGTCCACAGGGAGCTCAAGGCGTCACAGGAGCTACAGGTCCTACTGGCGCTCAAGGCGTGACGGGAGCCACCGGTCCTACTGGGCCTGCTGGCCCCCAAGGAGTCACCGGTGCCACTGGACCAACTGGACCTCAAGGAGCGCAAGGAGTCACAGGCGCTACTGGTCCTACTGGCCCTCAGGGAGCACAGGGTGTAACCGGCGCGACCGGCCCCACTGGTCCTCAAGGCGCGCAGGGCGTGACAGGAGCTACAGGACCCACTGGACCGCAAGGACCTCAAGGAGTCACCGGCGCGACCGGTCCTACTG
>ERZ761584.521-NODE-521-length-11508-cov-4.498123_pt1 | contig 11508 bp, 14 predicted proteins | sample MGYA00512168_ERZ761584 | MGnify/ENA primary metagenome ERZ761584 (study PRJEB28899, sample SAMN03785564) | bioreactor sludge metagenome | biome: EBPR Sludge; feature: EBPR Bioreactor; material: 0.22µm filtered reactor supernatant | place: Saint Lucia: Queensland...
TACGAGATAGGAGTCCGTCTCGTGGGCTCGGAGATGTGTATAAGAGACAGGTATCTGTTGGCGTTCGACCGGCAACAGCAACTGAAGCAGATCGACGAGCAGACCGAAGAGCGGCGCGGGCAGGCCATTGTGAAGCAGACGCAGCTCGAGGCGCAGATTCGTGAGGCGATGCAGCAGCGGGAGCGCAAGGGGATGGCGGAGAATCTCCAGGCCTGGATCGCCTACGATGAGCAGGTTGGGGCCTCGACGGAATTGCGCATGGAACACCAGCTGGATCTGGTGAAGGTCAATCTCGCCAATCAGCTGCAGCTGACGAAGGACCAGGCCGGTGAGCTGATCGAGGCCTGGAAAGAGATCGACAGTGAGGCGCAGGCGGCGATTCTCGATAAGACGGCCTTGAACGCACAAGAGCGCGAGACCATCGAGCTGCAAACGCTGACGCAGTTGGCGGCGATCAATCAGAAATATTCTGGGGATATCTTCCAAGGCTGGGCGCTGGGCCTCCAGCGGTATATGCAGGACACGCAGTCGGCCTTCGGTTTTGCCTCGCAGATGGCGCAACGCACGGCGCAGTTCATGGAACAGAATTTTAGGCAGTTCTTTTTCGATGCGATGGACAACAAGATTAAGTCGCTGAAAGATCTCTTTGCGAGCTTTGCGAATTTCGCCAAGCAGATGATCGCGCAGGTCCTGGCGCAGCTGGCCACGATGATGGCGCTGAAAGCGGCCACGAGCATTTTTAGCGGGGGCTTGGGTAGCATGTTCGGCGGCTTCGGTGGCGGGCTCGGCGGTGGGGCGGACGGCGGCGGCTTGTTCGGTGGGTTAAAATTTGCCTCCGGTGGGCCGGTGCTGGGGGCTGGCAACAGCGATACGGTGCGCGCGATGCTCACGCCTGGTGAGGGCGTGTTAAATCGCCAAGGGATGCAGGCGCTGGCGCAGTTGAATGCCGGAGTCCTGCCCCAGTCGAGCGGCCAGCAAAATGTGAGCGTGAACATTTACAACTCAGGGCGCACTGATCAGCCGCACGTGAATATGCGGCGGCAGATGAAGGAGCTGATTGTGGACATTATCTACAGCGACAGCGATCTTCGGCGCGGCTTGGCGGGGGCCTAGATGGCAGCCTATCCCACGATTCCCATTGATCATGCCGGATTCACCGAGCTGCCGCGCGCTTATGTGACGGTGCGCACGGAGTTTGAATCTGGCTATGTGCAGACGCGGGCCAAGTCGACGACCGCGCCGCGGCGGTATCAGTTCAGTCATCGGGGCTGCTCGGCGGCTGAGGTGGTGACGTGGGTGACGTTCTGGGAGGCGCGCAAAGGTGGCGCCGAGGCGTTTGACTTTACGGATCCGCGCACGGGCGCCGTGGTGCCCTGCCGATTCCAGCATGACAGCGGGAGCCCTCCGCCTATTGCGCCGATCGGTGGGGGGAATATCGGATTTATGATCGGGCCGATCACGCTCGAGGAGGCGCTCTAGTGCGTCTGATAGCCGACAGCCTGCGCGCTGAAAAGAACAAGCTGGAGAGTCCGTCCGCCTGGATTCCGCTGGTGACGGTGGAGATCAATGTCACGACGACGTTGCGGCTGGCGGCGCATCCCACCAATATCGTGTTTCGTGGGCAGACCTATAATTCGTTCGGGTTGGAGATTGGCGAGGTTACGCAGGATGCGAAGGGCGGACTGCATGAGCTGTCGGTCTCGGTCTCCAATGTGACGCGCGAGATCAGTGCCTACGTAGAGGTAAACGACCTGCGTGGTGCACGGGTCACCATCCTCTATGTCCATAGTGCCAATCTGGCCGACGATGAGGCGGCGGTCTTGGAAGAGCGGTACGAGATCATGGCCGTCCAGGTGAAGGGGACGAGGTTTGTCACGTTTCGTCTGGGGCACGATCGCATCAGTCAACATCAGTTTCCGTCCGGGCGGTTTTTGCGGGACAACTGCCGGTGGATTTATAAGAGTGTGGAGTGTGGTTACGCCGGCGGGTTGTCGTCGTGCGACAAGATTCTTGAAGGGTCGAACGGCTGCCGAGCGCATGCGAATGTGGCGCGGTTCGGTGCCTATCCCTTATTGACGCCGGTGCCGGGGAGGCAGTTGTGATCGCGATGGTGCAGGATCTTCTGGGAGTGCCGTATCGACTCGGCGCGCGGTTGCCGGGGCCGGCGACGGATTGTTTTGGGCTGGTGGTGGAATGCTGTCGCCGAGCCGGGAGGCCCATCCCCGATCCGTATATGTCGTCGGAGACGATGGTGGACGCTAAGGAATGGATCGCCGAGCGGTTGGAGGGCTGGCGGCGCTGTGACGGGCCGGTGGTGGGCGGCGTGGTGGAATTGCGCAACGTGGAGCATCCGGCGCACGTGGGCTTTCTGGTGAGTGAGACGCAGTTTCTGCACAGTCTGCGGAAGACCGGCGCGGTGATCAGTCGGCTGGATCGTGAGCCCTGGTGTCATCGGATTGTGGGATTTTATGTCTACGGTCTGTGAATCTGACCGCTGTGCGGTGACGCTGCTGCGGGATCCGCTCCATAAGGAGCGGGATCGCGAGACTCTGCCTTGTGCGCCAGGGCAATGGCTGGATGAGGTGGCGCCGGACGAGTGTCTGATGGGTGAGTGGGTGGCGGTCGACGGTGGGCGCGTGATTCCACGCGATGAGTGGGCTAGACATTTGCTGGTGCCTGGCGCTGAGATTCTGATCTATCCACGATTGACCGGCGGGGATACGCTCAAGATTGTGACCGGGATTGTGTTCCCTCCGCTCGGAGTCTATTGGGCGCTGCGATCGGCTGGCATGCCGACGTGGGCGGCGGGGTTACTCTCCGGCGGGCCGCTGGGGTTTGGGTTTACGGCCATTGAAAATATCATGTCCGGCAAGCCGTCCAAGGCGAATGCACCGAGTGCAGGCAGTGAGCTGCAGGCGTCACCGACCTATGGATTCAGCGGGATTCAAAACACGACACGCATCGCCGCGCCGATTCCGGTGGTCTATGGGCGGCATCGTGTCGGTGGACAGATTTTGAACACCTACGTCGAGACGCGCAACGATAGCGACGTGCTGCATATGCTGCTGGCGGTGTCGGAGGGGGAGGTTGAGAGCATTTCGAATATCGAGGTCAACGGCCAGAGCATCTACAACTATACCCAGGTGTCGTATCAGGGGCGAGTCGGCGCCAATGTGCAGAGTGCGATCGGATTGTTCGGGGATAAAACGGCGACGACCTATTCCGCTGATGCGCAACTGACCACGACGTTCAGTACGTACACCACGCAAGGGGAGAATCTGAACGGGTTTGTGGTCAAGCTCACGTTTCCGAGCGGGCTGTTTCTTGTGCACGAGACGGGCTCGCTGGTGATGGCGTCGGTCGCGATTGAGGTGGATTATAAGCTGCATGGTGCGGGCAGCTGGACGACGGGTCCACGGCAGACGATCGGCGACAATAAGCGCGCGGTGCTGCGGCGGCAAGTGCGGGTGGATGGGTTGCCGGCTGGACAGTATGACGTGCGGGTGCGGCGCACCACGACGGAATCCGCCACCTCCACGCGGGTGGATGCGGTGGTGCGCGAAGCGGTGACCGAGTTGATCAATGATGGGTACACGTATCCGAATACGGCATTGTTCTCGTTGGAGGCGCTGGCGACCAGTCAGCTGAGTGGCGGCATCCCTCGCGTGACGGCCTTGGTCTATGGCGTGAAAGTCAAACGGTTTTTTTCTGATTTGTCCTATCTCATCGAATGGACGCAAAACCCGGCCTGGATCGTCTTCGATATCTTGACGAATGCCCGCTATGGACATGGGCGGTTCACCTGGCGCGTGTTGCGCACCGGCACGGGACTGAATGTGGCAAGCGGGTCGACGACGTTTAGTGGAACCGCGACCGGCTGGACGGCCTCGACGCTTCGGCGCGGCGATGTATTGCATGATCCCATCGGACAAGCGGTCGGCATCGTCAAGACCATCAATTATGGCACGCAAAGCGGGACGTTCGAGCAGGTGTGGGGTGGACCGACGGCATCGAATCGGGCCTATGAAGTGCGTTCGAACGATATCGATATTGTGAGCTTTGATCAATGGGGGCAGTTTTGCCAGTATGGTGTCCCTGATGGGTTGGGCGGCACGGCGCCGAGGGCGTTGTGCAATATGGTGTTTGATGCCGAGCGGGAAGATGTGTGGGCGGCGGTGCTGCGTATCTGCGGCGTGGGGCAGGCCTCGGCCATCAAGATCGGCAATTATATCCGGATCAAAATCGAACAAGAGACGACGCCGGTGCAGCTCTTCACGATGGCCAATATCAAGACGGAGTCGTTCGAGGAAGTGTTTCTCTCACTCAAAGACCGGGCCAATATCTTCGAGGTGCAATTCCTGAATGAGGACAACGATTTTCAGCAAGACATGGTCGTGCTGGAAGATCCGTTGATCTTTAGCAACTCCGAGCAGCCGCGACGGAAGACGATCAGCGGCTATGGCATCACGCGCAGCGCGCAGGCGGCTCGACTGGCACGGTTCAACCAGCGGGTGAATCGCTTAGTGACACGGACGATTACGTTTGAAGTCGGGCTCGATGCGGTGGTCTGCGAGCCTGGCGACGTCATCCGCTTTCAGCACGATATTCCTCAATGGGGGTTCGGAGGCCGCGCGTTATCCGGCTCGACCATCAGCACCCTTGCGCTGGATCGGACGGTCACGATTGTCGCGGGGAAAGCCTACGAGGTGCTCATCCGCTACGAGAATGATGTCATTGAAACGCGGACGGTCACGACCGGACCTGGCACGGTGTCGACGGTGACCGTGTCGCCTGCCTGGTCGCAGGTGCCTGCACATGGTGAGGTCTGGGCCTTCGGCGAGCTGTCGATCAGTACGAAGCCGTTTCGGGTGATCACGATCGAACGCACGCAGGATCTGGACGCGCGCATTACGGCAGTGGAATATAGCGACGCGGTCTATGATGAGACCGGGCTTACGGCGGCCAATCAGGTGCAGTACAGCGCGCTGGGCGATTTGATCGGGCCGCCTGGACAGGTGAAGAATTTGACGCTGTTGGAGATCGACGGGATTGAGCAGTCCGTCTGGGTGTCCTTCACGCCTCCCGGTTCGGCGAATTTCAAGACGGCGAATGTCTATCGTGTCGACGACGGGGCGAAGAATCTGCTGGGGCAATCTTCCACCGGAGCGTTTCCTGTGACGGGGCTGCGCGGCGGCGAAGTCTTTACGGTCAAGGTGACGAGTGTCTCGTCGCTGGGTGGAGAAAGCGACTATGCCTCGGCTCCGGTGGCCGGGTTGGTCGTGAGCCAAGTCAATCCTCCTGATGTGCCGTTGCTCGTGTTGGAGGGCGATCGGCTGCGGTGGAACTATCCGAGCCCGCCGCGCGATCTGGCTGGCTTTCTGGTGCGGTTTCGTCCCGGCACGTCAAAGGGGTGGGATTCGGCGACGCCGGCGCACGACAACATTCTTCTGACGACCGATCTGCAGATCTTTCGCCGCGCCGGCGTGCAGACCTATTTAGTCAAAGCCGTCGATACATTCGGCAATCAAAGCCTGACTGCCAAGTCTCTCACCGTCAGCTTTGATGCTGATGAGACAGACAATATCGTGTTCACATACGACCATATGACGGAGGGGTGGCCGGGCACGCTGACCGGCGGCACGATCGTCGGCAATGAAATTCAGGCGGATGCGCTGGCGCTGTTCTGGAGTGGGAACGATGCGGCGCTGTTCTGGAGTGGGAACGATGCGGCGCTGATGTGGTCGGCGGTTTACGGCTCAATGGTCTATGAGTTCACCATCATGCCAGACGCCGACACGCTCGACGCTATGCTGAAGTTGCAGCTCACGATCCAGGGGGAATGGTCGGTGGAGTATCAGCCGGACTCGACGGCGCTGATGTGGGATGCGGATAGTAGTCAGCTCATGTGGAGCAGTGATAGTGCGGCGATGTGGGACGAGCTCGGCGGGTACACGCAGTGGCCGGGGCAGCTGGATCACCTCCGGCAACAGCCCTATACCATCCGCATTACCGGCCACGCGGGCACGGTGCAGCCGGTGTTGCAGCAGCTGACGGTGCTGCTCGATGTGCCTGATCTGATCGAAATCCTGGAGGATGTGCCGCTCGTGGCGGGGGGCGCACGGCTGTCCTTGGCGCGGAGCTATCGGAAGATTGTGGCGGTGCGCTGGTCGCTGCAGGAGAGCGGCGGATCGGCGGCCTATATCAAAGTGATCGACAAAAGCGTGGCGGGGCCGTTGCTGCAAGGTTTTACGACCGGCGGGGTGGGCACGGCGGCGGTGGTGGATGTGGTGGTGCATGGCTATTGAGGAGGAGTGACTATGGCGACCTTTCCGGTGGTGAATCATATTTCCAACTCAGCCCGGACCGAGGGCGAAGTGAAGGCGGATCTCGAATCCATGCTGGCGGCGACCAAGCAGATTCCTGGCGCGGCGCAATCAGAGTTGACGAATACGATTGCCGGGGGATCCATTACGCCGGCCGGCAGCGGTGGCGTGATCGTGATCGATACCGAGTCGGCTGCCGCGACCGACGACCTGGCGACTATCGTGCAGACGAACTATCCGGACGGCTCGTGGCTGGCGGTGAGAAATGCGAATGCGGCGCGGACGGTCGTGCTGAAGCATGCGGCCACCGGCAGCGGCCAGCTGCTGCTGGATCGGGCCGCTGATTGCCATCTGAAGGATGCGAAGCAGTGGGTCGTCTTGAAGCGCAGTGGAACGGATTGGGTGGAAGTCTGGCGCAGTCCCTGTCGGCTGACGATGCCGGTCCTCCTGGTGTCGGCAAATATGACGGTGACCCCTGCGCATCATGGCGCCATGCTGATTTGTACATCGAGTGGCATCACCGTCACGTTATCGACAGCCGCCACGCTGGGGGATGGGTTTGCGGTCGGTTTGCTCAACAGCACGAATGATGATGCGACGGTCATTGTCCAGCCGTCAGGGGTGGAGCAACTCAATGGGCGGAATGCGTTTGTGGCCTTGCACTACGGGCAAGGGATGACGGTGGTGTGCAGCGGCGGGGCGTTGTACAGCGTGGGTGGATACAACAAGCCGCGTGTGACGAACGCTGCGTATGCGGCGAGCCTGACGATCGATGTGCGGGAGTCTGAGTATTATGAGGTGCTGACGCTCACCGGTAATGTCACGACGCTGACGATCTCCAATCCGAGAGCGGCGCTCCGGTTGCGGATCCGGTTCAAGCAGGATGCGACGGGCGGGCGGACGGTGGCGGCTCCCACGGGCGCGAAAATCACCGGCAGCATCGACACCACGGCGAACAAGGTGTCCTACCTCGATCTCACATATAGTCAACTGGATACGCGCTGGGAGGGCTCGTGGAGCACGGTGCCGGTGTGATGACGTGCGCGAGATGCCAAGGGTTGATGGTGCAGCGGCCATGGTGGCAGCGGCGGGCGCTGATGTGGAATTGTCTGAATTGCGGCGAGTGCGTGGATGACACGATCCGCTTTAATCGCGCGATGGCCAAGCCAGAAACGGAAGCGCAGCGCAATGAACGGATCTGGCGACGGGTGCAGCACGAAATGCAACTACAGGAGGTGGGCTGTTGAGTTTGCCTACACCTTATTACGACGAAGATGGCATCACTATATTTCATGGTGACTGCCGGGAAGTGATGGCCGAGCTGGCTGCCGGGTCTATCCGTATGATCTGGACAGATCCTCCATATGGCCACGGCAACCATTGTGGAGATCTTAACGACCAGCTCAATAAACACCGAGGGATTGAGTCGCAGCCTATTGCGAACGACACACCGGAAGAATTTAGGGATGTGATGGATTGCATGTTGACAGAGGCTGTGCGTGTGCTAGCTGACGACTGCTGCTGCTGCTGCTGCGGCGGCGGCGGTCCTCGTCCGACGTTCGCATGGGTGGCCAACAGGATGGATCAGTCTGGCCTTTCGTTTTTTCATTCGCTCATTTGGGACAAAATCAATCCTGGTCTTGGGTGGAGATTTCGGCGTCAGCACGAGATGGTGATGGTGGCACATAAGACAGGTGGGAAACTGGCCTGGGCTGGAGAGAAGGCGGCAGTCGCGAATGTGCTGAGATATTCCCCACCACGTGATCGGTTGCATCCGAACGAAAAACCGCTCGAGATCCCATCGCTCTTTATTGATTTACATACCGGCATGGACGATACGGTCCTCGACCCCTTCATGGGAAGCGGCACGACGTTGCGGGCGGCGAAGGATCTGGGGCGGAAGTGTATCGGGATCGAGATTGAAGAAAAGTATTGTGAGATCGCCGTGAAACGGCTCGCGCAGGGGGTGCTGGCATTATGAAGACGATCGAGGAGCTGGATCTGGATGCCGTTATGAAGAGCCGGGCGGAGGAGTTGCGGGCGCGCTGTCCGTGGGTGATTTACACCAGCGGGCGGCGGGATCTCGTCGCGCAGGCGCGCGCGATGGCACAGAACCACATTGCCGATCCGCAGACGTACCTCACGAAAACCTATCGCAACGGCAAGGTATTTCTTGCGGCCATTGTCGATATGGCGCCGGTTGATCAGCGGTCGGTGGAGAAAGTCACGGCGGCGATTCGTGGCGTATTTGAAGAACAGCCGGATGTGCTGCAGTGGAAGCACCGGGACGGGACCTGTGTGGATATCCAGCCGCTCGAGGATGCGTTCGGCGATCCCACGCTCAAAGGGCAAGAGGTGATGCGGTTCATTCAGAACTGTCCGGATACGGTCCTCTTCATCATGCGCGAGGGTGGGCTCAGGCGGTGGCATTGGGAATGCCGGAAGGCGCCGCCGGCGACGGCGGAGATATGAGCAGCGATCGGCTGGCCGGTGAGTGGCTGAAACACTACGTCGGCGATCGGCTGTATCGGTGCGCGCGATGTGGGCAAGAGGGATTCACGCACGATCAGAAATACAAACATGACGTATTTGATTGCTCAAAACGTGATCGGTAGGTAGGGCCACGATGCTATGTCAACTGAAAGCGGCGGTGCATCATCTCCTGTGGAAGGCGGAGTGGACTATAAAACTCTATTCTTGGGTTCTTGTACTCTTGTCGTCATCCTTGGTGGGGGTTTTTATGGGGTATGGAGTCGCGGAGCTGAGCAGGCCGCCGAAGCCAATCGAGCCACCAATGCCGAGCAGTGGGATCGAATTACCAAGTTGGAGGCAGGCGCCATCGATGCACGATTTGAGATCTACCGACTCGGCCAGGACGTTGAGCGGCTACGACAGAGCCTCGAGGTCAATACAAAGATCATCCGCGATCTTGAACGAGCGATGATGCTCCTCGAAAGGGGGAAACGATGAGCGAGGAACGCACTGAGTCTGCACCGAAGAAGGAGCGGCCAGGGTGGGCTCCGGTGGTGCTCGCGGCGATCGTGCTCGCCGTTTTTACGGCCGTGCTGGAATATCTCCTCCGTGGGCAGATTGATCCATCCGTGCGGGATATCGTCCTTCAAATGGTGGAGACTTTGAAAAACATCACCATTATGGTCGTGAGCTATTTTGTGGGGACGACGGCGGCGAGCGATCGGAAGACGGATATTATTGCACAATCTCCTGCGGTGAAGGAGTGACGATGTACGGCTGGCTGTATGTGCTGCTGTGTGGCGGGCTGATGTGGCTGGCAGCGTGGCTGCTCTATGAACAGATGAGGAAACCATGATTGCGGCGTTGCCTCTGGCATGGAAAATCGGGTTGCCGATCGGGATGGCGCTGCTGTTGATCGGCGGCTATATCGGCTGGGAGCACTATCAGCAATCAGTCGGACGCGCCGAGGCAGAGGCGGAGCATCTAGCCGAGCTGCTGAAACAGCAGCAGGAGGCGACGGGCTACTATATCGTCAGCGCGGCGCTGAAACTGCGCACGGTGGAGCGGGCGGGCGCGGCCAAGGATCAACTAAACGCGAAACTTCGGCAATCCTATCAAGAGGTGGTGGCCTATGAATCACGTGAATCCGTGGCGGTGCCGACGCTCGAGCGTCCGGCCTGTGCTGTGTCTCCTGATCTGGTGCGTACTGTCAACGGGCTGGCTCGGGTGCTCGATGACGTCTCCACGCAGCGTTCTGCCGCCGCCGGTGGAGCCGCCGGCGAGCCTGCTGGATCACCAGGAGGATCCGCTGCCGGAGCTGACCGAGCAGGCGACGGAGGTGGATCTGGTGAAGCGCATCCACGAGCTGACGGCCAGACTGACGAACCGCATCATTGAGCACCGGGGCCTCTCGCAGTTCGTGGTCGAGGAGTATCGGCGGTATCGCGCGTTTTACGATGACCAGGCGCGTGATCGATAAGAGACTGGATCAGGCGTGCGGCCATTGGTGCGATAGGATGCACGCCCATCTCCCAGCGTGCCACGGTGTTGCGTTGCACACCGAGCTCATCGGCCAGTCGTTGCTGTGACCAGCCGAGGGTGGTGCGGATTGATTTGAGGTCGGCAGGGGTCATTTCATTGGCTGGAGGGGGATGCCCTCCAGCTCTAACAGTTTTTCGAGCAGTGCGCGGGCCTGCTCGACCTGGCGTGATTTAAAATTGCGCCGGGAGGCGCGTAAGAGCAGCGCGGCCTCACGGATCGCAAAAATGGTGGATGGAGTCATGCGATGTTGCCAATATGCTCGCCGTGCCGGTATACATCGCCAGTGATTGTAATACGGTCTCCCTGGCGGAGCGGGATGTCCTCGCGACCATCAACGGTTGCAGTGGCCGAGGTAATGATCCAGCCGTCAAGGTTGTTGTTGCTGTCGAGTGTGCCGGTTGTCAGATTGATCTGCATAATGAGGTGTCTCCTATCTATAGCCTTGCGCGTTGCGTCTGGATTGGATGGTTGCCGCGTCTTGTGTATCGCGAGACGTCGCGCACTCCTGACAGTATCCGTCCACACGGTGCCAGGTGTATTTTGCGTTGGGGCACTGGTTGTGCTCAGCGATCCGGCACATATGGCTGGCGATGGTGTAGGTCTCCTTGTCCATGCTCATCTCCTCGCCCGAGTGGTGGAGAGCCGCCCTCGTCGGGCTCGCGCTGGGCTGGCTCTTATGTGTCTCAATCATCATGGGTGCATGATATGCTACGTGGCGTAGCAATGTCAAGCCATATTTCTGCAAAAATAATTTGGCTAAAAGTTGGCCATTGCCGTGGCATATGGTGGCGCAATCCGGCGCAATGTGACATCGTAAGCCATTGATATTCTTGCAAGTCGTTGATTTCTATTGCGCCGGAAACAGCCTTCTAAGCTGAGGGTCGTTGGTTCGATTCCAACCGGGCGCACCATTTATCAATCACTTACGCGGTTTCTTGGGTTTGGTTGACGGAGAGTTGGCTAATTTTTGGCCAGGATGTCCGCCGGTGGGCGTGAGCGATTCCACGGCCTGGCGCAGGTGGGCGTCGGCGAGGTGGGCGTAGCGCGCGACCATTTGCGTGCTGGTGTGCCCCAATAACGTGGCGACCGTGCGGTCAGAATGGCCTGCCATCGTGAGATCGGAGGCAAACGTGTGCCTCCAGTCGTTCCAGCGCGCGTTGCCCACGCCGGC
>ERZ761584.522-NODE-522-length-11484-cov-10.003500_pt1 | contig 11484 bp, 14 predicted proteins | sample MGYA00512168_ERZ761584 | MGnify/ENA primary metagenome ERZ761584 (study PRJEB28899, sample SAMN03785564) | bioreactor sludge metagenome | biome: EBPR Sludge; feature: EBPR Bioreactor; material: 0.22µm filtered reactor supernatant | place: Saint Lucia: Queensland...
GGTTTTGACCGGGGGGGATCTGGAAAGCGTTGAAGCATAGCCGCCATTTGGCGGTTTTTTTTTGGAGTGCTGATAGTGGGTCAGCGGGGACCGAGACCTTTGCCGTCGAATGTGCATGCGCTGCGCGGAAACGCGTCCAAGAAGCCGGTTGCGCAATTCCTCGATGGCGTGCATCCAGAGGTCGAGATCCCGTCGTGTCCGACCCACCTCACGCCAGAGGCCAGGCTGGAATGGAAACGCGTCGCGTCTGAGCTCGAAGCGTTGGGGCTCATCTCGCAGATCGACCGTGCTGCACTTGCCGCGTACTGCTCAGCTTGGGCAGAGGTGGTTACCTGCGAGCGCAAGATCAAGGCATTGAACGCCGAGGACGCCGGCGGGTCGGCGGGGCTTGTTTCCGTAACGCCGAGCGGTTACGAGCAGATGAGTGTCTGGGTGCAGATTCGCAATCGGGCCTACGATCGCATGATGAAATTCGCCGCTGAGTTTGGAATGAGCCCGTCGTCCAGGTCTCGTGTCACCGCCAGCGAGAACAGTGGTCAGCTCGGTTTGCCTGGCGTCGACGAAAAACCGAACGTTCCCCGTACCGGATGGGGCGCCCTGTGAGCGATCGGGTTTCAGGCTACTACCTCGACGCCGCGATAGGCTATTGCGCCGCCGTCCTGGCCGGCCAAATCCCTGCGTGCAAGTGGACGAAAGCCGCCTGTCGCCGCCAACTCGACGACCTGCATGCGGCCGAGCATGACCCGACATTTCCGTTTGAATGGCGGCCGGACAAAGCAGAGCACGTCTGCCGATTCCTCGAGCTGATGCCCCACATCAAGGGAGAGTGGGCCGGCCGTCCGATCGCCCTTGAAGCCTGGCAGATTTTCATCCTGACCGCCGTCTTCGGCTGGTACCGAAAGACGGGCCGTCGCCGGTTCCGCACCGTCTATATCGAAGTCCCACGGAAAAACGCCAAGAGCACCCTGTCGTCCGGTGTCGCCCTCTACATGCTCACCGCCGACGCCGAGCCGGGCGCCGAAATCTACAGCGCCGCCACCACGCGCGACCAGGCCCGCATCGTCTTCGACGACGCGCGCAAGATGGCCGCCATGGAACCCGGATTCAGGCAACGCTATGGTGTGCACGTGCTGGCCCACAGCATCTACGAAGTCATCAACGGCGGCAAATTCGCCCCGCTGTCCGCCGAAGGATCGACCCTGGACGGCCTGAACATCCATTTCGCGGTCGTCGACGAGCTGCACGCTCACAAAACGCGGGCTGTGTATGACGTCCTCGAAACCGCCACCGGCGCCCGCGCGCAGAGCCTTATCTGGAACATCACCACCGCCGGCAGCGACCGCGCCGGCATCTGCTACGAACAGCGCACCTACGTCACCGCCCTACTCAACACCGTCCTGCATCGCCATGACGGCCTGGGCTACCCGATCAAAGGCAGCCGCGGCGAAGACGACACCTACTTCGGCATCATCTACACCATCGACGACACCGACGATTGGGCAGACGAATCGTGCTGGGCAAAAGCCAATCCCAACTACGGCGTTTCCATCTATCCAGACGACATCCGACGCCTCGCCGATAAAGCCATCAAGACGGCCGGCGCCCGCTCGAACTTCCTCACCAAGCGCCTCAACGTCTGGGTCAACGCCGCCTCTGCCTGGATGGACATGCGCCGCTGGGACGAGTGCGCCGATCCCGATCTGTCCCCCGATCAGTTCATCGACTGCAAATGCGTCATCGCCCTCGACCTGGCCAGCAAGAAAGACATCGCCGACAAAGTGCTGATCTTCGAGCGTAAAGAAAACGGAATCGACCACTACTACGCCTTTGCCAGTCACTACCTGCCCGAAGACGCTGCGCAAGAAGAGGCCAACAGCCAATATGCCGGCTGGGCTGAAGATGGCTGGCTGATCACCACGCCCGGAAACGTCACCGACTTCGACACCATCGAAGCAGACCTGGCCACCGATCTTGTCACCTACCAGGTCGCCGAAATCCCCTTCGACCCATGGCAAGCGACCCAGCTTGCCAACAACATGGCCAAGCAAAACGCCCCCATGGTCGAATTCCGGCAAACGGTCCAGAACATGAGCGAGCCCATGAAGCAACTTGAGGCCCTCGTCCTCTCGAAGCGATTCCATCACACCGGAGACCCCGTGCTCACCTGGATGATTTCCAACGTCGTCGCCCACCTCGACGCCAAAGACAACATCTACCCGCGCAAAGAATCCGAAGAGAAAAAGATCGACGGCGCCGTCGCCATCATCATGGGCCTGGGTCGTCTCATCATCCCCTCGATGGCCGCCGAAGACATCATCGGCGCCGACTACGAACTCATGCTCATATGAGCCTCACCACATTCAACGCCGCGCTGCTCGTCGGCTGGCTGCTCATCCTCGTCGGTGGCGTCAGCTACAACCTCAGCGCCGGCCTCATCCTCGCCGGCCTCATCCTCATCATCATGGTCATCGTCGTCAGTCGAATCGGCGGCCTCTACGCCAAGCAGCATCGGGAAATCGACTGATGTTCCTGACCAGGATCAGCGCCTCATCGGAAGATCGCGCCCCAACCGACGACTTTTGGTTTCAGCCGGTGAGCGGACGCTCCATGAGTGGCGCCATCGTCACCGCCGACAGCGCCATGCGCCTCTCCGCCGTCTGGCGCGCGATCAACCTCATCTCGGGCCACATCGCCATGCTGCCGCTGGAGCTACGCAAAGCCGGCACCAGAAAGCGCGTCGCCGAGCACCCCGTTTACGCCCTGTTCCGCCGCCCGAACCCGTGGCAAAACGGCTTCGAATGGCGGCAGATGCTCACTGGCCACCTGCTCCTGCGCGGCAACGCCTACAGCGAAATCACCGAAGACGCCCGCGGCGCCATCACCGCCCTCACGCCGCGTCACCCCGACAAGGTAAGCATCGAAATGCTGCCCTCGGGCAGCTACCGCTACCGCGTCACCGACCCCGACGGCCGCAGCCGATTTCTCGCCCGTAGCCAGATGTGGCACCTGCGCGGACTCTCCAGCAACGGCATCACCGGCATGTCCGTCATCGAAAGCGCCCGCGAATCCATGGGGCTCGGCATCGCCGCCCAGAGCTACGGCGCGCGCTACTTCAACAACGACGCCAAGCCCACCGGTGGGTGGATCGAATTCCCGGGAAGGTTCGCCGACAAAGCCGCCCGCACGATGTTTCGCGATTCCGTACAGGCCGCCCAAGGCGACGCCAATCGCGGCAAAATGATGGTCCTTGACTCCGGAATGAAGTATCACGAAGTCGGCATCAGCAACAAAGATGGGCAATTCCTCGAGTCGCGACAGTTCCAGATCAGCGAAATTGCCCGCTGGTTTGGCATCCCGCCGCACAAGCTCGCCGACCTCAGCCGCGCCACCTTCTCCAACATCGAACAGCAGAGCCTCGAATACATCAACGACGGTTTGCTGTACTGGTCCGAACTCTGGAAGCACGCGATCGAAGCCGATATCCTCTTCGACGACGAAAAACTGGAAGCCGAATTCTCATTCTCCAAGCTCCTGCGTGGAGATTCCACCGCCCGCTACGGCAACTACGCCAAAGGCATCGCCGCCGGCTGGCTCACCCGCAACGAAGCCCGCGAAGACGACGGCCGCGAACCCCTTGACGGCCTTGACGAACCGCTGCGACCGCTCAACATGGTCGAAGAATCCGCCGCAGAAGACGAGGAAGATGACGCCGAGGGCGCCGAGGACGCCGAGGATACCAAATCGCCGGCGCCGGAATCCGACGAACCGAAAGGCCCGGAAAAAGCAGACGACCCCACAGAATCGGCCAGCCGATTTGTCACGCTCCTGCACAGCAACGCCGCCCGCCTGGCTCGGCGCATGATCAAATCCGGCGAGCCCGCCAGCGTCGACCTGATCGTCGAAGCCCTCGCCATCCCGCGAGCAAATGCCTGCACGTGGATCGCCAGCAGCGCCGCCCTCAAGTCGACGAGCGTCGCCGACCTCACCGCCGAACTCATCACCCTTGCGAGCCAGCCATGAATCGCCATCTCCTCATCAGCGAGTTCCTCGCCACGCCCTGGGCGCTCATGCCGGAGCGACTGCAGGCCGCCGCCGGCGTCCTGCACCGCTGGGCCTGCGGACAAACGGCCGATCCCGGAACCCTAGCCGCAATCGCCGACGACCGCCAGGCACGCGACACCCGCCGCGACGCCGCCGCTCAAAATGCCGCCGGCGGCATTGCCGTCCTCCCGCTCTACGGCATCCTCGCGCAGCGCGCCAACATGGTCGACGACATCAGCGGACCCGGAGGAACCAGCACTCAGCTATTTGCCCAAGCCCTGCGCCAAGCCTGTGCCGACGACACCGTCGGCGCCATCCTCATCGACATCGACAGTCCTGGAGGCAGTGTCTACGGCGTCTCCGAGCTGGCCGACGAAATTATGCAGGCGCGCGCCAAGAAACCGGTCTGTGCCATCGCCAACAGCCTGGCCGCCTCCGCCGCATACTGGGTCGGATGCGCCGCCGGCGAGCTCTACGTCACCCCGAGCGGCGAGGTCGGCAGCATCGGCGTCTGGCAGGCCCACACCGACTACAGCAAAATGCTCGACGAAGAAGGCGTCTGCATGACGCTGATCGCCGCCGGCAAGTACAAAGTCGAAGGCAACCCTTACCAGCCGCTCGACGACGAAGCCCGCGCCTTCATGCAATCGCGCGTCGACGACTACTACGCCGCTTTCACCAAGAGCGTCGCCAAGGCCCGCGACGTACCGATCGCTCAGGTACGAACCGGCATGGGCGAAGGCCGCGTTCTCGGCGCCGAAGCCGCCCTCGCCGAAAAAATGGTCGACGGCATTCTTACCTTTGACGCCCTCGTCGCCCGTCTGCAAAAGCAACTCAAGTCCGGGCGCCAGGAAAGCGCCAAGACATCCCGTCGCGCCGCCGCAGAGCGCGACCTGCAGCTTTTGGGCTAGCCAACAGCCCGGCACCGATCCGACGATCGACGCAACGGCCCGACGGCCGGCAGTGCAGCGAACAACCGCCTACGGGCGGTTTTTTCATGCCCCCCACTTTTGGAGCATTACCCTATGAGCAAGCAAATCCGCGAGCTAAAAGCCCGCAAAGCCGCGCTGATCGACCAGGCCAGCGCCATCAATGCCGCCGCCGCCGCCGCCAATCGCGACCTCGACGACGCCGACCTGTCCCGCTTCGACGCCCTGAAGGCGCAGATCGAAGGCCTGAACCGGCAAATCGAAGCCGCCCAGTTCCTCATCGAACAGCAAGCTGCCCTCGGGGTTGAAGTGCCCGACGGCGTCATCCGCGTCAGCGAAAACCTCGAAAACGATCCCCGCCGCGGCTTCAAGCATTTCGGCGAATTCGCCCTCGCCGTCAAGCAGGCCAGCCAGCGCAACGGAATCGTCGACCAGCGCCTGCAGATCGGCGCTGCCGCACCGACCACCTTCGGTTCCGAGGGAATCGGGGGCGACGGCGGCTTTTCCATCCCTCCCGGTTACAGCACCGAAATCTGGACCCACGCGCTCGAGCAGGAAAGTCTCGTCCCCTACACCGACAATGTCGACGTCTCCGGCAACGGGATCGTTTTTCCGACGGACGAAGCCACGCCCTGGGGAACGGACGGCATTCGTGCCTACTGGCAGGGCGAAGCACTTGCCGGGACGCAAACCAAGCCCAAGCTGCGTGCGGCGACGATGCGGCTGCACAAACTGATGGCGCTGGTTCCGATTACCGACGAGCTTCTGGCCGACAGCGTCGCGATTGGCAGTTACCTGACCAATAAGCTGCCGATCTCCATTCGCTGGAAAACCGATGAGGCCATTCTGTTCGGCACCGGCGTCGGGCAACCCCAAGGCGCCCTTGTCGGCAATGCCGCCGTCGTCGTCGCCAAGGAATCCGGGCAAGCCACGCAGACGCTGCAGGCGTTGAACCTCGCCAACATGATGGCGCGCCTGCCCGCCGGCTCGTTCGGCAAAGCCGTCTGGCTGATCAACAACAACGTCCTGCCCGCGCTCTTCACCCTCACGCTCGGCAACTACCCGATCTATCTGCCTGCCGTCGGAGCGGGAGCGATGCAAGGCAACCCCTACGGAATGCTGTTGGGTCGCCCGATCATCGTCAGCCAGCACGCCAAGAGCTTCTCGTCTCAGGGCGACGTCTGCCTGCTTGACCTCTCGTACTACCGGACGATCACCAAGGCCGAAGGGATCAGAAGCGACATGAGTCTGCATCTCTACTTCGACGCCGACGCCGCCGCCTTCCGAGCGACCTATCGCATCGACGGCCAGCCCGCAATCGTCAACCCGATCGCGCCGCAAAACGGGAGCACCAACCTGTCCCCCTTCGTCCAGCTCGGCGCCCGCTGATCGCCCGTAGTTCACCTGTTCCCGGCCAGCGCCGGGAAGTCCTTACCAGGAGCTTCACATGCACAAAAACATCAAGATCTCCGAGGGCCTCGCGGTCCTCGCATCCATCGATCCGGCCAGCATCGCCGCCAGTACCGTCACCAGCGCGTGGGTGCCGGTCACCAACTTTCTGTCGCTGCTGCTCGTCGTCCAGACCGGAGTCCTCGGCACCGCGGCGACGATCGACGCCAAGATCCAGCAGGCCACGGACAGCTCGGGAACCGGCGCCAAGGACCTGTCTCCCGGCAAATCGATCACCCAGATCGTCAAAGCCACCGGCGACAACAAACAGGCGCTGCTCGACTTTCGCGCGCAAGACCTCGACGCCGCCAACGCTTTCAACCATGTGCGCATCTCGCTCACGGTCGGCGCCGCTACCAGCATCGTCGGCGCCCTGCTTTACGGCGGCAATGCGCGCTTCCTGCCGGTCCGTGATCCGACCGCCAACCCGGCGATCAACCTCGGCGCCTCGACGGTCCTCTCGATCACCTGATCGTCACCGCCCGCAACCTGACGGCCCGCAAGGGCCGTCTTCCGGAACCCGCCACCCATGTTTCTGGCCAGCATCGCCCCGCCCGCCACCGAGCCCATCACGCTTGCCGAAGCCAAGGCCCACCTGCGCGTGGACCTCACCGACGACGACGCACTGATCAGCGCGCTAATCGTTGCCGCGCGCCAGTACGCCGAGTCGGAAACCGGGCGCTCGCTGATCACGCAGTCCTGGCGCCTCGTACTCGACGGGTTCCCCGGTGGCCGCGGACCAGGAACGGCCGGGCCGATCCTGTCGCTGTTGCCGGGAAATGCCATCCTCCTCGACCAGCCTCCCGTCCAGACCATCACCAGCATCCAATACCTGGACACCGGCGGCGCCTGGCAAACGCTCCCTGAAAGCGAATGGGTCGCCGAACTGCAGAGCGCACCGGCTCGTATCACGCCCGCATTCGGAAAGACCTGGCCCACCGCCTTGCCGCAAATCGGCTCCGTCAAAGTCGAATTCGTCGCCGGCTACGGCGAGGCCGCCGCCGTTCCGCAAGCAATCAAAATCTGGATGCTCTTGCGCCTCGCCGCGCTTTACGAAAACCGCGAAGAAGTCTCCGCCATGCGCCAAGGCAAGATCGAGACGCTGCCCTACGTCGACGGGCTGCTCGACGCCTACCGCGTGCCCTGGATCTGATGGCTATCCGTATCGGCACCCTCCGGCATCGCCTGGCGATCCAGCAGCGATCGACTGCGCAGGACTCCATGGGCGGCCAGGTTACCACCTGGAGCACGCTCGCTTTCGTCTGGGGCAGCATCCAGCCGCTGAGCGGTCACAAGCTGATGACCGCGCAAGCCGTTCATTCCGAAGTCACGCACGAAGTCGTCGTCCGCTGGAGGCCTGATTTGGCCAATCCGCAAACCGTTGCCGCCATGCGCATCGTCCACGCCGGGCGACACTTCAACATTCGAGCATCGATGAACCAAGACGAAGCCAATCGCACGCTCACCCTCCTCACCGCCGAGGGCATGAACGATGGCTGATAGCGTCCACATCGCAGGCCTTGATACCTTCGCGCAAGCCCTCAAGATGCTGCCCAACAACATCAGCCGCCGGATTCTGCGTGGCGCCGTCGCCGCGGCTGGAAAAGTCATCCGCGACGAAGCCAAGTCGCGCGCCCCCGTGCATAGCGGCCAGGTGGCAAAAGGCCATCCGCCGCCCGGAACCCTCAAGCGAGCGATCGCGCTCGGCCGCTCAAACCGCTTGAGCAAACCGGGAAAAGAGGTCTACCACGTCTTCGTGCGCAACTCGGCCGTCGCCGGCAGCAAAGGCAAGAAGATCATCGCCGGCGGAAAATTCGACGCCTACTACTGGCGCTACATCGAATTCGGCACCAGCAAAATGGCCGCGCGCCCCTTCCTGCGCCCCGCGTTCGAAGCGAAAAAAGACGCGGCCATCGAAGCTCTCACACAGTACATCGCCGAGCGCTTCCCGCAAGAAGCGGAAAAACTCGGCTGGAAATGGATACGTAAATGACGACCAATTTCCCCGGCGGCATCGACACCTACACCGACCCGGTCGCCACGCAGACGCTGGCCACCAACCAGCATCGGCAGCGGCACAAAGACCTGCAGGACGCTATGGTCGCGGTGCAGGCGACCGTCGGCGTGAGTGGAAGTGCAGACCCAGCCAGCATCGAATATCGGCTGGCGGAAGCCGCGGCGCATGCGGCTGCGGACGCTCCGCATGCTGGGCATGCGACGCCGGACAGCGTAGCGGCGGCGATTTCTAGCGAAATGGCTTCGCACACGACAAATGAAGCGGGGCCGCACGAGCGAGGACTGGTCCAGACCCTGCTTCGGAGAACAACGAATCATGCGCTGGTGAAGACGCATCCGACGCGAGTCTGCACGACGGTTTCATCCGCCGGAGTGCCTGGATATACCAGTTCCTTGACAGGATCGGCGGCGCTCTCGATCGACGCCGAGCGGACAGACCCGGTAACAGGGCTGTCGACAGCGAAGCTTGTCATGCAATCCGGCGATACCGGCGCGCAAGAGCTGCGGTTCGATTCGATTTCTCCGGCCCTGACGCCCGGACAGCCGTCGGTGTGGATTATCCCCGTCTGGCTAGACGATGCGTATACCGTCACGGACTCATCCGTAAGCGTTGTCATCCGCACGTCGGCCGCAACGGCGCCGAGCGGAGTGAACTACCGGGATTACGGTTTTGGGGTAGGCATGCTGCACGCCGGATGGAATATCCTGTCTTGCCGCAACTACGAGAGAGTCGTCGGCGCGGCAGAATATGGCGTGGTCGGCCATATGCCTGCCGCTTCTGCTACGTGGGCGCAGTCAGGCGCGACGACCGAGGATTCTGCGATTCAGTCGTTTCGAATCAGGGTCACGGCGCCGAACCGAACCGTGCACGTCGGGTCGGTTTTTTTGGCGCCTGCCAACTGGGCGACTGCTGTCATCGTCTTGGGGTTCGACGACGTGCTCGACACAGTGCGCACGATGGCGCTACCTGTGTTGGAGCAGTACGGCTGGCACGCAACACTATTCCCGTCTGTGCAGTACGCGGGGGCAAATGCGTCATACATGAACATGGCAGCGCTGCGTTCGGCAATCGCGGCCGGGCACGACGTGTGGGGGCATTCGCTGACTCACTACGATATGACGAGTGGAACTCAAGCAGAAAAGGAGCGGCAAGCGCGCGAGTCCGCCGCATTCTGGGCTCGGCAGGGGATCCGCTCGGCCGCCCGATTCGGCTCGTTCCCCTTTCTGGCACATGATGCAACAGCGTGTCAGATTATGCAGGCCGCGGGATATGAGGTCGTACGCGCCGGCGCTGGCCGGTTTGTCAACCCCATTTGTCCGCTAGCTGACAAATACCGGCTTCCGGCTCAGACCATGGAGCTAACAAACGCGTGGCACTCGGATACGCTGCTGAATGGGGTCATCGAGCGCGGGCAAATCATGTTCGCTTACATGCATGGGCCGGTCGCGGGCGGTTCCGGGATCAATACTTCCCCCGGAGCCAATCAATTCTACGTGGACCATTTGGTCCGGTGGTGTGAATTGGTCAAGGCGGCGGAGGCTGCCGGGCGCTGCGTGGTGCTGACGGCGTCTGAGCTGATGGCGGCCTGCGGATTATGATCAGCATCCTGCCCCATATCGCCGCGAACGTCGCCCCCGGCACGCAGCTTCTTGACTGGTACGAGCCCGTCGATTTTACCGACTCGACCGGGCTGTCGAATGGTCGGCGGTGGCCTCTGTCTGATAGCTAGCCATACCCACGGTACTCAACCGACCGATAACCATAGACGTAATCATGGCTACTTTTGACGACCCCGTCGCCCTCTTCGACGACCCGCGCGAGTGGTTCGACGGGGGCGTCGCTGGCCTGCTGCAGGACGTTTTCGCCCCGCTTGCCCCGCTCGCCGTCGGCGGCCTGTGGAATCTGCGCGCCGCGCAGAACACCCCGGCGCCATACATCGTCTGGCAGCGTATCGTCGCCGTGATCAACAACAGCACCACCGGCGCCAGCAATCTGCAGAACGTGCGCGTGCAGATCGACGCCTACGCGCCGGACGCCATGACGGCCGCCACGCTGGGCGAATCCATCCAGATCGCCATGGCCGAGTCAGCGATCAACAACGTGTGTCTGTCCGCTCAGGACTTTTTCGAAGACGACACCCACCTTTACCGAGTCAGCCAGGATTTCTCCCTCTGGCTCACCTGATGCCCATCATCGACGGGCGACTACTCAAGGAGCATCAACATGCCATCCACTGCAATATCCGCACAGGGCAGCATCGTGCAAATCGCCACCGGCTCGGGTGGCGCGAAAACCATCACCGGTGTCGCCGTCGGAAACCCGACCATTCTCACCTCAGCGGCGCACGGCTTCTCCAATGGAGATGTCGTTACATTCGCCGCGCTGACCGGCGCCGACGCCGCGCTGCTCAACGGGCAGACGCTGATCGTGCGCGACAAAACGACGAACACGTTTGCCGTGAGCGTCGACACCACCGGCAAGACGATCACCGCCGGTTCGGGCACCGCGACGCCGGTCGCCTTCACGCAGATCAACAACATCAAGAGCTTTTCGGGGTTCGATGGCCAGGCCAGCGAACTCGACAAGACGAACATGTCGTCGACAGCGAAGGAGTTTTTGCTCGGATTGACCGACCCTGGGAACTTCCAGATCGACCTGGATCAGGACAACAGCGACGCCGGCCAGCAGGCCTTGGTGGCCGCCCAGATTTCCGGCGCCGCCAAGCTGTTCAAGCTGGTCCTCCCGAGCGGCGCCACGCCGACCGCCACGTTTACCGGCTACGTCAAATCGGTATCCTCGTCGGGAGGCGTCGACCAGATCGTCAAACGCGCCGCGCAAATCCGGATTTCCGGCGCGATTGCCTGGAGTTGATGACGACATGGCAATCCTCAACAGATCCGCGATCCTGTCCGCCGAAGACCTGAAAACAGAAACCGTCGCCGTTCCCGAATGGGGCGGCGAAGTGCGCGTGCGCACGCTCACCGGCACCGAGCGCGATGCTTTCGAGTCTGGCCTCGTGGCCGAGGACGGAAAGAAGCGCAATCTCGA
>ERZ761584.523-NODE-523-length-11467-cov-4.249474_pt1 | contig 11467 bp, 20 predicted proteins | sample MGYA00512168_ERZ761584 | MGnify/ENA primary metagenome ERZ761584 (study PRJEB28899, sample SAMN03785564) | bioreactor sludge metagenome | biome: EBPR Sludge; feature: EBPR Bioreactor; material: 0.22µm filtered reactor supernatant | place: Saint Lucia: Queensland...
TCTGCTGCGGCACGTCAACGTGCCGCCGCGCCGGATCGAGTTGCCCCTCGTCATCAGGGAGGACTCGGTCGGCGACCTGGCGCTGACCGTCGACGCGCTGCGCGGCTGGTTCGGCACCGCCGACGAGCGCGTCAGGGATCCCGGCTATCTGAAGATCACCCGGCCTGATGCCTCGGTCCGAAAGATTGCGGCCTACTACGCGGGCGGGCTTGACGGGGACATGGGCACCGGCGGTCCGGGTTGGACGCAGTACGTCGTGTCGCTCTACTGCCCCGATCCGTGGCCGACCGCGAACGCCGAGACGGAGTTGTCGTACGACAACACGAACCTACCGGGCGGAACCGGCGAGATCGTCCTCATCAACGAGGGGGAGCTCGACGCCTACCCGATCTGGACGATCACCGGGCCGTGCACCGTCATCGCGGCGGCGAACACCACGACCTCGAAGACGTTCACCCAGGGCAGCACCCTCCTGGACGGCGAATCGTTGACCATCGACACCCGGCCGGCTTCGATCAGGACGACAGCGCCGATCCTCGACGACGACGGCGACAACCGCTTCTCGGAGCTCAATCCCGCCTCGTCGCTGTTCTGGCTGACACCGGGCGAGAACCGCGTCTACTGGGCCATCACCGGCGCCACGACGGCCACGACGGTCGATCTGCGCTACCTCGCGCGCTATCGCGGGTTGCTGAGGTAGGCCCGTGCCGGAGTACCGCGTCTACCTCAGGAATGCCGACTACGAGCTCGTGGACGAACTGACCGACTGGCTCTCGCTGACGCTGGTCAAGAGGTACAACGCCGTCGGATCGTGGGAACTGGAAATCGCGGCGTCCAGCGTGTCGGCGCAGTACCTGACGCCAACCGCCGGCATCGTCGTCCGCCGCGATGGCACGCCCATCTTTTCCGGCAGCATCACGAGCGAACTGGTGCGGACGGCCAGGACCATCAGGGCGGCCGGCGCGGACGACATGGTGTTGCTCGAGGAGCCGGCCCGCCCGACGCCGTCCCAGGCCAGCGGCCCGTACCCCGACGATTACGACGTGCGGACGGGCGTCGCCTCGACGGTCATGCGGGCGTACGTCAACGCCAACATCGGCCCGTCCGCGCCGACCGCCTGCAAGATCAGTGCGCTCACTCTTGCGGCCGACCCGCTGCTCGGGACGACCGTCACCGGGCGCGCCAACTTCCAGTCGCTGATCGCGCTGCTGGCCGAGCTTGCCATCACGCCTGCCGCCGGCGGGCTCCGCTTCGATCTCGTGCAGGGCACGTCCACCGCGCTCGTCTTCTCGATCAGCGCATCTGCCGACCGGACGGACGAGGTGGTCTTTTCGACCGATATCGGGACGGCCCAGGACTACGCCGACGTCCAGCAGGTGCCGCAGGCGAACTACTGGGTGGTGCTCGGCGGGGACGGCTTCGGCGCAAACAGGACCGTCGTCGAAGACGGGGACGCGGGGCTGATCGCGGCGGCCGGGCGACGGATCACCGGGGTGTACGACGCCCGGGGGATCACCGACACCGGCGAGTTGAACCAGAAGCTTGCGGAGTTGCTGGCTGGGGCGGTCGCCAGCCGCAAGACGACCGTGCAGCCGTTCGACGTGCCGAGCCTGGAGTTCGGCACCGACTGGGACTTCGGCGATCTCGTGACCGTCGTCGTGGACGGCGACGTCACCGAGGCGATCATCCGCGAGGTCGAGATCCAGCTGACCAACGATCGGGGCGCCATCGTCACGCCGATGATCGGGGACGCGGGCTCGTCGAACGACGACCTGTCGGCGGTGCAGGCGAAGGCGATCCGCGACCGGGTGAGCAACCTCGAGCGGAACTGGAACGTGCCCGACGAGTCGATCATCAGGGCCATGCTGACGGACGTGCTGAAGCCGCCCATCGGCCAGGTCGTCGCGTTCGCAGGAGCGACGCTGCCGGACGGCTGGCTCTGGTGCGACGGGTCGGCGGTGAGCAGGACGACGTACAGCGCGCTGTACGCGGCCCTCGGGACCACCTGGGGCAGCGGCGACGGCAGCACCACGTTCAACCTGCCCAACGTCGAGGACCGCGTGATCCTGGGGGCTGGCAACCTCTACGCGCTGGCGGCGACCGGCGGCGCGGCGTCGGTCAACCTCGCACACTCCCACTCCCACACCCACAGCACGCCGGCCCATGCCCACAGTCACACCCACACCGGGCCGTCCCACACGCACACGATCAGCCACTCGCACGCGACCGACATCAACCACGACCACGCGGCATTCACGACCGGCCGCCAGACTGGCGAGACGGTCGTAATCGGCGCCGCCGCTCCTGCGGCGGGCACGTGGGACCACCGTCACACCGTCAACGTGCCGGCGCTCGGCACGACCCTCGTCGGCACGTCCTCGCAGACGGGGACCGATAGCGGAGCAAGCGGGACCGGCAATACCGGCAGCGCGCTCGACAGCGCGAGCAGCGGCTCGGGGACGACCGGCTCGGACGCGACGTCGGCGCTGACGACGACGAGCCTGCTGCCGCCGTACGTGGCGATGCCGGCCATCATCTACGCGGGCGTTTAGGGGAGGGATCATGTTCGCGCTCAGCATGCAGGCGTACGGCCACAGCCACGTCGGCGCGGAGCGGCAGCACGAGGGGTGCCCGTGCGTGACGGTCACGATTGAGACGGCGGCCGGAGACAAGATCGCGGTGGCGGTGGACGACGCGGCGGCATTGGAGGCGCTCGGGTGGGCCATCCTCGGGGAGGCCGAGCGGCTGAAGCAGGGAGAGCAGCCAGCTCAGGCGGTGGCGCCCGCGCTCAGGCTGGTGGAGGGGGGCGGCCGTGGCTGATACGGGGACGGACCTGCGTGCCTACGCGCCCGGCGACATCGTGCCGCCGGAGATGTTCGTCAGGCAGATCTCAGGCCAGGACGTGCTGCCAAGTCTTTCTCTTGAGCGCCATGTGCATGGTCGCCAGAGAGACTCCGTACTCGCTGGCCAGCCCTCGCTGAGTAATGCCTCCTGCGGCATACCTCCCCCTTGCCTCGGCGACCTGAGCATCGGTCAGCTTGGACGGACCGTTTCGCTCGCCGCGCGCGACACGGTCAGGCCGTGTTCGCGACCCGTTGCGGTCCCCGCTCGCCATCAACCCGTGAGCGACGGCATGAACGAACTGCCCTTCGCGAGTCGTCCATTCCAGGTTGCCGGCGCAGTTGTGCGAGGGGTCGCCATCAAGGTGGTTGACTTCATGCTCCGGCGGCGGGGGGCCAAGGAACGCCATAGCGACGAGCCGGTGTACGAACCGGGTTGTCCCCCTCTGCCTCACATACAGAGTCACATAGAGTCGTCGCTGCCTGTTTCGGCCCGGGCGAAGGATATGCCCGGAGCGGGTGCCGCACGACGGCTTAGCGCGGCGAACACGGCCACGGTTGCTGACTTCGTACCAGTCCTCGAAGCCGACGACGGCGCGCCACTCTTCGGGCGCGGTACACTGGCAATGCATCGGGAAGCCTCACTTCCTGGTGTCAGCCCCCGGTCGTTCGCAGCGACGCGGGGGCGCTTTGCTGTCAGGATTATACCATGAATGACCTACGGGACTTCGCCAGGAATCAGGCGCGGCTGCATGGCGTGAACCCTGACATCTTCGAGCGCCAGATCGACGTGGAGTCCGGGTTCAATCCAAAGGCGTTCAACGCCGCATCTGGGGCTTCCGGAATAGCGCAGATAGTCCCGAAGTGGCATCCAGGGGTTGATGTGTGGAACCCCGAGGAATCGCTTACCTACGCAGCCAAATTGATGGCGGGGTATCTGCTCAAGAACAACCAGAGCTATCGGAAGGCTCTCGCAAGTTTCAACTGGGGACCGGGGAATGTCGGAGGCTACACCCACAACGGGGCGGTGACGCCGCCGTGGGACGGCAGGCGCGAGACATTGCCTGCCGAGACGCGCCACTACCTCGACGTGATTCTCGGCGAGGGCTGGCCGGAGCCTGCGACAAACGATGTCGCAGTGCGACAAACCTTGTCGCACGCGCTGACGGTCACCGAGGACGGGGTACGGCTGCGCTCTGGCCCTGGCACCGACAGCCGCATCCTGGCGACGCTGAAGGCGGGCACTGAGGCCGTGCCGCTCACTGACCACGCATGGCGACAGGTCAACGTCGGAGGGCAGGCCGGGTGGATTGCGGCTGATTACTTAACAAACGAGCCAGAATCTACCGTCAGCTTAAACGAGCCATCGCGGTCAAGTTTTGACCCTGACACACCGACGTACTACCAGCGGCAGGACTGGACGTGCTCGATCGGTTCGGTGATCTGGATGCTCCGAAGCATCGGCATCGACGTGACGCCCGAGGAAGCGCAGGACGCCATGCACCCGCGCTACGTCAATCCGACGCTCGGGCTCCTGGACGGGTCAGGCGCCGGCATCGTGGAAGTGCTGCGTGAGCGGTGGGGCGTCACGGCACACACGCTCGACCGACCGGGCGGGCCGACGTTTGACGACGTGCTCGCCGTGGCCGGTCAGCAGCCCGTCGCGATCGGCGGCAGGAATTGGGGCGGGCCAGGGCTGGGCCACTGGTCGGCAGTGCGTGGGCGCTACGAGGACACGCTAATCCTCGCCAATCCAGCTCGCGGGGACCGATTCGGACAGACGACGCTGACACGGCAGGACTGGCACCGTCTCGGAGGATTCAGCGCCGTAGTGGTGGACCTGTGAGCGACGCGATCACCCTGCCGCGCCTGACGGTGGCTGCGCTGACCGCTGCCGCCGAAGCGTGGTTCGCGGAAGTGGTCGAGCGGCCGGAGGCCAACGGCTCGCCGCGACTGCTGGAACTCGGCGCGGCTGTGAGAGATGCGAGCGCGGCGTTGGAGGCCGTGGTAGACTGACCGTAGCAGACAGGCGCAAGAGCGGCCCCGGTCGATGTGACCGGGGCCGCTCTGTCGTTTACCGCAGCAGGGCCACCGCGACCAGCGCGACGAGGAACAGCAGCCAGAGAGCCGCCATCAACTGCCAGAATGTCATGCTGCCCCTCCCGACGTACAAGGTACGCGAGAGGGGCACTCGTTACTGGTTTGTTTACCAGCACCACCCGATCAGGCGCAGGAACCACGTCATGAGTTGGCCTCCTTCCAGAGGATCGTGTCGATTCTGAACGGGTCGAGTTGCGTGCAGGTCAGGCTGACGACCCACGACCGCTTGCAGCGCCGGCAGCGCCGGCGGTACTCGCCCGTCACGGCGCGGTACGGCACGCGCAGCAGGCTCGATCCCGAGCAGCAGGGGTAGTTCTCCCAGAACAGGTGCGCCTCGCTCATGGCCGGGCCTCCCGACGCACATGCTGCGGCACTTCGCACGGGATCAGGCGAGGGTGTCGCTGGAGCATACCGCCCTCGATGATCTCGGCAATCTTCACGTCTGTGCTATCTGCCGTATTCAGGTTGATGGCCCATCGGCAGCCGCAAGCCTTTTCAATGAGCACGCGGTGTTCGTATCGGTCCACCGTTCACCCTCCACGTCGAACGGGGCGCCGCTGCGGGCGCCCCCTGGTTGCTCCCTATCCGATGCCGAGCCGTTTGCTGCGAACGGCTCGGCGCGCCCACACGAGGCGCCGGGCCTCCTGCGTCGTGAAGCCTGCCGACTCCAGATGATAGGTCCACTTCCAGATCGTCAACGCCCGCACCTCGGCGGCGCTCAGGGCCGGCTGCTGCGTCGCTCCACGGTTAGCACCTCTCGTCAAGCATGGCCGCGATGCGGCGGGCAGTGTTCACGGCGTTCTGGGGCCAGTCGCCGCGCTCCAGCCAGCCGGTCAGCGTCTCCACGGTGTACGGGTCGCGGTGGGTGGCCTGCACGAAGGCAAGCCACCGCTCCATCAGCTCGCGGTCCGTCACTGCCCCCACCCCCTGTCCCCAGGTTCCAGAATCCGCATGCGGTCGGGCCGCTCGATGACGAACAGCCCGTGGTGGTTGACCTTGCGGAACGCGATCACCGTTGCGTCACGGTGGCAGTCCACGTAGCGGCGCGCGGCGTCGATGCCGTCCTCGCCCTCCCAGACGACGACGCGGCGATCCGCGAGTTTCAACTCGAAGGTCACTGGTCGCGGCCCTCTGCCCGTGTGACGATCATGGCGCACATGTCGGCCAGCGACCCCAGCGCGATGGACCCGGACGACCACACGCCCTCGGTCATCTTCGAGTAGCGGGCCAGATCCTCGTGCAGCACCTGGAGCGCAGCCAGCATCTCAGGCGCGGCTGCCATCAGACGCGCGTCGTCAACCGTAAGCGCCGTGCCGACATGAAACCCGTGCCGGCTCTTGATCTGCACAGGGCCAGGCTCGGCTGGTGACACGTTGGCGAGCGTCCAGGGTGCGGGCATGTGGTTCGCCATCAGAATCTCCGTGTGAACAGGCCGACCCCACAAGAGTGGAATCGGCCCCATCGGCTACTCGGTTGTCGGGACCGCGTAGGACGCCACCAGGGCGTCGTACTGCTCGCGGGCGATCCGCGCAGCGTCGGCCACGTCGGCGGCGTACACCTTCACGGTGATGGCGGGCGGCCCCTTCGCGCGCCCCTCGATCTGGACGCTGCTCATCGGCGCGGGCGACTCCGTGACGGTCAGGCTCGGCTCGGACATCTGATGCTCCCGTATGAACGGGCCGGGCGATATGCCCGACCCAGGCTGCACTACGAGGCAAGCCGCCCCTGGATGACCTGGAGGCGGTAGAAGATCAGGTGCCGCGCCTGCTCGGGCGTCCAGCCCCGCGCGGCCAGGCGGTAGGTGAAGCGGTTGAGCAGGAGACGGTACGCCTGCTCGCGCGTGAACTGGCCCGACGCAGCCAGCGCATGCGCCTCGTCCACGGCGTTCATCAAAACGGCTCCGCGTCGTCGTCGTTGCCGAACAGGTCCGCGTAGCTCTTCCAACTCGCGCGGCGAGCCTGGATGCGTTCGGAGGCGGCACGGCGGTTGGCCTCGCGCAGCGGGGCGGCAGCCTCGTACCGTGCCGACGCCTCGCGCTGCGCGGCGATCACGCACGCCTGCTGGTGGGCGCAGACGCCGCGATACTCGAAGCCGGGGCAGGTGCAGCCGTAGGTGTTGGTGTAGTAGGCGACGCCATCGGTGCTGCCGGGGACGACGTAGAAGCCCTGGCCGTTGATCTTCGAGCGCCCGCGCGGGAGGAGCGGGATGCGCTCGGCCAGCGCCTCTGCGCGCTTGCGGACCGTCGGTGTTACCATTGCCTGTGCCATTCGGGACTACCTCCGAGTGGTTCCTGGCGCCCCGTCCTGTTCCAGCAGGCGGGGCGTTTCTTCATGTCTCATTCTACCATGATGAGATGCATAATGCAATACATAGTGAACGGCAATATGCTAGACTGGTGATGCAGGATGCGATGCATGCTGCTACCATGCCGACATGCGGGGCACGAGGATGAGTGGGTCTGAACTGCGTCAGAGGCGCGAGGCCATCGGCCTGTCGGTCGGTGAGCTGGCGCGCGAGTTCGAGGTGCTGCCGACGACCGTCTACCGTTGGGAGAATGAGACGGTGCCGCTCAAGGGGTTGACCGCCATCGGTGCGGACGTGGTGCTCAAGCGCCTAGAGCGTGAGACGCGCCGATTCGCGCCGCAGGAGGGCGAGTGATGAGCGACAGGTTGCCAGACGCGGTGCGCGACATTGAGCGGAGGGTTGCCGGCTCCTTCGCCATCGAGGGCGTTGAGTACTGCGTCATACCGAAGACCGCGCTGCGCTGGGCACTCGACGCGTTGACGCCAGAACAGCGAGAGCCGTCCCCATTCGTCTCGATCAGGCCGGACATGCGCTTCGGAAACCCGTCGATCAACGGCACGCGGCTGCCCGTGGACACGCTGGCCGAGGCCGCGTGGGAGGGGCTGGAACCGAGCGAGATCGAACAGCAGTGGGACGTGCGCCGCGCGGATATCCTGGTGGCGTGCTGGTACGTCGGCCGATACGGCTCGCGGCGGTGGGTCAAACGGTGGGGCGAGTGGTCGGAACGGGTTGCACCCGTGCTCTGGGAAAGCTCCACCGTTGACTACGCGGCCGTGCCGTGGCCCCCTACCTCGGGACAGGCCGAGCAGCCGTCCGGACGGGGAGCGTAACGGTGAGCTTATCGGTGAGCGTAGTGCGCGGTACACCGGCGAACATCCAGCCGCGATCAGCGCCCCGTTCAGGGTAGAGACACGCGCCAGATGCCCCTCAGCGTGCCGCTCGGGGGATTCTCCTCTTCCGCTCCAACGAAGCCCCGTCCTATCTGGTAGGACGGGGCTTTTTCGTGCGCGGTGAGCGTAACGGTGAGCTTACGTCCCTGAATCGGTCCGTTTTTCGTCCCCGAACGCCTGCGCCACGCGCTCGGCCGCCCGCCGCGCCCCCGGCTGGTTGCGGCCCGCATACACCCGATCCGTGACGGCAGTATTGGCGTGACCCAAGAGACGTGAAACCTCGATGAGTTCTGCCCCGGCATTGAGGGCGGCGTGGGCGGTTGCGTGCCGCAGATCGTGGGGACGGCACTTCGGCAGCCCGGCTGACTCAAGCATCTTCCCCCACGCCTTGTACACCTTGTTCTCGCGGATCGGGCGCCCGTCGTCGTCGGGGAACACGAGATCCTGGTCGGGCAGGAACCAGCCGTCGCCCGCCGCCTCACAGAGCGCCGTCGCCTGCGCCAGCCCCATCCGCACCGCCGCCAGCGCCGGCAGCGTCAGCGGCGTCGTGCGCCTGCTCCGCGCCGTCTTCGGCCGCTTGCGCTCCCACCAGACGCGCGGATCGTCCGCCGTCCGGAGATCGGGCGGCACGTAGGCCACGGCCTCGTACAGCCGCGCCGTCATCCGCGCCTCGTCCACGTCCTGCCGCCGCAGCCCGGTCGCCTCGCCGTGGCGCGGGCCCGTCGCGAGCTGGAACCGCCACAACCATTCGTAGCGGTGGCCCTTGATCGCGGCGAGCAACAGCGGAATCTGCTCCTCGTCGAACGTCGTCGCCTCGTACTCCTCGGCCTGGGGCGGGTGGACGAAGTCGCACGGGTTGCGCGGGATGCGCTCCTCGCGGACGGCCCAGACGAACGCCGCGTGCAGGATGGTGTGGACGTTGGCGATGGTGGTCGGCGAGAGCGGCCGGGCCTTCGGCTCTTTGTGGCGCGTCAGCGTGCCCTCCGCGCGCAGGCGGGCGTAGAGGTCGCGGATGTCCTTCGGTTCGATGGACGCCAGCCGGCGCGTGCCGAGACGCGAGACGACGTGCTTCTCCAGCTTGCCGGCGTACGCTTCGTAGGTGCGATTGGAGCGGTGGACGAGGACGTGGTCGGCCAGCCACTCCGCGATGAAGTCGGCCAGCGTCTGGCGGGTCAGGTCGATGCGGTGCGCTGCCGCGTCCGCGTGCAGCGCGGCCAGGCCGGCCAAAGCCTCATCCTCGGTGCGGAAAAATCGGCGCACCAGCCGGCCCTCGACGGTGAGCGCGGCGACCCAGCGGTCCTTGCCCTTGTCGTAGTAGACCCGGCCGGAGCCGCGCTCGCGGCGCTTCTTCGGGGGCGGCTCGGGCGGCGCCTCTGGCGGCTTCGGGCGGCGTGGCATGTCTAGCTCTCCCCGCGTGACGCCAGGCGCTCGGCCAGCCGCTCGATGGCGCGCTCGATCCGTTCAAGCCGGTCGATCACGACGCGCTCGAAGTCGGACGTGGCCGTCGGCTGCTCGGCCCCGGCCAGCGCGGCGCGGATGTCGCGCGGGTCACGCCGCTCGGCTGACATCCGCTCGATAACCAGGAACTGCCGGAGCGAGTAGACGTGGTAGCCGTGGCCGCCCACGTCCTCGTCCAGCGCGTCGTGGTAGGCCCGCCGCCAGTGGCGCACGGTCGATTCCGAGCGCCCAAGGCGCCGGGCCAGTTCCGGCACGGTCAGCCAGGTCGGATCGTCCGACGCCACGGCTGCACCCCCGCATCAACGTTGTTGAGGCTTTCGCTGCCGCCTCAACACCGCCGGGCGGGAAGGACGCGCTCCCCCGCGCAGTCCAGCGAACAAAGCAGCACGTCGGCGATGCCGGCTTCGACGTGCGCCCAAAGGTGGTGACGGGCGCGCAACTCGTGCCGCGCGTTGACCGTCGCGTAGACCGTATCCCCCTGCCGCATGGCCGCGACCAGCACCGAATCGTCCGCGTGGACCGTAGCCACCACGGCGACTCGGCGCGCACCGGCGCGTAACCGCTCCTCCACAGCCGTAGCTCCCCAGCCGACTCAGCGTGCACCCCAGCACGCTTTGTCCGGAAATGTAGATAACAGAACCACCTATGTCTACGGCTATGAGCGTTCACAAGGTCACACCACGGTGAAAACCACCAAGCGACGGACGCGCGCCGTGAGGACTCAGTCAGGAAGATTGTCGATAAGCGCATCGACGAGCTTCCGCTGGTCTGGCGACATGTTCGGGTACTTCCGCACGAAGGCGGCGAGGGCGTCGGCCCGCCGCTGGTCCGCGACAACGGCCCGGACCCCGGACTCAAGCGTGGCCGGCGGCACGTCCGTAGTCGGGTCGGGAAGGTTGGCGGCGGCGGCGAGGTCGCGCCACGCAGCAAGGTAGGCCGTGCGCTCAATCTCGCCCGTGTAGGGGTCCGCCGCCAGGCCCCGGGCGATCTTGCGCAGCGTCTCTACCTCGGGTGTCGTCGTGGTGCCCTGCTGAATCAGCCAGATCGTATTGCGGCTGACTTTCCCGCGCTTCGCGACATGCGCCGGCGTCACGCGCTGCCGCCGCAACCATGCATCCAGAACTCCGCCAAGACGGGTCTGCTCTCCCACTAACACGTCCGTGCCCTCAGTATGGCGTCATCGTACTACTCGCCAGAAGTTCTCTCTAGAGTCTATCTGCATAGGGTATTGCAATGCCCCGTCCTATGTAGTAATCTAGTGTCCTACGGAGGACACATGACACCGCGGACCCGGATTCTGGAATTGGCGCAGGCGCGCGGCTGGTCGCGGGAGCGACTGTCGCGGGAGTCCGGCGTCAACTCGATGTCTCTCCGCTGGGCAATCGCCGGCCGGCCGGTGAGTGCGGAGAACCTCATCAAGATCGCGCGGGCGCTGGATGTGCCGCTGCGTGAGATCGACGCCGAGTTGGCAGCGGCGTTCGCCTCGGTGGCATCGTGAGCGCGGCGACGCTGCGCGCCCGCAACGGCGTGGCGATCCGCACGGCCCCGAACGAGGGCAGGCGTCGCCAGTCGTTCACGTGCCGCTGTGGCAAGCGGGTCCGCTACTACACCGCCCCGCGCCTGCCCTTGTGCTGGGTGTGCTGGGCGCAGTTCTGGTCGGCGCGGGGCGCCATCATCCGCGAGCGGCTGGTCGCAGAGTTTCCCTCTGGGCGGGCGCATCCTGACTACCTCCAGGCCGAGGCGAGGCTGCGGAACCACGACCGCAGCATCCCCGACGCCGAGATTCTGGCTCGGTTGGGGTGGGCGCTCTGATGGGCGCCGATCCGCTCGGCCTGGTGGGCGACGCACTGGCGGCGTACATCGACGCCCGTGTCT
>ERZ761584.524-NODE-524-length-11452-cov-9.751163_pt1 | contig 11452 bp, 9 predicted proteins | sample MGYA00512168_ERZ761584 | MGnify/ENA primary metagenome ERZ761584 (study PRJEB28899, sample SAMN03785564) | bioreactor sludge metagenome | biome: EBPR Sludge; feature: EBPR Bioreactor; material: 0.22µm filtered reactor supernatant | place: Saint Lucia: Queensland...
ACAATGGCAATGAGCTTTTTCATGCTGAGATAATGATAACCGACAGACCAAGAGTTAGAGGATAGTACGTGCGATACAGACGATATGAAATTCCACCAACATCCACCAAGGCGTAGTTCCAGCCATTTTCAGACTCGGTAAATCCTTCAGTAGTTCCAGCCATGGCTACTACGAAGCCACCACTTGTGAAACCCGTACCAGCCGCGGGTTGCTGAGAGAGTATGTCAGGCCACGCAAAATAAAGATACGCAGCCGGAGATCGCGAGGAAAAAGCATATTCACCAGTTGGATAAACAACATCATTCCTAAACGTCAGCCCAATTATCCCCAGCTCATCAAGCATCGTGTCGACGCTCGATCCCCAATACAGAGGATACGTGGTAACCGGCTCGTCAGGATCTGTCGAAGGCGCACAAAGCGGGAAGCAAAAAGGATTGCAGTATTGAGCAGGAGGAAGTGTAGATGTAAAATGCTCGACTGCAGTAGTATATTCGAGCTCTTCCTGACACGGATAACACAAAGTCGGAAGAACTAGCTTGCTCGTTTGGAGTTCCCAGTTTTCGGAGGCTTCAGCTAACGAACTTCCATTAACAGACCAAATCTCAAGATATGCGCCGACGCCGATTTGTTGGTTGTTTAATCGAGGGAAATACAAAACTTCTCCGATTCCCGACATTAGTTTGTAGCGGTAAACATACGGCGCTCGATTCCAAGAAATCGCGGCTACAAAACTCTCATTGGGTTGCTCGATCGGACGTTTGACTGTAAATGGCTTGAGATTCCCTATGCCAAATCTGGTAAGCATTTGAGAAACACCGCCCCAAGAACTCGCATACGAGAAAGCGGGAATAATCAACCGCTGTCTAGTGTGAATTATCGGAGCCGGCGGACTAAAAATCGCGTCTCTCATTTACTAAGGATTAGATTCTTCCTTGACTTGTTGAAGTTCCTCTTTTGCCTTTTGCGCGGAACTACTAAACCAAGCTTTAACTGTGTTTGCAACGCCCGCTAGGGTTGACGTTACGATGATTATCCAGGAAATCAGAGATATCTCGCCCAGCGGGGTCGTTTTATACTGGTCAAGCAGTGGCACCAAAACTGCGCTCGCACCAATCATCACATGCGCCCAAAAGGTCAGTGGGCGCCTTGCGATAATCTTGAATTCTCCGTTCACTTGTGCTTGGATTTTGCGCGTGAGACTGACGTTGTCGAAGAACTATGGGGCCGTGGGCGAGGAGGAACCACCGGAACCGGTGGCGGAGGAGGAACCGGAGGCATTCCCTTGGTACTTTTTGAGGTAGTCTTCATATTCGTCTTTTGCCATCTTTGCGGCTTTTAGCCAATGAAGTTCGTCGAGAATTTGATTTTGTGTTGCTAATACTTTACCTAGTGCGGCATTTCCAGCACTTCCCTGATCTTCTACCCTACGAATCATCCCACGCATTTCGACAAATAGTTCTGCGTGGGCTTTTAGTTCCGACTTAACATACTCCATGTCCTTCTGCGTAAGCTTGATGTCACTGGAGTTTGTTAGAGTCACATCTCGAGTTTTATCAATCGTGTTCCATCCAAAGGCTGTAACGCCAACCATTAAAGCTAAGGCAAGTTTTATTAACATATCCAGCGACATCTTTCCCTCTTTATCCCGCTCCATATTACCCTTTCCTTTTGGCGTTGCAGCCTTTGGATGAAGTTTTTCTATAACACACGCTCCTTTAATACGATCAAAGAACGTGTCGGACATTATGGCATAAGATAAGGAACACCATTCGCGTCCACAACGGGAGTAAATCCACGCTCACCCCCTTTCGTCGCGAGCGCGAATTGAGTGTCCCAGCCACAGGTTTGAGATAAAAATGCCGCCGCAGCTTTAACGTATGCAACAGTCTTTGCATCAATCTCGACTGCACCAGCCGCAATCAAAGACTGATACGCCAAGTATGCAGATTGCGCCGTTTCGCAGGTAAACTTCTTGATATCTTCTTGTTGCGTCGAAGAACAGCCTGCTCCAAAAAGAAGCATGCTAGTTAAGGCTACGATAGTTAAGTTTCGTTTCATTTCTTTGTTTGGTTTGCTGTTTACTTACTACTACACGCTCACTCCTGCCGCAAGGAGCGCGAAGCCGAGGAGTTTTCGGTAGCCGGTCATTGCTGTGTCACTCCATCGAACAGATACCAGCCAGTATGCCGACTGCCAGGAGTCCAGTAGTTCTCGCCCAGCGCGACAAGTGCCGGATTCCACGCCCGAGTCCACTGCCCGGACGAACGGAGCGAGAGGCCGCCGGGCCAGCCGAGTTGGAATGACAACCGGCCTTTGTCGTGTGTAATCACAAACTGAAGAAGGTCGCGTTCCGTGTGGCGGAGCGATCCCATGGTGTGTGTGGTGATTGTCGTTCCGGCTGAGGTTGCGGTGGTCACAACCCAGTTCTGTGTGCCTGCTCCGTCATCCACCCAGTTAAGCAAAATGCGACGTCCATCGACGGACTGTACTGAGAGAATCGGCTCCGTGACGTTGCGGGCGATGGTTGATCCCACCCATGGAGCCCAGTACAGCGTGAGCTTTGTCTTCTTCAGTGCGCCGGATACAGCACCTATCGTATATCTGAGCGTCTCAGCACCTCTGGACAGCGGGGGAACCCAAAGCTGATTCTTCAACAGCAACGGAGCAGCGAGCCAAATTGCTCCAACGGTGGAACTGCCGGATTGCAGGTTGATCCTGACGCGGTCTGTCGTTGCTGGACAGGTCGCGGCGTACCAATGGATGTTCCATTTTCCGTGATAGACGGCCTGAGAGGGACCGGTCTGTACGACTCCCGTGCCGGTCAGTGCGGATGTCCCATTGTATGGAACGATCGAGACCGGAGATGCCGTTCCAGTCATACCCTCATGATAGAATGCAGCCGTGGCAAACGCCACGTCTCCCTCAGTGAATCCAGTTACCGCTTGCCAGATGTAGGATCCCGCTGAACCGTCATTTTCCACCTTCAGCGCTTTGGCTCCACCGTAACCGAGCGGTGCATTAACCACCGACTTCACGTCCGACCCTGAGTACGTCCACCCGGTTGGAGTCCCGGTCCCTCCGTCGTTGAGTTCGGGATTGGTGACGAGATTCGTGACAGCTGGCCCCAAGAACGTGAAGTCCCTGAATGCGATCGTTGGTCGCTGCACGATAATTCCCGGCGTCGCGGTGCGGTATGTACCAACCTGGCCGCACAGCGTTATATCGCTGAGACCAGAGATGAACGTGTCAATCGCCTGACTGGTGTCCGCGTAAATCCTCTTCCATGGGCCAGTCTTGTTCCCGACGTGAATGCCGTTTGCGTGCGCCGTGGTTGGGCTGTTATTGATTGCAACGATCGCCCCGTCACTCCCAATTTCACCGTCCCAGGACGTGGTGAAATCGGTGCCCTCCCCGGCGGCAGTGCGGTGGTCGCACGCGATGACCGTTCGCGTGTACGGAGACACATCGAGCAGCCTTGATGAGGATTGCCCGTCGCTGCCGATGATGACGAGCGTGTTGTCGTACCACACCAGCCGCGTCGGCTGTGCAAAGTGGCAATAGCTCGCGAGTGACCAGTTGACGCTCTGTCCTGCAACATCAGGCGCGGCCGGGGCTGTCGACAGGCCCGTGACTCGGATGATACCTCCACTGACGCCATCGCCGACGCACACAAAGAGGTTGTCTGTTGTGCCGTCCGAGGTCGCCGGAACATAGCATGCGGTATGAATGTGCATGCCGGCGCCGCCGGCCTGGAGTTGCGTAACTCTGTACGTAGCTCCTGCGGAGGGTTGGACGCCCCATGCTGCGGACAGTGTTAGCGTATCGTCATTGTGTGAGGAGATCACTCGCTCCTGACCAACCGCTGCCCCCGCAGGGGTTCCGTTCGGGTCAGTGAGGATTTCGACGTAGTGATTCGCCAGCGTAAGGCCAGCGAACTTACCCATTTCAGTCAGCGAAGACGCCGCCGCCGAACCTACAACTCCGTCAGTAATGACGGTCTTCGTCGCGTCGCGATTGAATCCTGGAGTCGTCCCATAGTACTGCGACATGCTGAACTTGAAAACCAATTCCCATGCGAGTGCTCCGCCGGCTTCGATCTCTGCCACAGTTCTCGTAGACCGCCACACGCGGTTTGCGCGATCTGTGGGGGATGTCGCATTGACGTGGGTTCCATACGGGGCTGCGAGTAATTTACTCGCTCCGACAGTTGTCCCGGGCGCTTGCGCGATGTAGATGTAGTGGAACGTCGGGCTTGCGAGCCCGGTTCCTGCGGTGGTGGTAACCGCGGTCCACGTCGCCCCGTCGTCGTAGGAAATCCACTGGGCAAGCAGGCTGTTGTAGAGCCCGCTGGCGATGAGCCACGTTTTGGTTGCGCCTACGAAACGGTCAATGCGAATGGCGTAGCCAGCAGATGCTCCAAGCGTGACAGTGGCCCATGTTTGGCCTCCGTCTGTGGACCTTTTCAGCACGGCTGGCGTTGCGCTGCTGAGCGCACCAGCCATTAGTTGACCACCGTCACCGACGCCGATCAGCTTGTAATTTGTCGGTGGGTCCGGCAGCGCGATCGGCGCAGATCGTTCCTGAGACCACGTTGGCACCGGAATCGACAACGTGTTTGGTTCGCCAGTCGCCGCCACTCCCCCGAATTCAGGTTCCAACGCCGCCCCGGTCCGGAGGAAGGCCCCCGTGGCGGCAACGCTAAAAGATGGGGAAGCCTGTAGAATACCACCCGCTGTGGCGCCGTCACCCCGCCAGATTCCGCTCGCGTCCTGCGTCAGAAATCCGTCAGGATACACGGTCGCGGCGTTCCGCGGCGGAAGTATGCCGGGCTGGGCGGTCGCTGCCTGCGTCGCGTCCATGTCAGCGATGGCGGTGGAGACGGACGCGGCATCAACGCTCTCTCCACCACCGCCACCCGCATTGGAACTTTGAGCAAGCTTCAAGGCCTGTTTTGCCAAAGTGTAAGCTGGAATAGAATTCATATTAAGTTACTCAAATAGTGCTTTCAACCACCGCGCACGGAAGCTGAAAGCACTAGCCGAGATGATTCCCGGCTAGTGCAGTTAACCGCCCTCAATACGCGGGATCGTACTCGACCTCTACGAGCCCAGCGTAGTTCGCCTGAGCTACCAACCCGTATGCAAGACGCTTAGAAAGCGTCAGCGTGCGCTGACTGGAAGCCGGAACCGTCATCGTGATAATTCGAGGACGTTCGTTCGTAACCGCGGATACGACAGTCGTTGTCATGTACAGTCCGCTGAAGGAATTTGTTAGAAGAACTCCCTGAGCATTCGTAGTTGTCGAAGTCCAGTTCGTGGAATACTGCAGCGGAGTCGTGGTTGCCACGTAAATGACATTCGTCGAAGTCGTGTCATTGTAATCGTAGAACTTGAACGTCGTAGCGTTTGCCGTAGTCGCCGTAAGCGTAAGACTCAGCAAAGTCGCGGGCGCCGTAACAATTTCTACTGGAGTGTTCGTAGTCAGAGTGTTACTAGTGTAAACCTGAGCTACAAGTGTCGGAATCAGCAGTGAGATTCCAAGGATGAGTTTGAGCAGATTCTTCATATTAGTATGAATGATGGATTGCGTTTCAGTTTGCCGAGTTTAGCCAACAGTCGTAATCCCGCGCTGACGCTGATAGATAACAGGCATCACGTTGTAAACATTGAACCCGTTGATACCAACGGCCAGTTGAGCTTGAAGGCGAAGTTTCTCACCCCAAGACGCGTTCATTTCCTGCACGGTGTTTCCATCAGCATCGACACAAGGAATCAGGAAGTTCTTGGTCATCTGAACACGACCATTCCATTCCATGCCCATAACAGAGTCGACAGACTTCGAGAAGTCTGCAGGAGGCGGACCGGGATTGATAATCTTGTAGGAGTTTCCACCAACAAGCCACGCGAGCCCGTATTGGGAATTCGCGATCTTGGTGTATTCCGGATTCGGGCGCGTACGATTGTGCTCCGGGTTCGTAGTGTCAGCCAGAATCTGGCGAACCTCAGGCGCGGGATAAGAAGCCTCATAGGTATCCGGATCAACCTTGAAGCGAATACCATACTTCTCATGGCGGAAGACAGCTTCGCCAAAGAGATCACCCTTGAAGCCTTGAGTAAGGATATTCAGAGAGTCGTTCTTGTTCTCCTTAACCCAAGCGTCGTTGATGATATTCCTCCAGATTTCCGAGTCGCCAACAAGGACGAACTTGTCCATAATCGGAGAGGAATCTCCGGATGGAAGAGTCGTGCCCTCAAAAGGCGTAGCGCCAACTTCGTCCTTGAAAATCCCCAACATGTTGAAGACTTCCTTCATGGACATCGGAGTTGGAGAATTCTTGAAGACGTTATTTGCGAGCCACGCGGTCGTCTTGCCAGAAGTTCCAGCAGCATTACCATCACCAACAGGGGCATTCTCGATCAGGCCTTGACCGCAAACATACACATAAGGGCTGCGATGCCACATGTATGTGCGGTAATACTGCTCCGCATAGATCATCACCTGTTTGTTCAGATTCGTCCGATTCGGCTCGATCTTATCAGTGAGAAAGTCCTGAAAGGCGGGCAAGAAGTCGAACGCTTCCGAAACAAACCGATGACGGTAGATTCTGGCAGTCGACTCACGTTCTGCGGTATGTACGACGTCCGCAGTCGGAGTAGCTCGAAGTACAGTAGGAAAGGCTTGCTGGCGAAGAACAGGAGTCGGCTCAACACCGACAGTCTTCATGAATTCGCCCTTGCCCGGTTCCCACTTTTCGCGGGGAAGAATCTTATCCCAAACTGTCCAGTACTTTTGGAATTCTCCCGTCGCGCGACGGAAGTAGTACGGCAGTTTGTGATAAGTGTCACGATCTTGCTCGGTCCAAGACCCGCAAGTCGTCTGATCAATACTGGGGAGTCCAAGTGATGCTGGCATAACTGAAAGGAACGTTAAAATTTAGAGACTCTTAACGGGAATCTCTGTTTCCGTTCCATGCCCTTGGACTAAGAGGAGCAACTTCGGTATGCCCTTACCGGAGAAGCAAAAAGGAGGATACGACTACTGCCGTATCCTCCTAGAGCAATTAACGTGCCAGAATTTAAGACAATCGCTTGCCTATAAGATTCTCAAAAGTCTTATCCCAGTATTTGGGAGAGTTTCTCGAGCCCGCTTCAGTGGAATCTCCGGTGGCTTTTCCATTTCCGGGTCCGACAGATTTTGCCGCGTTTGCAGATGTTTTCTTCAGGCCCGCGGTCGCGTCACGTTCGCGAAGTTGCTTGGCAAGACCTTCGATAACAATCGCGGCTTTCGCAAGCATTTGATAAGGAAGTTGACCGCGGAATTCCGCTGGGAATTTGTTGAGCCACTCCTGATACTTTGGCGCGAGATGCGGAAGCTTTACGTCGAGCTTCCCGAAGAGATAGCTGTCAACACCTTTCAGACCTTCTTGGAAAGACTTATGTTTCCCGGAGAAGGATGTTCGAATTCCATCGATCTTGGAGGTAAGTTGTTGTTTGTATCCTCCAATTGTCTGGAGCTTTCGAAGAATGTCAACTTTAGCTTCGACGGTTGCTGGAGTTGCTGGACCTTCTTTATACTTACCCGGTTCACCCGCAAGAGGATTAAAGTCCTCGCCGCGCTCGATCTTTGCGAGCTGCTCGGTCCAGTAGTTTTCCTCGAAATCTAGCATATCGAGATTTTCTTTCGAGGCTCGATACTCGGGCGCGAGTTCCCAAGCGTTTTCTTCTTCGTACCAACGACGCTCTTCGAGAGTTTTGTTGAGAGTCTTTAGCTCGTTGAGTTCTTTATCACCTTTCTTATAGGCCAAATAAGCGGGATAAAGAGTCTCGTAAGCTTGTTGAGACATCTGCTTGAAGAGCTTGGATTCTTTTTCATCAAGCCCGTCATACTTGCGCCCGGCTTTTTGCTCTTGTCGGTGCCTTTGAATTTCCTGTAGAGTACGCTGTCGAGGAGGAGTTTCTTCCTCGGAGGATTCCTCAGAGCCTTCTTCCTCAGACTCTCCCTCCTCAGCAGGCTTTTCCTCCGAACCAGGAACTACGCCATCAGATTGAGTTTGCTCGTCGTCGGTGTACTTGACATCACCCTGATCGACAGTCTTGATGTCTTTCGAGTCGTTGAAGAATTGTGTGATGGAATATCCACCCTCTTGACCTTCGCCTTCGTGGCTCATTCCATCGCCACTGTCAGCCGCGCTTTGTCCACTTCCCCCAGTCGGGATTGTTGATGTGTTCTCGCTCATGTTGTAGCTCTTTCCGTAGTTTGAGTTGTAGTTTGGTTACCTGAAGATCAACATCCGCGTTACTCGTCGCTAGCTCCACTAGAGCTTCCTCCCTCCGCTTTAGGTAGGTTATTAGGAGTTGTGTCAGAGGATGATGCAGCCACTGGCTGTGCGCCTCCTGAAACGTTTCCTTGTCGAATTCGAATGTATTCATTGAACATATTCACAATCTGGTCTAGTTGGAGAGATTGTTGCTGGGAGAGAGAATCACGGGGAACACTGGAGAGAAGCTGCACAGCAACTTGGACAAGATTCACTGGATCTTGCGAGTTGAGGATCGGCACCCACGCGTTAGCGTATTCCGGGAAATATTGCTTGACGAGATACTCGAGGAATTTATTGGCCAATGGAGTGTTGACCAAGTATTGGAATGTCTCGCGAATGATCTGTTTCTTCGCGTCGCGTTTGAGAATGTCTACGTCTCCCGCCGGAGCGAGGCGATATTTATGCAGCAGGCGGTTGTCGCCTTCGTTCGAGTCGATACCGAAAGTTGGGACGTTTCCAATGAGAATTTGGCTAAGTCCAATCTCCCAACAAAGCGACCAGATTTGAAGGATTGTCAAGCTTTGGCCGGAGATACTAACGGAATTCAAAGCTGCAGCTTGTTGCTTGGCAGCTTGGACTTCAGTTGCGGTTTTATTGCCTGAGTCCTTACGGTTTACTACACCAAAGTCAACACGGGAGCCTTTAGCCGCGACCGCTGCGGAATACTGAGATACGACTCCGACAAGACTCGCGTCAGGAAAAGGATAGCTCCAGAAATTTACCTGTCGCGCGGCGATAGTATCTGGCTTAAGAGGAACAGATTCGGACAACGCGTCTTGCGTGTGAGGAGAATTCGCGTAGGAAGCGTAAACTTTGGAAGCTTTGTTGGCCGCGTTGATGATATTTGTCCAAAGCTCGGTTAAGGCTTCTTGGTCGGATTTGTTCCTGAAAGCTATGCCTTTTGAGGCCAGAAGCTTGGGATCTTCGATTACCTCATACGCGAGCCAGAAGATTGGGTAATCGGAAACAGGAAGTGGAGAAGGCGGAATTGGAGGGGTGCGCGGTTGTAGTACTGGCTCAGAAGTGATAGGATCTGTTACAGGCATCCCGGTAATCTCATCAATAACCGGTCCCATAGGATTATCCCGATATTCCGCTACGGCCTGATAAAAAGCCATGATTTCATCGCGGTCGAATATCCCGAGATCCAACGGGGCAGGCTTTTTAAGGAAATCATTACAATTCTCGTGGTACCAGAAGACATATACCACGTCGTCCTTCTTACAGAAAACTCGATAGACGGTTTTCTTCTGATGTCGACAGGATTCGGAGTCCTTAATGATTAATCGAACTTGCTCGGCATCGAATCTATATTTCTCGACAAATCCCTCAAGCTCGAATGGCATGTACTTAAACGCGCGGGCGATATACTCACACTCTTGAAGACTGGTTGCTTCGAGTGGAAAGATGAATTCATCGCGCGGAATATAATCCACTGCGCATTTAAATGGTTTCGTCTCGTCGAACTTTACTTCCATCGCGCATCCGCCATGAAGATCGATCGCATCAAATGCGCGATGCCAAGGAATATTCCAGCCCGGATAACGCATGTGCGAGGTGAATTGACTTTCAAGATCCTCTGTTGGTTGAGTCGGATCGGTAAGATCTTGGAAGATCAACAATCGGTCGGGCTGTTCGATGTACGCGATTTGAGTGGGTTTCTCTTCTTGGATATGCTGATCGATAACATGCTGAGGAATGAAGTTGTCGGCCGGACCGATTTCTTCCGCGGCGCGCATTTGGTTTACATCTCGCGCGTCACGACGGAGATCTCGACGCTTTCCAACTTTACTCCCTTCATCAGCTGCCCACTCTGATAGGATTACATCGACCTGTTTCTTGACTCTTGCGTAGTCAAATTCCTGATACAATGTAGCTTGCCCTTGCTCGACGGTTTGTGTTATTTCCATATGGATTTATGATTAAGTCTGTGTTTCCCCAACAAAGCTCTTCTTCCCACTGTGCCAAGGACTTCGTGGCAGGTTTTGGACTTGGGAGTTCGGATCTAACGGAAATAGGGTAACTTGAGTAGCAGAGAACGTAACCATCTGCTCGATCGGGAGATTCTTTTTCTCGGGCAATATGCTCTGGCTTTGGCTCAAGTCGGTACTTTCCTCCGTCCTCTTCTCGTTGGTCATACCTTCTACTTGTTGCCTGGAGTCGGAGTTTTTCATCGGTTGGAGGTTGAATTAGATTAAGCTGGAGTAATCGATCGAGATGGAAGTAGTATTGTGCGCCTATGTTAAGAAATTCTTGTTTTAAAGTCGCGGCCGCTTGATTGTGAATTCTTTGGATATTCTTCCATCCGAGTCGAACAAGGTTATCTATAACTCCTTTACCTATACCTCCGTCGTCAAGCCGGACAACAAGGTTCTTGATATTCTTGTAAGGCCCGAAGCGTCGGTCAAACATATCCGCGGTAACAGTCGTGTCGCGCTGATAAAAATGATATTCATCAAGGAGTCTCGGCCCGCGTCGAAGATAAAATGAGCATTCGTCTCCTCCCGCGGCCAAGTCTCCACCGATCGCGAATCTGTCTTCGTGCGCCTCGCGTGGAGAAGTTTTGACCGCTGTATCCCAGATGTTAGTCTTGATGATGTTACCTTGATTAAGCTCGGTAAATTCCGCATCCAGACTCGAAGCACACCATTCTTTTGACTTCGTTCGCCGCATTTCGTCGATGTGCGACTTCGGGATATGCGGGCATTCGTCAACTGGCACGCGCCGATAATACCATTTTGCGAGTTTCGGAGTCTCTGGGTAACGAACTGCATCAAGACTTGCGCGATAGAATCCGCCTGTTTTGAAAGCCGGACTTGAGACTTCAAGCCAATATGAATATCCCGTGCAGCGTGACAACGCGTCGCGGATAATGTCTGGAACTGTCTTGGCTTCGTTAATCCCAATACTAAGTTGGCCTCCAGGTCGCGGATGCCAACCCTCAGCGCGCCCGGCTTCGTCGGTTGCGAATAGCTTGATCTCTGAACTAGTCTGTGTGCAGACATGATAGAACTCAACCGAATGGAAAATCTTACCAAACTTTTGGTTTGCCGTCTTGCAGAGATCCTTGATGTGAATCTCTGTTTGGTATTTTAACTGTTCGTAACTTCCCGAGGTCCAGACTGCGAGATT
>ERZ761584.525-NODE-525-length-11427-cov-22.546166_pt1 | contig 11427 bp, 26 predicted proteins | sample MGYA00512168_ERZ761584 | MGnify/ENA primary metagenome ERZ761584 (study PRJEB28899, sample SAMN03785564) | bioreactor sludge metagenome | biome: EBPR Sludge; feature: EBPR Bioreactor; material: 0.22µm filtered reactor supernatant | place: Saint Lucia: Queensland...
AAGCTCCAGCTCCGGCTCCAGCTCCCGCTCCAGCTCCGACTCAAGCTTCGGCTCCGGCTCCGACTCCCGCTCCAGCTCAATAACCGACTCCGCCCTTCTTTTAATAATATTTGATTATCCATTTGCGCCCTTTATTTTGTCAGGGTTCTCGGTTTTATCTTTCATTTTGATTTATCTCCTTTTTTCTTCTCAACCCCTCGAATTTTTTATAATGTTTTGATTTTTCTCCGTCAATTATGGTTTCTCTAAGAACTTTCAAAACATTATCAAAGGCGCGATTCCAACCTTCTTCAAAACCTCTATGCCAAGAAGCTTCTAAATGGTCATGAGTGATGATGTCAGAGTTCTTTGGCTTTAAGCAGTCCTCACATTTTGCATATTCTGGCGCATCTTTATGAAGGTGTGGACAAATTGTATCGTCGATAAATCTTCGTTTACTCATAGAACACCCGCAGCAAATTCTTCTTCGTGATGCCCTTTTATATCCGCTCTTCGCCTATCATCCTCGAATTTCATTTTTGCTAGGGAGTTCATTTCTTCAGCTTTCACTAAAGCCGTGCGTACATCTTCGTGATAAACTTTGATGCTCCAACTATAACCCTTCGAGTTTTTAGTAAGCTCGAAGCTGGAAATAGATTGCTTAACTTCGTTATTTTGTGTTTGTGCGTTTTCCATTTGTGTTCTCCCAAAATGTGAATGCTGCATAAATTGCCTGATCCCATGAGAGTGTCTCTCCGCCAATGTATTTTTCCATCGACTCTTTGGTTTTCTGCATTTTCTTAAAATACTTTAAGGGAAATGAAACGTTTAACGTCTTTATTTCTTTATTCATATAACTAAGTAAGTAAGTAAGTATATAAATATTTCTATTGTAGAATTATATTATTTCTATTCTGCATTTTGCAACAGAAACAACGCAGTCTAAATTTTCAACAGCATTAACAACCGCCGCTCGTATTGCTTGCACTTGCTCTTGTGTTTTATCGTCGAAGCTGATTTGAATAAATCCGTCCATGATTAATTTAGGAATTTGAATTTTAAATATTTTTAGGTTTTAATTATGAAGTTCACAACAAGGTATGGCGGTAAGTTATTGTGTGCTGCACCGTCGCCAGTTTCGTCGGTTATCTGTCCGCCGAATGGATAAATTGTTTCGAAATATTCTTTTCCCTCGACAGCAATTCCGTTTTCGCCTGTGTCTTTATCTTCAACATCAAGCCCGACGTGATCGAGCCCGTGAGAGTGTGCGGGTAATTCGCTCACGTCAAGCGTATGTTCCGCCTCTCCGCCGTAGTCTCCAATTCCATAAACTCCGCCCTTACCCATCGGAAAACGAAAGTCAAAAAGCGGCAAAACAAAATGTAAGACATCATACGTTCCAAATGAATCTCCGATAACTGCATAAAGCTCGGGATATTGCGATTTAAGAACTATGTCGCCATTACATAAAAGCCACCCACTCGGAGCAGTTGAACCGCCATACATTACGATTGTGCCCGCAGGAATTAAAGTCGATAAAGCGCTTTTAAATTCAGGGTGGGTTTTAATTCCCGAATGATTCGGCAAAAACATATCTGTTGCAATCGGCGCGAGATTCTGGGGACGCGATCTTAAACTTTCTAAAATCCTCTTTTCGCCCGCCATTTAAAGCCCGTTCCTATCTCCGACGTTTGAGCCGTCTTGTGCAACAAGTCCAACGGTCTCGGGAAGTTTGGTTGTTCCTAAAATTAAACCTTCCTCAACTGGATAATCTAAACCCTTAACGAAACGTGTTCGTGATCCACCACTTCCCTCGCTTACAGTTCCCTCAGTCATCTAAGAAATAAAGATTCAGACTTTTTAATTTTTTATGTCGTGAAGTGCTTCGTAGCTTTCCACAAAAAGTTTGTGGCTCGGATTGTTATTTCCGTTTGCGATTTCTTTTTTCGCATTCTCATAAAGTTTCTTTTGTTCGTCTTCCATTTTATGTCAAGATGTCCGTAATAAGACAAAGAGCTTTCGGATCGGTTAAAACTGCAACGCCGTTAGTCCAACATCTAAATTTAACACCAATTCCAGTAAATGCGCCGTCTCTGATAACCTGAGCGTTCATTGGGGAAAATTCGTAGTAAGTCACAGCTTTCTTTCGGATTCCAACAAGCGCATAATCTGCGGTTGCCTGAGTTGAGACTATCACGTCAAGCCCTAGAATTTGCATCACAACGCCATTCTGAACGGCAGTTGAGGAAAAGTTAGGGATAGACGAGCCCTTTCCAGCGATAAGCCATGTTTTGAGGATTTCGTGAGCTTGTGGATTCATTATGATAAATCCATTTCCTTCAACGTTATAGCTATAATCTCTAATCAATCGAATAGCTCGGTTAATGTCTGCGATAGGATTGCCCGCGTAGGATGCTGCGTCCCATTGATCCCCACCAACGCTAGTCGTAGCGAAGTAATTAATCGTAGATGGCGACTGTGATTCAGTCATTACGTTCCAAATATGAAGTTCTTTTTGATAACCAACTGCGCGCGTAACATCTCGGATTATATTCCCTAAGACGTCTGGGGTTGAATCTTGAATGTCTTCAACGCTGACAAGTGGAGAATCGAACATAAATTTCAAAACGTAGCTTGTGTTTCTTGTGTAACTTGGCTCAATAACCGATGGAGCGGTCTTTTCAGCAATGTTATAACCCAACGAGGAAGTGATTCCAGTCGTAGTCGTTCCAGTCAAAAAGCCCGCAGTCTTTTGGAACCATCTATTTTCACGAGCGTTCGTGGAAAGAACGGTAACAAGCGGAGTGATAACTAAATCTTCGTCAGCGAAACCCTTCGCTAGCGTATCAATGTTAATTCCTCTTATGTCCTGTTGTCCTGTTACGTCTGTCATTTTAAGGTGTTTGTGAAGGTAAGACCATTGGTCTTAGCTCATACAAAAATGTTTCTCCGTCGGTTGCTGTTTCAAGTGAAAGTCCAACAATCTTCGAACTGGATAAGCCCGTAGTTGCTTTAGATGAATATAATTTGTTTCCCGTATAATCTGTGCCGAGCGGATCGCCAACCGTGATGCTTCCCGAAGCAGTTGCTTTGAATCTTCCACCTCGATAAACTGCGAGTCTGGTTTGTCCGTTGTTTGCGATTTTTTCATAAGCTGCAATTCCCGCAACGATAGAATCTTTTCCCGTATTAGCTGCTGCGGTGTTCGGATCGGTCATCGAAAGAACTGTTCCTTGCTCAATTCCAGTCGTGTTAGAAACAGTCATACTGATTGGAAGTTCAGTTTCATAAACCAAAACGTGTTCGTTCGCCATCTTTTTCGGTATAACGAATAACTCGTTCTATTTAAACTTTTTGTCTATCTTGTTGAGGACTGGGTTATATTTGCTCGCTAAAAGTTTATTCTCTATCTGGAAGAATCCCAACATGTCCATATCGAGCGAGCCGAGTAAATAAACAAGAGCGACGACGAAGATAAACAATGGAATCATTTCGGAAATCGTAGGTTGGAGAATAATCTTTAATGCCGCCATGATAATTAATAAGTTCCTCAGCCAAGTTATCAAGCTGTTGCCTCTGTCTAGTCTGATCTTTAACTCTGCTAATGTGTCGAGAAGATGCATTCGCCATTTAGAGTGCTTCATGAGTCCAACCTTTATCGAGATCGTGTTGTCCGACAATATCCACGTCGTAGCGAACACCCAAAGGTATAATGTTAACATGTTCTCTAAGCCATAAAAACTTTTTTGAATTATCAAACTTCGGACAAGGTTTTAGCTTCAATATTTTTCTAAGGACGCTCAAATAAAGATTCGGAATTTGATAACGATTTTTTGGTATTCCAAAATCAAGGGAAGTTAAAACAGCGTCGAGTTCTTCCTTAGGAAAGACGTATTCATAAACGCCAAATGGCAAGATACGGATTTGTGGCGTAACCCAAAGTTCTTTTTTTTCTTTGCCTTTTGTCATCAGCATTTTATGTTTTTGAGATTCCATATCTCTCAACAATTCTTCAACTTCTTTTCTATTTCCATAAGGGATAAACGCGACGTGCATTATAATCCAGTTGTCCTCTTTATGTAATCTCTTGCAGTTTCGGGCTTTGGTTGCGGCGATAGTTCAGTCTTCCCAGCGACGAGCTTTTGCGCCCTTAGTTGTTCAGCGCGCGTAAGTTCTGCTTCGAAGGCATCATTCTCTGCTTTCAATTTAGCGCGAGCTTCACTCACTTTTGCAAGTTCAGATTCAGCGTTTTCTTTTTGCTCAGGATCAGCCATTTTAGAAATTAACCGAGCAGATATTTAAAGATTATTGCTGATTGTCGTATATATCCTCTGCATTCAAATTGCCTAGATCGACGTTAAGACGGTTTATGTCGCCAGTTATCTTATACTGCTGTATTGTTTCTCTCCGACGCTGTATCTTGATTAATGCCTGAGCTAAATCAACATTAAAATCAATTCCGTCGACGATGTCTTGCGGATTCTTTCTAAGGTATTGTTGTGCAAGATTATATTTTGATTGCACGCTTGCTTCGATCTTATTTAGTTCTTCAAGCGCATCATCTGGGCTTGCTCCTGTCTTAACTCTTAATGAAACCACGTTAGCGATCGAGACTAAGTGATTTGCATCATCGCGTAATGTCCGCGCGTTCTTCCCGTAATCATGAAATAGCGTGGATAGACTTCTATTAACAATCGGTATATTAAAAGTTGAAATTGATGAAATTGGCGCGAGTAATTTTTGAGCGATTGGATTTTGAGCAAACGCGGAAGGTAGCGGCGCGCTTTGAACTCCGAGAGCATTTGTCAAGGCAGGCACGATTCCCAAAGTTGCGATGTTTTGCGCACTTTCAACAGCTCCATTTATCGTCGCTAAACCTGCCTCAGCTCTTTGCTGTTCGATAGTTTTTTCAGGTTGAGGCGCGAGTAAATCTGAAATTTGAGAACTTTTTTGTTGATTCTCGGCGGCGTATTGGCTCTGCGCCTGCTTTTGCTCGGGTGTAACTAAGGTGGCTTGCGCTTTTGCTTCGATATTTTTTAAATTTGTTTCTTGCTGAATCTGATTAACTTTTTTGCCAAACAACGCTTCATTTTGTCTTTCTTCAAGACTTAGATTTGTTACGTCTCTTCCAGTAGCATCATTCTTAGTTTGGGCATTTTCAAGAGGTTTCGGCACAAAAGGAATGAAGTTTTGAGGATCGCTAAAATTACTCGGATTGTCGGTTAATTGACCGCCGCCTTTTCTGATGTATTGTTTCTTGACCATTATTTCCTATCTCCGATTTTTATAATTAAAGAATTAATCGCCAGCTCTAAATTTCTCATTGTTTTTTCAAGTCTTATCAAAACAAATGTGGCAATCGCCGCAGGAAAACCAACTTGCGATAAAATGGTCAACCAGTCATCCATTATTGTCCGCTCCCCGCCACGATGTCGTTTGGCGCAAAATTAGAACTTCCGTCTTTTGCTGTGTCGGTTTGAAGATTTTCAAGTAGTGAAGTAGGGCTATACAAATCAATCTTTAAACCGAGCTGCGCCTGAATTTGCCTCTCGATGTATCGCTGATCGTTTTCAAAAACGGTTTCATGTGCGAGATATTCAACTTTAGAACCGCTTTCTGTTGATCCATTGGCTGCGCCAAAAAGAACTTGCGGCAATCCGACCGCGCGATAAAATTCAGAATTGAGTGAATCTCTCCATTGCATTAAAACTGCGCTCGGAGACACTTGCACGGTTTCCCACGACAAAAGGTTTGCGTCGTCGGGGATAATCAAATCTTCCCCATCCTTTCGAGCTGCTTTTATATTTGATTTGAAAGTATCAATCGTCCTCTGATTATCTGCTTTCACTTTGAAAATGATAAACGGAACTGCTTGGAATCGCGCGATCTTTTTCATTACGATAAAGTTTTCATCATCGGCTAAAATTATATTTTCCACCGATTCAGGCACAGAGATGCCGTGTGTCTGTCCCGCAATTCCGTTGTGTTGAAAATGCAGAATCTCTTCGGGTTTAAACTTAATTGGGTTTGTATCATCTCGCGTTTTAATTTGTTCATAGCGTTTTATCATTCCTTTTCGGTCGTAAATAATCCTCATATTCTGCGGGTTGATAATTCTCAGGTTTAGGAGCGTTCCACTTTTCTCATCCCTTATTATCTCTGCGTAGGAGTCACGGAATACTTGTTTTCCAACAATCATATTGAAAAGTATATCTTCGAATGTCTCTTTTCCATTACCCTGTATTAAATCTAATTGCACGCGCGTTCTCACGTCGCAAGTAAACCCGCGCCCAACCGTCCAGACCGCCTTCATTAGAATCGCGCTCTTTAGTTTTGGCACTCGCATAAAATAACCCCAATCCGTGAGCGCGCGTTCGTTGTAGTAAACCGTCTCTTCACTATCTGAAACGTCGTCGACTCTTTTTGGCGCGATTGTGTGACTAGCTATTTCTATATTGCCTGCTGTTGTTGTTCTGTTTAAACTTACTGTCATTCTAAGTCCACCGCAAACGGAATCGCAATATACGACGAACTTCCGATGCTTGCCCCCGTTCCAGTTTCTGTTAAAACCACTCTACCCGATGGATCGGTGTAAACATACGCACTTCCACCACTTCCGCCGACGGTAATTGTCACAGCTAGTCTTAAAATATCATTCGGAGAGAATGCTGTGTTTGGAATAGCGTCGATATAAGCCGCTTTTGTCTGAATAGTATTGGCAGTAATATTTGCCGTCCCGATTGTGCCGAGCGTTGTAATTGTCCCATCTGCTGCAACTTTTTTTAAAACCCAGTCAACATAAAAAGAAGTTGTTCCGCCAGTAGCTTGCTGAATCGTTTTAAGGAGCGCGCGCCCATGTATCACGACGGGATTTCTAAATTGAATGTCAAAATTAGTCGTTCCCGCGCCCGTCAATTTATTCACATCTTTATCTGCGCCGAGTGTTTCTGGTGTCAAAAAATAAACTGCGCTTCCCGTTCCGCTTGTTGCATTTGAACCACCGCAAAGATAGAGTTTTCTATATCCAAATCCGCTCGCAAAATCAAGGTAATCATAGCTTGCGATTGCTTCGCTTGTGACTGGATAAGGTTGCGGTATCATTGGGTTAAAGTCCTGATGTCATTTGCATCTGATTGAGATAATTGTGTAACTGCTGTTTTGTATTCATAGTCTAAGAGATTTAAAATTTGTAATTGCTGCGCGCTTGAGAAATAACCCGATCTTGCGTAGTTGACGATTTCTTTTGCCGCGCCGATTGCTGCCGCTTTTGAAACGAGAGCAAGCACGCTTGAATTTACGCTCGCTATTTGTCCGATCCAGTCGCGTCGCGTCTCCGCGCACAATCTTTTCTCGGCGTTTTCTCCAATCGTTACGACAAGTGAAGAACTTCCCGTTATCGTGCTGCTCGCACCATCTCCCGCCCATCTTAAAATCTCCGCTGACGTAGTCAAAACTAAGCTCATTTTCCCAAACTCCTTATGAAAGCATTCGCCAATATTTCCATAGATTCGCAAATTGCGTAAGCGTCGTCAGATAATTCGATTTTGCCCGCTTCCGCTAAGCTCACGCTCGTATAAATTTCGCTAAAAGATTGATCCCTCATGATTTGATGAGGTAGCGAATAGATTTAAACTTTTGTCTTGTTTAGCAAGCCATGCGGCACGAACTAACCCTTCCGCAATGTGCGTATAGTTTCCATAAATCTTAATCCGAGTTTCCTTTGTTACTTCCTCTGCCGTTTCCTCTTCATATTCGTAGTTTACTGACCTTAGAGAATCAATTACCGACTGATCGTCCAAAAGAAATAACTCTCCCCGTTCAAGCATGTTTAACATGTTCATGTACATGTCTTCCTTAAACAGCGTTGTTGATTTCTTCCCGTCGGCGTCCGTTAATCTTCGCTGATTTGTTAAGGCGACGATCTTATTCATTGTTTTTGGCTCAGTTCGTAGAAAGTCAAGCAGCGCAACACCTAAAGAACCCGATCCCGCGTCGATTCCTATCTGTCTTAAATTCCATTGATCCGTTAATTCTAAAATTCTCTTATGCGTCTCTGTTAACTCTTTACGGCTTACGAAAATATTTTCAACCTGCCTAAATTCGTTTTGACTTACTTTCTGTAATATCTCATACGTGATTGAATCCCCACCTAAACGAGCGATGTCACAACCCATAAAGTTTTTCCCTTCAATCGTTAACGGTCGTTTTAGTATTGCCTGCTTTTTGATTAACTCATCGCTGAATAATCGAAATAAGGCATCTACGAACTCGCCTAAATACTCTTGGGCGTAAATCCTTGCAGATTTCCTTTTCTTCTCTTGTACGAGCTTCTTTAGGGCTTTATCGCGTATTTCTATCGTCCAGTCCTCATTAATTTCGCGATTGTTCATAACTTCCTCGCTTGATACGCTGAATCGTGTGAATGAGTCAAAGGCGTGATCTTCATTAATCCAACATTTATAGAACGTGCCTCTTTTCCCAAATGGTGTACTTAGCATTATGGTGTCTCCGCCCGTTGTAAGTAGCGCGGGTGTGACTGCATCAAAGACCGCTTCGGGAACTCGGGAAGCTTCATCGATGTAAAGACGATGAACCGTCATGAATCTGATTGAAAGTCCTTCTATTCCAACTGGTAAACAATAAATCTCTGCTCCGTTTGATAAAACAAACCTCTCTCGTGTTGGTTTGTCCTTGCCTTCCTTGATGTCGTTAGGGAAGTTGTTAATTGCGTAAGCCATTGACTTACTAAATAAGCCATACGCTTGTCTTTCCGTCGGCGCTATCATCAGCGTGTTGGTGTTTGGGTGCTGCATTGCCCAATCCACTGCATCCTTTGCGCATACGGTGGATTTACCGACCTGTCTTCCTGTACATAGAATCTTATCTCCTTTAGTTTCTAAGAATTTCTTTTGATAATCATCTAACTTCATTGATCTTGCTTTCAGCTAACTTAAGAACTTCTTTTGAAAACATCAACTGATCTTCTAAGTTCTTTATCTCATCCGTTACCCTATTCTTTACGTTAGTCCATAAAGCAACCACAGGATCGACTATCTTGACTGATTTCAAAGCTTCATTGACTGCATCATCCATATCGACGTTAATTAATGATTCTATTTAAGGTTTTAGATGATGGACGATAGATTTAATAAGTTGAAAGAAAGAGAAAGTCGTATATATATAATAATTATAAATTTTTTTGTTGAGTGCATCCCCCTCTAAAAGTCTCCCCCTTCAAGAATCGCAAATTATTATTTTATCGTCGATAAAATAAATAATAGCGTCGATAAATAGGAGTTGAGACGTATATAAATTGAGTATTTAAATCTTTCGGTTTGCTATTTTATCGACGATAAAAAACACCGTCGATAGACGGTGTAGATAAAGGAGCGATAGCGACGGTATCTTGTGAGGTCAGCTAAACGATTGAATTAAATTTGAGAGAAAAGGGGAGTGAATTGATTATTATATAATTTATTATTACTACGTAATAATAAATTAATAAATTATATATATTCAAGAGAGGGGAAATCTCCAAATTTAATAATCTGAGTTTAGCATGGTAACGAACAAGAACACAAATCCTTAAATATCAGAACGATTATGAAAAGGTGGATAATAACACCAGATTGATGTGCATGTATGTATGTGTGCGTGTGCTTGTCTGTGTGTTGTGAATGCTTATTCTAGTTGGGGAAGCTTATTATGTTATGTATATATATAGATAGATGGGGGTTTTAGGGGGAAGGAAGATAAATAACACACACACATATACACGACCACACACATATATATAAACACACACAAACTAAATCTATTATGGGGTCAGAGCAAAAGAGAAAGTTGTTAATTGCTAAAATCATGAGAACAATGATTGATGCTTTCATTAATAAAAAACAGATAAGCAGAGCAAAGCTAGAAGCTGAGTTATGTTTAAGCGAAGGATTCACGAAAAGGAAAGCTCAGGAGTATGTTAACTTGCTCCTTGATGCTGAGAGACTTGAACAATACGGGGAAATACTGATTTTAAGCAAACAAGAGATCGCAGACAGAGAGCTTGATAAATTAGAGGTTTTGAATGGGACGAGTAAAGAAGCCATTGGGTGAGTTTAGGAAGACGTCTAATTCTTACATAATGGGCCGTATACGACAGATATTCCTTACTTCAAGGGAAAGGGCTTATGCAACGAAAAGAGATGACTATACGTGCCAGAAATGCTTTAAACGCATGTCTAAGCGTAAAGGTCATGAGGTTTATTTAGATGTGCATCACGTAGAGCCGATTGGGGATGCGTGGAAAGAGATATTCAAGATAATGCGCGAGAAGATACTCGTTCACCCCGATAAGCTCCAATGCTTATGCAGGGAATGTCATAAAAACGAAACAAATAAAATTGAAATTAGTGGCTCAGATTCTAAAACGTTTTAATCAACCGGCATACAAAGGATTTCGCCCTTATCAGTTCTTTTGAACTTGACTTTTGTTGTTTGTGGGCGCATTTCAAGGATGTTTTTAATTGCCTCTAAATCTTTTGCTCTGATTGTGTATTTCCATCCATCGATTTCTATGTATTTGAATGCAACTGGCTTTCCGCCTTCTCCAGTAAAGACATTATCTTTAACTTCGATATTAACTGGAACGTGATCCAAATCCCATAGCTCGCGTTTTCCTTTGTGGTTTAAGCTAACTTCTTTGAGACTTACCATATTTTCCCTCCTTTCATTTGAATATGATGGCCAGCGTGGTACTTGAACACATCGAACTGGCCATCATTCACATGTGTTGCCAAATTATTGACTATCATTTTCTCAACCTCTTGATTATTGAATTAATTAATTCTTCGTGAATAGAACCTTCAAATTCTTTTTTGAAATCATCAAGGGCGAGATTGTAGAAATAACTTGTATCTTGCAGCATTATTTTTTTACAATTTACGCAATATAGACTATTGTCAGGGTTCTCGGTTTTATCTTTCATTTTTGTCATATACACAAAAAAATAAATTGTGTTTCGGGGATTAACCCCTCGTCAGTATGACTTATTTCTGTTCTCTTGGAAGTTTCCAATCGACTGGTGAAGCGTCTAAAATAGCTCCTCTTCCGATTGTCACAAGACATTTATCTGGATAAGGTTCTACTTCATTAAATTCGCCTGTCTTGACTGATTCCGCCCATGGCTTTGTTTCAGCTATCCAAGCAGCAGACGATATTACCAACTCCTTATCGTAAACAGCTTCAAGTTTGCCTGTATAGATCATTGTTACAGTTCTAATCAGGTAACTTTTCCCTATTTTAAATGGATGATTTACTTTCGTCATTTTGCACCCCCTTTTAATGTTTGATTATCCATATCTACTCCGACTCAAGCTCCAGCTCAAGCTTCGGCCCCAGCTCCCGCTCCGACTCAAGCTCCAGCTCCGGCTCCAGCTCCGGCTCCAGCTCAAGCTC
>ERZ761584.526-NODE-526-length-11403-cov-5.520797_pt1 | contig 11403 bp, 12 predicted proteins | sample MGYA00512168_ERZ761584 | MGnify/ENA primary metagenome ERZ761584 (study PRJEB28899, sample SAMN03785564) | bioreactor sludge metagenome | biome: EBPR Sludge; feature: EBPR Bioreactor; material: 0.22µm filtered reactor supernatant | place: Saint Lucia: Queensland...
GCTCAAGCACATGAGCGATGCGGTTTCTGTCCCAACTATGCGGAATCGGCCGCATGTCTCCAGTGCGGATGTCTACGAAGTGCTCCTGCTTGTCCAGCTTCCTGTGTTGGCGCTCCAGCACGCGGATGTTCCGCTCCACTGCTGCAGAACCATCTGGGTTATACGTGACGGACATACGCCCGCCAAAACGGTCGCGCACCGTCTCGATTGAGTCATAGCCGTAGAGAAACGCACTGCCCGCCACAGCCTTCAGGTGCTCAGCGTCATCTTTCGAATAAAGCAGCTCGATGTCCGTGGGGGTCATCCACTTCGTGATGAACACATCCCCCCACTTATCCGGGTCATACTCTTCGGCATCCGGGTCTATCACGCAGTTCTTGCGGTTCAGCAGGCTGATTTCGACTTCCCCCTGCATACTGTCGTCGAAATTCAACCGAACGTCGAAGAAACCGCGACTGTTAACAACCCCGTCGCAGAACACGTCGCTGCGCACCCACGGCAACTGATTCTGCTGGGCGATGTACTTCCAGATTTTCGTCAGCGCCTCTGCAACTTCTGCTGGCGACCCTGACTTCGGGCGAAACAGGATTTCGGAGCGGTTATAAATCTGCTCACCGAGGATGGTGGAGATCGTGGAAAGGATTTTGTTAATCGTAAGAGCTGGGCGCTTCTGCTGGCGCAGAACGGCGAGGCCGCTCTCAAGCCACTGGTTCCCTACGAAGTAGTTCTCGCACTTGTCAGCCTTCGCAATGAAGTCGAGGTGCCCATTGTCACGGCAATAAGCGAATCTCTGCCACTGCTCCGTGGCTAGTGGTGCGTTCACTGGCATATCAGCAGCCCCGCTTCTTCATGACCTCTGCCTTGCGCTTGAGCAGGGTCTTGTCGATTACCCCACCGTCTTTCATCTTCGGCGTAGTTTTAGGCTCTGCGCTCACTGCCCCGTTCACCGCCCAGTCGATTTGTGCTTTGCGCCCGCTCAGTGCCCGCGCTGCGTTCTGAACAGTTGGAGGAGGTGCTGCAGTAGCGGTAGAGGTGGTTCTGGCCGGTGACACGGCTGTGGCTGCTGGTGCAGCAGCGAGCTTCGTGCCGTTCATCATGGTCTCATCTTCAGCGTACTGCCTCTTAGCGTTCTCATCCGCCTGTTTACGCATGGCGGCGTTCTGCTTAGCTTTTTTCTCAGCAGCAGTCTCGAATCCAAGGAAACCCATACTCTTCTCCTCCGCACCGACTGGTGCAAAACTGCCGCAGAGTCTATCAGAGAGCATTCGATCTTGACAACTACGCCGCCATGTGGCTGCCACCCTCTAGACCCAACCCCTTGAGCTTGTCCTTCCAGCTCTTGATTTTCGGCTGTGGGCGCGACTCCTTGGGAATCGAGTAGTTCAGACTCAAGCGCACGGCCCACGACACCCCGTCCACCTGATCGTCGTTGATGCCGCCAGCACCGAAGCGCAGGAACTCCTTGTACAGGGGGGCGAACCAGTGCGCGTTCTTGTCGAAGTACACCCGCCCTGCCTGCATCTGGCCCTTCAGCGGGCTGGCGCGAACAAACTTGTCCGTCAGCGGCTTCAGAACCTCGTAGGCTGGGTGGTAGTGCGCCTCGTCGCACGAGCGCTCGAACTGAGAGGCCAGCGTCTTCCAAATCTGCCCGTCCTCCACGCCGATCATGAAGGGCTCCCACTGCTTCGCGTAGTCCACAATCATGTTCGCGATGATGATGCCGTCGCCAGACCGGAAACGCACCACGTCGAGCACATACACCGCACCGCGTGTGTCGATACCGATGGTGCAGCCCACGGTGTAGTCCTTCTTCTGACCCTCGGTGATGGCAAAGTCCCACGCCTGATACAGCCGCAAATCTCTGCGGTCAGGTGGCGTGCTGTAGTACCTGAACATATCCGGTGTGAAGAAGTCCCCGTCTTCAGGCGTCGGATTCTGTTGAAACAGTGCGTCCCACCAGCGCTTCTGACCCAACGCGCAGTAGTTCGCCTTCTTCTTCAACAGCTCGTCCGCAGGGAACCGCGCCGGGTGCAGCGCCGTACCGAGCGGGCGCAGGAGCTGCGCACCAGCGGGAACGGGTGTGTTCGGCGGTATCTGCTCGATGGTGTCGTCATGGAGCAGGTACTCGTCGCCGATGTCGTTCAACGCTGGGTAGCGCACGATCTCGAACTTGTCACCGTCACCTGTGGCCATGACCTGCTGGATGCGCCCAGCCCAGTCGTCCTCGTTCCACCAAGTGAGCACCCCGAGCACACCAGCACCCGGTGCCAAGCGTGTGTAGGCAGTCGACATATACCATTCCCACACGTTGTCGCGAATCGTCGGGCTGTCTGCAGCCTCACCGTCACGCACGGGGTCGTCGATAAGCAGGATTGTCGCTCCTCTGCCGGTGATCATCGTGCCGATACCCGCCGAGATATACCCACCACCGTTCTGCAGGTTCCAGTTTTCCACGGATTTCGACGACGGATCGAGCTTCGTGTTCGGAAAGATCGCCCCGTAGGCTGGATTCTGTATTAAATCTCGACCGTACCGCGAAAACGACATGGCGAGGTTCTGCGCACCCGACGCCGCAATCACTTCCCAGCTAGGGTTGCGACCCAGCGCCCACGCAGGGAAATGGCGACTGCAAATTTCCGATTTTCCGTGACGCACGGGCATCATGAGCAGCAAACGAGGGCTTTCTTTGCGCTCAACCTGCTCGACGAAACGTTCGAGACGTCGACAAATGTCCGCGTGCACCCATCCTGCTTCGTACTGAGGGCGAAACCGCTGGATGAACGGGAGCAGACGACGACGACACAGCTCGCGTGCAGCGAGTTCAGCCATTGGGTTAGCTTTAGCCTGCTCGTAATCGAACATTGGAGGCTCGTAGGGTGCCGCCGCAGGCTCGTTTGACACTTCGACAGCGGTGGCTGGGGGAAAATCGACGCTGACAGTGAGCGTTTCTTCGACTTTCGCTCGTGCTTTTTTGATGTCGCCGAGTTTGATCGGACGAGACGGGGCGGGTTTAGTCATTTCCAATTCCTGATTAGGTATTTCCAACTATGCAACGTCAGAGGGAACGGGAAGCGGATTGAAAAACAGCGCCCAAAGACGATGACGCAGAGAAGATAACCACAATCGAACACCATAATTTTCACTGCAACACCTCCCCTTCGACCACACGAGCGCGTCCCGAGGCTATTTCGAGCAATTCAGCGTCGGAGAGCTGCTTCAGTTTCGAGTGGAACACGTTTTCGTCGAGGTTCACGTTGATGTCGATCTTCTCAGGCTCGTAGTAGCCCATCATCTTCCCCACTTCCGACGCCCCTTTGATCATCGTCGCCGGGTCGGCAAGGGTTCTGGCCATGTCGATGGCTTCGAGCATGATGTTCAACACGTCGAGGCGCTTGATCGTCGTGGCTTCGCTGATTTCCTGCCGCGCTTGTGCAAGAGCAAGCTGCACATCTTCTTGCCGCATGACCGACGTTGCCTGACTCGGGTGGTATCCAGCCGCTCGCGCTGCGTCTGATTGACTCGCACCCTCCATGAGTGCGTTTGCAAAGAGACGATGTTTCTCCGAAATTTCATGCGGTGTCTTCGGCTCTGGCTGGTTCACGACACTTTTTGCTCGCTCCGTGATCTTCTCACGCTGCTTTTTCAGAATCGTGGATTTGCCTGCGCCGCGTTTCGATGCTGTTGGCATGAGAGACCCTCGTAATTTTTTAAAAATATATTAGAGCTTATCAGATTTGAAAAGAGGGGGTGGGTGGTTCGGATTTGTTGTGCGGAGTGCAGGGACGTTACGTCGCCATGCTGTGCGGATATTTTGTTTCGATGAATTTCGCACGGATTTACTTGGCATAAGCGGTTCCGATGTAGAAAGTGTGGATTTACTCGGTGTCCATCCCTCCCCCTCTCCCCAGCGAAGCCACCCCCACTTCGGATTCGGATTCGCTGGGAGTAGGAGTCCCTTTGTTCTCCGCGTTCGCGGAGAACAGTCCTTTTTTTCCTTGTGCAGGAATTTCCCTGTGTTGAGTCCTAGGAGGACATCATGGCTTCGATCAAATCCCTTACCAAGAATGAACTTGTAAACATGGTCGCTACTCTGCAAGAACAGGTGACCTTGCTCACAAAAAAGCTCAGCGCAGCCGAGGTGCAGCGCAAAGCAGACAAAATCGCGGCCCGCACGAACAAGGCCACTGTTGTCTTCGAGTGGGAGGACAAGTCCGATGCGTTTAAGCACCGTGTAGCGGCTACACGTAGAGCCCGTGCCGAGGGCAAGCCGTGGAACTACGGCGTGTCGCATCACAACGGCAAGTACCAAGTGATGCGTTACGAGAAAATGCAGTAGTAGTCGAAAGGGGCTTCGGCCCTTTTCTTCATGCTGGCGACGTAACGATATAAACTGTTCATACGGTTTATATCGTTACGTCATTCGATGCTCAACGCATAACACATGCGGGTAATCAAGAATTGCTCGTGTTTATGTACTGAGCATTTATGACACGTGTTCTAAAATTTCGAAACTTCAGCCAGATTTAGACATATACATACCCCCTTATAGGTCTATATACAACATAGAAGTTAAATTTTAGAACATTAGAACAAAATAGGTAGTAAACAGGCTGCAGCCCTTGTCTCCCAAGGCTTTCCGTTTGTTCTAATGTTCTCGAAATTTCGGAACATTGTTCTAAAAATTTTAGAACATTTCTCCGTGGAACATCGTGGAACAGTTGTCCTACAAATGTTTCACGCGATGTTTCACGCCCGTGGAACACCGCGTGAAACAATTTGTTCTAAAATTTTCGGAACAAAATTCTAAGCGTTGGTCATACACCATACGCATATTCTCTTTGCAGCCTCGTTCCTCGGCTGCAGTTCTTCTTTGTCTTGTGGGCATTAGCCCTTTTCGGTGTGCAGGCGACGTGCCTGAACATCGTCCTAGGAGGACACCATGGCTCGTATTCACGATGAATTCCAACTGATTCAAGAAATCATCACCTTGTGTCCTGATATCGACACTCCATTTTCAACCCCTTATGGGGAAATGGAGTTGATTCGGGATTTCAATGACAGCACCTTGTGCAAATTCACTGACAAAATGGGGACGCACGTAATGCCGTTGCGTAACATCGTCAAGTACATTCTTCGCCGTTACTGGTGACAGTAATCCATATTTTGTTTGCGCTTAAAGGGCTTCGGCCCCTAAGCGTCTGCTGGCGACGAACCTCACCATATCGTGTGAGCGTGAAGCTTGGCATTGGAGGTTTTACCATGAACGTAGTCAACGTCAACACCAACATCACCTCGAACGCTGCTACTGAAGATAAGGCTCTGGCACTGAGCCACTTCGGCCACGCCAACGCAACAATCGCCAAGATGGTGAAGCGTTGTTTCGACACTGCCCCGTTGTCGTCCAAAGCGTTCCGTCTGGCGGTGGACACGCCGGATGACGACGCTGAACCGATCCTTGGGCAGTACGCACTGGAAGCCTCGGTTCTGCTCGAATGCCGCAACACAGCGTTCAGCGAGATCGTCAGCGCAGCGTGTGCTGAAACGCGCAAGGACACAACCATCCCGGTTGCAGAACGTGGGCGTAGTTTCAGCGGCTACACTGACCAGTACGACGGTCAAGATGAGCCGGAAATTGACCAGAGCGCACTGGAGACTAACCTCGACGATGCCATCGTACGCGCAGAGATGATCTGCAAGTACATGGATCACATCGCCAGCATCCCGAAAGGCGGCGCTGAGTGGCTCAAGGGTTTCCGTGTCTCGACGTGGGTGCCCACCGAAGTGGACGATGAGGCGGTTAAGATCGCCATCAGTGCCAAAGCTGACCTCTCGAAGTTCATCGAAGAGGGTCGCGTGACGCGTGGTTGGGAGACCATCGACAACCGTCTGATCAGCTTCAACGAGTGGTGCGCTCAAGCACTGAAGAACCCGAAAACGCAGGGTGAGTGGCGTAACAAGCTGGCCTACGCTCGTACGATGAACATCTCACTCGATTGGGCGCATGTCCCGGTGAACAACGCAATGGACTACATCGGCGACACGCTGAATAAGCCTGCGTTCAACCGAACCAAGAGCAGGTTGCAGGAAGCTGTAGAGCGCGTAGGCAACAAGAAGTACTTCAACCTCGTGCATGGGATCAACGATGTGGTGCTTGACGAAAGCCGTATCAAGCGCCTGAAGGACATCGAGCGTAGCAACGTAACGTGGCTGGCTCTGCCGTACTCTGAGGCGCTCCAGAAAGACCTGAAAGAGGTCAAGCTCTCCGACGCGTGGCAGGAAGCGGAGGAGAAGCGTGAGCAAGAAGAGTACGCCAAGCAGGCGCGTGAACTGCGTCGCCAAGCCCTGCGTGAGCAGAGCGCGGCGGAACGGATGGCAGCAACGGTGAGCATCATGAAGATGAACGCCGAAACGCAGGCCATGCGCCTCGCGGCAGCGAAGCAGATGGCGGACATGCAAAAGCAGATGGACGCCATCATGAACCCGCCGAAGCCGAAGGCTAAGACCACCTCGAAGCCGAAAGCTAAGACCACCTCGAAGCCGAAGGCTAAGACCAAGTAAGCCAGTAGCCCTCCTAGGCCGGGGATTGGGGCGTAAGCCCCTTTCCCCGTGCTGGCGACTTGCCCAGTATTCCTGCACAAGGAGACAACGATGTTCAATCCACTTATTTCGCCTGAAATAGCGCTCATGCTCAAAAAGCAGTGCGCTTCGAATGAAGACGTCGAAGCGGCACTCGAACTCGGCATGGATTGTAACGAGTTCGAGTTCAATAGGCTAAGTACCTATGAACGCGAATCGTGCAACGCCATGACCATCGCTGAGCGCGAACTGGAACTCGACACCGAGGAAGAGCGCAAGCACGAGGCGCTAGTTCAAAAGTACCTCGATAAGTACCAGCCTAACGACGGTACAAGCGCCTTCGAACGCAAGCTCCGTCGTCAGGGGTTGCGTAAGAAAGACGACGAAGAGTGGCAGGCGAAACAAGACTTGCTTGTTGAGGTGTACGACCTTGCACTGCGTCGTGCGAAACGTATACACATCCTGCGCACCAAGCAGAACGACGCATACTTGAACTGATGCACCACGAAGCGCGACGTATGTCGTGCTTCTTTTTAACTCGGAGGAACGTATGGCACTCAAGAATGAACACGTCAAAACTGGTCTGCTTGGCGTTACAGGCCTTGCACTGGCTATTCCTGCAATCATGGCAGGTAAAGCCTTTGGCACTGTCATCGGTATCGGCGTAGGTCTCGGTGCTGCGTACACAGGCGCACACTATGTTGTCGACACCTTCGGCGACAAACTGATCAATACCGCAAAGGAGAAATTCAATGCTATCAGCAGTCTTAATATTCGCCGCAGTTTCAGCCGCACTGGAACTGATTCTGTTGCTGAAGTGGTGCCCACTGAACCTGCTCAAGAAACCGTCGTTTCAACTCCTCGTGCACGTCGTAGTAAGCGGGCTTAACCTCTGGGTTCACTTCGGCACAGTGACGGGTACAATGACAGCCATCGTTGCTGCACTGATTTCGTTTGCCACAGTGCCAATGGCTGTGTGGTTAAAAACCTTCAGAAAAGAAATGTCATGCCGGACTATGCCAAATTGATTCTACTCTGCGTGATCATACTGATCGGCATCGCGAACGTAGTGGTTCAGTTCGGTTTCATGTCCGGTGTGATCACACCATAAATCATGCACATCCTGAATCTCATCACTGATTTTTGGGATGCTCTGCTCTTCTTCAGCATCCCCATCGTCTGCATCGTCGGTTGGTGGATCGTCGACGACTAGGCACCCTGTCGTGGAACATCCCGTGGAACACCCACGGTTGACACTTGTTTGACAAGCTCTGAAATACTCTGTCAGACTCACCCTTCGATCCAAGAACATATAAACCAAAACGAGGAGTGACCATGCGTGTCACATTCTTGGAGGCATCGCTGCCTCTAACGAAAACCATCACACCTGAGGGCAAGTTGCCCTACCCACTGGTCAAGAATTTCACTTCTCACACAGAAGAGATCGCAAACATCGCGGATTTCTTCAAAGCGATTAACGAGCACGCCAAGCAGGGTCACTGCCTGCTCAAAGGCACACTCACACGCGAACTCGCCAACGAGTCACGACAAAACACCACGAATACGGACAGCCCCACGCAGTGGGTGTGTCTCGATTTCGACAGGCATGAATCACCTGACATAGACACCGAACTAACACGCCTCGGTCTCGGTGACATCAGTTACGTGCTGCAGTACAGCGCCAGCCACGGCCTCGATGGCAACGAAGGGACGATCAGCGCACACGTGTTCATGCTGCTCGAACGCGCAGTGCCTGCACCCACACTGAAAGCGTGGCTGATGGACAAGAACTTGTCCGTGTTTCACGATGACCTGCGCCTCTCACGCAGTAAGAATACGTTGAGCTGGCCCATGGACATCACCACGTGTCAGAACGACAAGTTGCTTTATATCGCCCCACCGCATTTCGTAAAAGTCACCGACCCTATGGGCAAGACGAAACGCATCAGTCTTGTGGGCAAGAAACTGAAGACCATCCCTGCTGATCGCGTGGGTGAAAAGCACATCACAGCGCTCAAAACCGAGGAGCGCAAGGCACTTAACGAACTGCGCAAGGCAGAAGGCCTGCCCTCACGCACAGCTAAGACCTCGTGGGTGGGCACTGTCGAGGTGCACAACAAGCCCGATCAGTGCACGGTCACCGGCATCAAAGACTGTGGCGAGTTCGTACGCTTGAATCTGAACGGCGGCGACTCGTGGTCGTACTGGCACAACAAAGACAACTTCGAGTTGATCCACTGCTTCAAGGACGACGCATGGTACAAGACAAAAGAACTGGTGCCTGCGTACTACAAGGGTCTTGCTGACGACAAAGCAGCACTGACTTCGACACCTACAGAAACAGGTGATTTGATCCTCGCCTTTCGTGATCTACGCAGTTCGGATTACTACAACGGAATTTGGAATCCCACGAAGAAACACCTCGATTTACATCGAGCCAAGAACGAGACGCAGCTCGATCACTGGATGAGAAGCCACGGTCGCGTACTCGGTGACTACATCCCCGTGTGGGAGATGCAGTATCTGCCCAAAGAAGATTTTATTGTTGATGAAGATCGACACATCATCAACACATTCGCACCATCGAAGTACATGCGGCTCACACCGCGTAAAAATGACGAGTTCCCGTCGATCAAGAAAATCCTGCAGCACATGATCGGTGTCACTGACAAGAACGACCCGGACAAGCTCTATGATTTCTGGATAAACTGGTTTGCCTGCATATTTCACCGCCAGCAGCGCCCTACCACTGCATGGATCAGCCACGGCACCCAAGGCACTGGCAAAGGCTACGTGTTTAACAAGATCATCACCCCGCTGCTCGGTATGAACAACGTAGCTAGCATGCTGGCCGAAAACGTCGAAAGTGAATTCAACGGGTGGCTGGAAGGCAAACTCTTTGCCTTCATCGACGAAGTCGACGTAGACGATTTCAGCCAGAAAGGGCGCGTCAGCGCCAAGCTGAAAAACCACATCACGGAACCCACTATCGGCATTCGCCATATGCGCCGCACAGCGTATAACAGCACAAACACTGTGCAGTTCATGTTCAGTTCGAACATGCCACAACCTGTACACATCCCTGAAGATGACCGGAGGTACAACGTGGGTGAGTATCAGAACACCAAACTGCCTCGACCAGACGATGCAATTGTTGAAAAAGAACTCATGGCCTTCGCTGAGATGCTACTGGCTCACAAAGCAGATATCGAACTGGCCAACAGTGTGGTGCATACCGAGACACGCTCGCGTATTCAGCGCCTCGGCATCACATCCATCGTTGAAACTTGCCGCATCATCAAGAACGGTGATTTCGACGCGCTCTGGATGGCGCGCCCTGACGAAAAAACGATCAATAACAGCGGCAGCTACGACGAATGGACGATCAACGCGCAAGCGTACTGTCTGCTTCTCAAGGACATCGCCAAGAGCGGGTTCGACGGAAAGCTCACACGCGACGAACTACACACCCTGCTTGAATACAACGTAGGGCGCATGCCGCGTACGCCAAACAAACTCACAGCCCTGCTTCGTCACAATGGTATCGAGACAACGAAGATCAGAAAGGGAGAAGGCATCGCTTACGGCATCGTTGTAAAGTGGGTCGTCTCTGATGAAATCCGCGCAGAGATCAACCGAGTTTTCAATGATTCGAAACAGAAACGACTAAAGGTTGTAGGAGAAAAATGAAATGAAACCTCTTCACCACGAAGTTGTTCGCCTTTCCCGCTGCCCTTGCTGCCACAGCAAATACAGCCGCAAGAAAAACATGAAATGCGGTAAGTCTGCCGCTCGTCACGCAACGAAACAAGCTATGTTCAAGGAGCTTTCGCAATGAAACATCGTCACATCACTTTCGCCACCCGCAACTTGCCGGGTTACAACCCGCCGTCTGCCCCTAAGAGCAAGACAGGCGGCGGCTATCCGCACAAACAGCCGGCGAAGTTCAGCAAAAAGGCTGCGAAGAAATGAAACCACTCGTAATTTTTCATGCGAAGTGTCAAGACGGCTACGGCGCTGCGTTCGCAGCATGGCTAAAGCTCGGCGATGAGGCTGAGTACCTGCCGATGCAGTATGGAGCGAAGAACTACGAGTTTCCTTCATTGGAACGCGAGGTTTATATCCTCGACTTCAGTTTCCCTCGCAGCACAATGGACTACCTTTTCGAAACCGCCAAACGCGTCGTCTGGCTCGACCACCACGCCAGTGTAATGAAGGAATGGGGCGAAGGCTCGGTGCCTGCAGGCGTGGAGATTCGCCTATCCAACGAACACATTGCCTATGTCGATCCCGATGATTACGACAAGGTGAAAGGCTTCTCGTGGAGCGAACACGTCAAAGGTGGCGCTGTCGCGTATAACCCGAGCCAAGGTATCAACGTCTATATGCACCACCTAATCCTTCCGAAAAAAGAAGGGTTCGTAATCGACCACATCAACCGCAACTCACTCGACAACCGTCAATGCAATCTACGTTATGCAACCCGTTCACAAAACGGAGCCAATGGCGTGTGGAATGAAGCACGCTACAAAGGCGTGACGCAACACGGCAAGGGGTTCAAGGCGCAGATCACGGTCAACTACGAGAACAAGGTGATTGGCACCTTCCCTACTGAGGAAGAAGCGGCCCGTGCATACGACGAAGCAGCACGCGCACAGTGGGGATTGTTCGCACGCACCAACTTCGACCAGCGCGAACCGTTTCCGCCAAACGCGCACGTTGTCCTCGACGACAACAAATCCGGCGCTCTCCTCGCGTGGGAATACTTCCACCCCGGCACCGAAGTCCCGATGCTGATCCAGCACATCGACGACCGTGATCGTTGGC
>ERZ761584.527-NODE-527-length-11402-cov-3.607826_pt1 | contig 11402 bp, 11 predicted proteins | sample MGYA00512168_ERZ761584 | MGnify/ENA primary metagenome ERZ761584 (study PRJEB28899, sample SAMN03785564) | bioreactor sludge metagenome | biome: EBPR Sludge; feature: EBPR Bioreactor; material: 0.22µm filtered reactor supernatant | place: Saint Lucia: Queensland...
GTCGCACGCAGCGTCTGCAGTACCTCGCCAGCGAAGCGATGGAACAGGATCCCGCGCGCCTGCTGCGGCGTCGTGTGCTGAAACCCCTCGATCGACCAGCGCGTCGCCAGCCTGCAGCTATCGAACTCGCCCAGCAGCGACTGCCGCAACGCCGGGAACGCGTCGATCACACCAGGCAGATCCCGCTCAGGTAGCAGCACGTCGGTCACAGCAGGCTGCCCTGGTCGTCCATCTCCGCTGCCTCGACCTCCAGCATGATCCGATCAGCCTCGGCCCGCAGCGACGCCGCACCGTCCACGTCATCGCCAGCCTCCAGCGTGTCCGCATCCTCGAGCAGCTGCGCCGCCTGCTCGCGCATCGCCGCCGTCGACAGCACCGGCTCGTCGTCCTCGACTACCTCGGCGTCCGTCGGCTCGAGTTCGTCCACGACCGGCATCGCGTCCAGCGTGTCGTGCGCCTGCTTGCACCACGCCTGCAGCTGCTCGTCGCTGACACCATCAGTCGCCATCCGCGCAGCCTCCACCGACGACAGGCCAGCGTGACCAGCAGCACGTGCCCGCTCGATCACCACGCGCACCGCCTCAGGCATGTCCGCAGCACCCGCGCTGGTCAGCGCCCCGCGCTCGTTGTCGCGCACCAGCAGATCCTCGCCATCCACCAGCAGCCCGCCCAGCGGCGTCGCCTGCCGCGCAGCCTGCCGCTCCGCAGCCGCCAGCAGCATCACCGACCGCTGCTTCTTCCACGGACCCCTGTCCTGAAAGTACTCGGACAACGGCGCGAAGAAGTAACCGCGCTCCGTGCCATGCGTGTCCGTCACGCGCGCCCACGCGCCGACGATGTCGCCACGATCGACGCCGTAGCTGTGCACGACGACACCACCATGCTCGCCGACCGACCTGGTGAACGAGTCGTTCGCCCGCACCACGTCACACGCCATGTTCAGCCCATTGCGCGCCAGTATCTTCCGCAGACCATCGCGCGCGATCATCACCAGAATGGACCCCTTGTTCTCCGCGAACCAGATCTCCTTCGCGTACGGGTCCAGCTGATACGACCACGCGACCTCCAGCCCCTGCGCCAGAATCGCGTCCGGCACCTTGGGGTTCATCTTTCGCAGCAGCTGCAGCTGCCGAGGATTCAGGGCATCGAACGCCGGTGCCTGGTCTAGTGCCGCACGGTCAGGATCGCGGACCACCAGCGCCTCGCCAGCATCCACGACAGTCTCAGTCTCGTCACTCATTGCATAGTCCTCCTATGGGGATCGGGTACGACCACACACCATAGACGACCTGCCGGACAGGTGCGAGTGGCGGGCCAGGGAGCCGGATCCGACGACCGCGATGGTGTACCCGATCACGCTCCCGTCAGGAGGGACACGGCGATATGTGGCCGCGTCTGCTGTCAGATCCTGTGCAGGCTCCCTGCCCGCCTCGCCCTGCGAGATTACACGCTGTCGTCCGCTACGTCGTCAGACGGCGCGTCCGACGCACGCAGGTCCGGTGACCAGCGATCACGCGAGTCGTTCAGCCGTGCCACATCGTCAGCCGACGGCGCGATCGCGTTCTCAGCGTCGACCAGGACTTGCAGCGCCTCTAGGCGCTCCTCGTCCGTCATCGTCTCCTCTTGCGGCTCAGCTTCTTCAAGTCTAGCCATCAGAACAGTGGGGTCAGCTGAATCTGGCGTTCAGCGTAGATCGTCGAGGTGGAAGAAGCGTTCTGGCCCCTGATAGACAGAATCTCACCAGCGCGCAGGTACAGGTCGACTGAGTACATGATCCAGTTCACCGAGTTTGCCAATCCGCCCTTAGACGTGACCTGCGTCGCCCCTTTATACAGGTACACAGTGATCGCCCCGGACGCGGCTCCCGCCCCAACCCCCCACTGCACGCGGTATCGGCCCGTTGCAGGGACCGTGACGCGGGGCGGACCGTTACCCGGCTCCGTCGGAGTCGAAGCGGACGAGGTTCCATTACCAGTCTCGGTTGCGTACAGACGGCTCGCAGGTATGTTTCTAAGCCTCATCGAGAGACCTCCAGGTCAATCATTGATTGCGGATCCAGGTCGTCTCCGACAAAGATCAGAGACGTTCCGCCCAGCATCTCAACGTGGTCTGCTGCGTCCTTCGGAGAGGCGGCCAGAGCTGCAGCCGACTTCAGGTACACCGCCTGCAACTGTTCCCACGTGAACGCAGAAGCGTGAATGAATGGACGACTCACGCTCCCCGACAGGGGTTGGGTACCGGTAGTGCTCGCGCCGACGCGGAAGCCGTTGACGCCGATCAGCGTCAAAGACGTAAGTGTCGTGGACCCGCCCACGAGCTTTCCATCCAGGTACAGCTTTCGCTTCACACCGTCACCGGGAGCGTTGTCCTCCACGACGAGAAAGTGATGCCATTGGCCGTCGCAGACGTACGGTCCGGTGATGATATCCGCCCCGGACTTGCACACCAGCTCGCCGGTGATCTCCACGAATGTCGAAGCGTGGTTCGTTGCGTTCGTCCCCCACGCGATCAGGTTCTGAGCCGCGCCCAACGCTTCGGGCACGTTGAACCAGCACCCGTAAGATCGAGACGCCGTGCCGGAGGGTAAGCCCGCATCCGTTCGCTGAAGGTGGTTGCCAGAAGCCATGTAAATCCCGGCCTCCTTCTCGCCGCTCGGACCAGCAACGGTCGTCACCCCGCCCGTAGCGGAAAGTGCGGTTCCGCCGTTCAACTCCGTCAGAGATCCGGCGGCGAGGTTATACGCGGCAGCAGGGTTGGACGGGAAGTCGCCGTTGGCGAGAGCAGCTCCGAGCCGCCGTCGCGTCACGCGCAAGGACGCCCGCCGGGGAGACGAGCCACCGTGGGCCAGCTTCACGCCGTACAAGTGACGGACCTGCTCAGGCGACAGCACGTCGGCTGTCACGAACGCCTCGTCGACCCGGCCATTGACCTGGCCGAAACCGGACGTCGCCGCATCGAGGTCGCCCGCCCCAACATTCAGCGGCCCGGACCCCGAGAAGATTGGACCGGTCGTGACGTACTTCTCACCCTCTGTCTGTCCGTCGACGTACAGCCTCATCACGGAGCCGTCGTACGTGCCGACCAGGAAGTGCCAGCGGTCATCGCACAGCGGAGTAGCACCGATCAGGTCATTCGTCGTGGTGCCGTCCGTCGAGATCGTGAGGCGCGGCTTGTCCGTCGGATCTGTGCCCAGCCGGTAAGCACGCTGGTTGCCAGTAGCCCGGTACTTGCTGATCGCGTAGAAGTCCATGCCGGAGTTCGGACGCGGCGACTTGAACCACGCGCCTACGCTGCCCGTCTTGATCCGGAACGGATCCGCGCCTCCGCTGTCCGACCGGTACAGCCCCTGATTCGAGGCACCGGTCAGGACCGCCGCCGTAGACGCCGCGCCCTCGATGCCGACGCCGAAGGCGACCAGGCCGGACTTGTTCGTCAGCGTGTAGCCATTGCCCGACGCATCCGACGTGTCGCCGCAGTTGTACAGCCCGATCGGTGCTGCCGCACCGCAGTCCGTGAAGTCCTGCACCGCGAGCTGCCGCCCCGCACGTGTCTGCCCGACCAGGCCGGGCACCAGGACCGCGCGCTGCGGCACGACCCCTACCTCGTCCTCCAGATCCGCTACCAGGTAGCCCAGGTCGCGCGCCACGTCCGGTGTGACACCGGTTCCCGGCGGGTAGCGCAATGAACGCTTCGTTGTGGTCGGCATCAGACGGGACTCCTCGTCGCCATATCGGTGTAATCGGTGAAGAACGCCGCCGCCGTGTCGTAGTCCGGCAGCGACGCAGCCAGCAGATCGTAAGACAGCACCAGGTCCGTCGTGCCGTACGTCAGCACCAGACCTGCAGGCTTCTGCTCCAGTAGCGCAGCGAGCACCGCAGCGGGATCCGGCGTCTCGGACACCACGGTGTTCACGTGCAGCGCGTACGGGTCGGTGCCCCAGCGCTCGGTCACGTACACAGACTTGGTGCCCGTCAGGAACCGCTGCGCTGCAGCTACCAGCGCGTCCACGCTGCCGCGATTCTGACCATCCGCGCGCTTGATCCGCTCTCGCATCGCCAGCCAGTAGTCGGCCTCGAGTTCGCCGACCGCGATCGGCGGCAGACGCACGCCCCGGAACTGGGCCAGCCACGGCAGCGCCCACGTCGGGCACGTGTCCGCGTCCATCAAGATCGCGTAGCCCGGTGTGCCGTCATCGGCCTCGTACACGACATCGACGATCGCCTGGAACGGCACACCGATCGCCGATACCAGGTGCAGCAGCGCCCAGCCATTCGCCTCGTCGCCGCCGTCGATGCGCGCCAGAGGCTCTAGCAGCCGGTACAGATCGTCGGCGAACGAGCCGCTGCTTGCTGGTGCAGGCATCAGCTGACCGTGCCTGACACTACGCCCGCGACAGGCATCGGCGCGACACCCGACAGTGTCACGTCCGTGGTGCCCATCGGTCCGCCACCAGGACCGATCGTCAGCGCCGTGACGTACCGCAGACCATCCACGCGATTCAGTGCCTCGGCGATCTCCAGGTACCGCACCTTGTCATCCGATACCCACACGCGCTCGTCGCTGTACGGCAGCAGCCCCCACGTCGCCGCCGACAGATAGTCCTCGACTGCAGCCTCGGCAGCAGCCTGCACTGTCGGCGCGTCATAGCCGGGATACGCCGTGGCAGTGAAGGACACGTCGATCGTCGTGTACGTCGGGTCGATGATCCACACCTCAAAGTTGACCTCGCGCATTGCCTGCAGCAGCGCGTCGACCGCTGTCTTCACACCACCAGACACCGCCGCACCATCGTCGTCTACCAGTGCCAGCGTCACCGATCGCGGCCTATTGCTATCCGCAGGCGACCCCAGATAGGGCACATCGACCGGCTTGTACAGGTCGATCGCCAGCGCCCGATCCACGCCGGTCACACGGCGCGCAAGCACCGCGAAGTCGTCAGGCAGGATCGGGCGCGGCGACTGCAGCGCCAGCTCGGACGCCAGACGATCCAGGTAGTCCTCATCAGACTCCTCGTCCGCGCCACCACTGGTCGCAGCAGTCAGCGTGACCGTGAACAGGTACGGCACGCTGTCGATCAGCTGCACCTGCACACCATTGCCACCAAGACCATTGCCGTCCGCAGACCCATCGACCTGCACCAGCGTCACACCGCCCGCTGCCGTCGACGAACTGCCCGGCGAGATCACGACCGACGCCTGAACCTCAAACTCGAGCATCTCGTCACCCGCAGCCGGGATCCCGACACGCCAGCCAGCCTGCACCGTGTAGCCAGCCGTATCCGGCGCGACCCACGTCGACGGCACCGTCGCCTGCGACTCGGCGACCGGCGGCAGCGACGCCGTCGGTCCGAAAAACCGGAAGATGTCGGTCATCACCTCGGACGCGACATCGCGCACGTCCGCAGCCATCGCACCCGTCTCCTCCAGTATCACCGTGTCCGGCTCGGTCGGGATCGCCGCCCAGCCCGGCAGACGATCCGCCAGATCCTCAAAGGACTGCTCCGTCAGGGCAGTCGGATCAGTCTCGATCCCCGGATTCACATACTCAGCCACCAGCGCCTCCATCGTCGTCGGCGATCCGCAGCACAGCCTGCTGCACGATGCCCGTCATAGACCTGCCGTCAGCGACCGCCGCCGCATCGGCAGCCGCATCCCACCGTACGACCGTCTCAGACAGCTCCTGCAGATTCGGCACCTGCTCAAAGTGCACAGACTCGGCCCCAAACTCCTCGGACCCCAGCCGCTGACCAGGCCGGAATGCCAGCAGCGTCACGACACGCTGGTCGACATCCGCAGCAGACCCCTGCGCGACCGACGCCAGCCTGCCGTTGTCGTAGCGCACCGGCAGCGCCAGACGACGCACGCCGCCAGATGGTGCACGCGCGACGACCGGGACGACCGGCGGCTCCTCCTCGGCCTCCAACGTGCCCGGCATCCACAGCCCGCCGAACCCGCCGCCCTGCGTGCCGCCCGGCACCTCGCCGTCCAGCATCGCGTCATACAGATCAGGCATCCGGACCTTCCCAGCGGATCGCCATCCCCATCGATGAGTCGCTCCACAGCGGCCCGCGATCGCCGCCGAACATGTGCGGGACGTTGTTCACGCCGACGTTGCACACAGCCTCGGCGACCGCCTTCACGATCGGCAGGTGCTGCACCCGCGACACGCCCAGCTGCCCGAAGAACGGCAGCGGAGGTGACGGCACGAACACCTTCTCTGTGTTGCCGTTCCACGTCCAGTCCCACGGCGTATAGGTGTCTGCCGCATTAGGAGGTCTCGCCGAGTTGAGGTCCGGACCGCCGTAGTGCGTCGGAACCGACCCGACACGCGGCACAGCCTGCTGCAGGATCATGTTTGCGCCGACGGCGTAGTAATGGCCCAGCAGGACACCCCGCGCGCTGTTGCCCGTCTCAGTGATAGGCGACTCCAGCGTCACGAGCTCGGCGTTGTTGCGGGTCTGCTCGCTGATGTTGTGCAGCACCTGCACGTACCCGTCGCCCTTGCACAGATAGGTGCGAGCGTCGCCGTCGGTCGGCTGTGCCATGCCCGACCCCGACGACCACAGGCCCGCCGACCGGTTGCCCGTCAGCGCGCCCGTCGTCGGGTTGTAGCTGAACCCTGTCTCGACCGACCCCATCGTCGGCACGTCCGACGCGCGCGTCACCGTCGGCGTCCACCGCAGGTACAGCGGCAGCGACGGCGTGCCGACCGAGTACAGGCGACCGCCGCGCGCGAAGCTGTCGTTCGACGGCGGCAGCGCGGACGCCAGATCCAGATCGCCAGCGATCGGGATGTACTCGCAGCCGATCGCCACCAGAGCGTCGTGCACCTTCGTGATGTAATCCTGCCAACGCGGCGTCGTGTTGCAGTTGCGCTGGAACGTGATCTGTCGTCTCACTGCTAGTTCCTCTCGGTCACGACGGCCACCATGCCGTCACCCACGGATCGCCCTCGTCGTCCAGTGCCACCAGGCACAGATCGCCGACCGTCGGCAGCGTCGCACCACGCGGCATCCACCGCACGTCGTCGAATCGCACACCCTCGGCCTGCTCGAGCACCACGTCTGCCAGGTCAGTGACACTGCCCGGTGCTGTCAGGAACGACCCTCGATGCGCCTGCGGCGATGCCGCCAGCGCGTCCGGTCCAGTGATCAGCTGCTCGATGCCCACGCCACAAGGGTAAGCCCCAGCAGGTGCGTCTAGTCGCGCAGCTTCTTCAACGGATCCGTTGACTTGCCACGCACACGCATCCCGAAGTGCAGGTGCGGACCTGTCGACGTGCCCGTATTACCCGACCGTGCGATCGTGTCGCCCTGCGACACACGCTGCCCGACACGCACACCGATCTTCGACAGGTGCCCGTAGAAGGAGATCGTCCCGCCGCCGTGGTCGATCTCCACGTACAGCCCATACCCGCCATTAGACCCCGCCTTCGTGACCTTGCCACCATCCGTCGCCCGGACCTCGGTACCAGTCGGCACGCCGATGTCGATGCCATCGTGCACCGACGATGCGCCCGCAGTCGGCCTAGACCGAGGCCCGAAGCGCGACGTGACCGGGTGCGGCGTCGTCGGCCACTGATAGTCGCCGGTCGACCCGCCACCAGTAGTCGTCGTCGTCCCATCCGACTGACGCTCCACCGTCTCCGACGCAGGTTCCGGCAGCGGCACCGTCGCCCGCTTCAACTCGTACGTGATCAACGGCGACGACGGCGACCGCTTCACCGACGCCACCAGATACCTGCCGTTCGCCGCACGCGACAGATCCTTCAGCTGCACACCGTCGCCCGGCAGCAGCAGCGTCGCAGACGCAAACGCCGTCACCGTCGCCTTCGTGACCTGCTTGCCCATGTCTGCCTCGTACGTGATCAGCTGGACCCCTGCAGACCTGCGCGACCACGACACCCTGACTGGCCGCTTCGACAGATACGACTCGGACACGACCCACAGCACACCGCGCCGCATGAAGCGACGGAAGCGCACCTCGTCGACCAGCCGCCCTGCAGCCGTCCACGTGTCCTCCTTCTTGCCCGGCTCGCCCCGCCGATACTCGTACCGCTTCGTGTAGCTGCCGCCGGACTCGACGCCGCCACCCTCCTCGCCCAGCCACGCATCGACAGTCGCCGTCGCCTCAGCCTTCCAGCGCCCATACTCGCCGCGCAGATCCTCGCGCGGCCTCTGCACCTGCGCGACCTGCAGCCCTAGATCGCCCGACGGATTGGCCTTCACCAGCGGCAGGAACGCCTTGTAGAACGCCTTCGCGTCCTTGCGTACGTTGCGCGACGCAGGCCACCCCTGCGACGGACGCTGCTGGAACGCGCCCACGCTATCCCGATCGCCGCCATCCAGATTCTTTGCCTCGGACTCGACCGTCACGCACATCACTGCGCCGATCAACCCCCGGCGCGTCGCACCCTGATCCATCCCCTGCTCCAGCACGTCATCCAGCACCTTCAGCTGCGCGCCATTCGCACGCGCACCCTTCACCTTGACGTTGCCGCCCGCCGGGAACTGGTGACCACGACCACCGCGCGACTTGGACTTCGCCTTCGCCTTCTCCTTGGCGATCGGTTGCTTCACCGACGACTCCGGTGCGTAGATCCGGATCCGCTTCTTCTTTACGTCCCGCACCAGCGACACGATGAACTGGATCCGCGTCACCTTCGCGCGCGACGCCCGCCGGAACGACGTGTGCTGCCGCAGATACCACACATCCCGATCCTCGAACTGCAGCGTCAGCATCGGGTACGACGACTGCACCTTCACCAGCCGGTACACCCGATCATCATCCGGCGTGTCGCCCTGCACCGTCAGATCCACCGCAGAATCGAACAGGCCCGACCGCTCGAGTTCGCCGCCCTGATCGACCAGCACCAACGTGTACGTCGACGCGCCGTCCATCGTCTCGACCTCCTCGGCAGACGAGACAGCGCCACGCACCCGCGCCGACACACGCTTGCCTGACAGCCGCACAGCATCCAGACCACGCTGCGGCACCGGCCCCGCATCAGACGGCACCGCGACCATGCCGCGCACGTCCAGCTTCGCGTACGCCGACACCTTCTTGCTCATGGCAGGATCAGCTTCTGACCAGGTCGCAGCTTCGCGCCCCGTCGCAGACGATTACGCTTCGCCAGCGCAGCCGCCCCACCGACGGCCTTGTACTTGCGGGCGATCGACACCAGCGTGTCCTTCTGGCCGACCGTGATCTGCCGACCCGACGCAGCACCACCCTGCATCCGCTGCACCTTGACCTGCTTCTGCGACGCCGACTTGCGTATCGCCATCTCAGCCGCCCGGTCCTGCATCAGCGTCAGCGACACCGGGATCCGATACAGACGCCCCGACCCGTCACCCTCGGCCTGCGACTCGTCAGGATCCAGCGCCGACACCAGCCACCGCAGATCCGTGCGCCGCGCATTGCCCTCAAGCCGGATCTGTGGCGGACGCATCTCGCCCGGACGCGCCCGTGCCATCACGTACAGCGCGTGCAGCTGATTGTCGACCGGTGTGCGCGTCGCCCAGCCGTCCAGCATCAGGTCGATGACCTGCCCATACGGCGGGTGCGACGACCACAGCACCACATCGGTGTCGAAGGGCAGCGGTGCGGTCGTCATGCCGCCGACACCATCCGTCAGCCGCGCACCCTCGCCCAGCTGGTACGTCTGCCGAACCGACCGTGCATCGCAGATCAGCGTGATCGTGTTCATGTCGATTGTCATGCCCGTGCCGCCGCCGTCGACGCATGGTCGTAAACAGTGTCGGCCAGCACCCTGCCGTCAATCAGCTGCGTGATCACCCGCGTGACCCCGCCACCACCCTGATCCAGCGGACGCACCGACGCGCCCTGCGGCAGATCCAGCATCTCCGGCCCCTCCTCGCCGACAATCACCGACCCGCGCTGCAGGATCGTGCCGCCATCTGCCAGCAGCGGAATGTCCGGTGTGCCGATGTCAAAGCCGGGCACGACCGTCTTGCCCGCGATCTTCTTGGCCTTCATCCCGAAGTGCAGACCATTCCACTTGCGGATGATCCAGTTGATCGCCCCCTTGAACGACGACGTGATGCCGTCCCACATGCCCTTCGTCGCCGACGCGATCCGGCCACCGATCCCGCTGAAGAAGCCGACGACCCTGTTGAACGCCGACCGGACCTTGCCATACACCGCCGACGCACCCGACTTGATCTTGTCCCAGTTCCGGACGATCGCCAGCGTCGCCAGACCGATCGGCCCCGTCAGGACCGCCAGGATCGTCGGCCAGTTCTTCTTCACGAAGCCCAGCACGGCGTTGACGCCATTCCGGAACCACTCGACCTTGCTGTACGCCAGCGCAAAGCCTGCAGCCAACGCCGCCAGGCCAGCGACGACCAGACCGATCGGGTTCGCCGTCAGCGCCGCGTTCAGCAGCCACTGCGCGCCCGTCCACAGCGTCACCGCAGCCGACGTAGCGCGCGACGCCACACCACTCGCCACCGTCGCCGCAGTCGACCTCGTCTTGGCGACCGTGCCAGCATTCTCTGCAGCCGTCGACGCCATCGTCGCAGTCCGGTACGCCACCAGGTTCGCCACCAGCCCGACGATCGCCGTCGTCAGCTGCAGACCGCCCAGCGAGAACTTGGCGATAGCACCAGCCGCACCACCAGACGCCTTATTCAGCACCTTGAACGACGCGCCCAGCGCCACGACAGACACCAGCACCTTCTGCACCGTCGGGTTCTTCAGCGCCGACATGATCCCCCGGATCACCGGCCCCAGCGGACCCGCCGCCTCCTTCAGCGCAGCGAACGACTTGGCCGGACCATCATTCGCTACCCACGACTTGATCGCCGACCCGACGGCGCGCCCCTGCTCGGCGATCCACGGCAGCGCAGACCGCACACCCGCCAGCATCGACGACAGCCTGCCGCCAGCGCCGACAGCCTTGTCGATCCCCGCGACCATGCCCGTGATGCCACCAGCCTGAAAGCCTTTGTTCGCCGCGTCAGTGATCCGGACCATCACCGGCAGCACCTTCGTCGACAGGAAGTCGAACAGCGGCTTTGACGCCGTGCGCAGCAGGCTGTTGAACCCATCCTTCAGCGTCGACACCTGCCCGCTGAACGTCTTGGACTGGCCCTCCATCGACCCCTTGAACGACCGGTCCATACCGCGCGTCAGCGCAGCGATACCAGTGTCCGCGCTGATCGCGCCCTTACGCAGACTGTCCTCCAGCTCCTTGCCGGTCAGGTTCAGCTCCTTCTTCAGGATCTTGAACGCCGGGACGCCCAGCTCCGCCATCTGCAGCAGCTCTTCCGTCGACAGCTTGCCCTTCGCCTGGATCTGGCCGATCGCCATAGTCATCCGGTCGATCTCCGGACCCGCCAGGCCCAGGCCAGCAGACGCCTCGCCGATCGACCCCAGCAC
>ERZ761584.528-NODE-528-length-11391-cov-5.091920_pt1 | contig 11391 bp, 9 predicted proteins | sample MGYA00512168_ERZ761584 | MGnify/ENA primary metagenome ERZ761584 (study PRJEB28899, sample SAMN03785564) | bioreactor sludge metagenome | biome: EBPR Sludge; feature: EBPR Bioreactor; material: 0.22µm filtered reactor supernatant | place: Saint Lucia: Queensland...
TGATCAAGGACGAAGACGTTCCTGTATGGGAAATGCTGTGGCCTTCTAGGTCACGACAGATGAACCTGATTGACAGGCAATGGCATGTCCGTGGCAGATGGATTGATGTTGACCAAGCTGAATCATTGTGGGGGACGGCTTCGGCAAAGGCAAAGAAGGCCTTCAAGACATGGCAATCTTCCGGATCTAAGGCGGCAGGAGACCTTACGGATACCAATATGCCGGATTACATCCCGACCAACGATGTTTCGTTTGGATGGGAGAGTGTGCGTACTGGCAAGTGGATCAACAAGGCATCTAGAGAACTGTTTGTATGCGAAGCCGAGTGGATGGAGACGCAGTACATGTGGCGTTGCGCCATACCGGTTCGTTTTGCAGAGTGGGAGGCGTTTGTTCTTGGAGGAATGCCGCTTGCTGTCCCATACCAGGATCCAGAAACAGGGGAACAGTCTGAGCAGCAGATCCAGTTGGCGCAGTACCAGCAGCTAAGTCAGGACCAGCGCACGGACTTCATGTATCAGATCCTGTCAGATGCCGACGTGATAACTATCGAGACAAGGAAAGAGCTAAACGAGTTCTCTGATAGGTACGAGGCTGTAACGGGAGAGGAGTACAACGACTACGAAATGGTGGCCTCTCAGGAGGTCAAGTTTGCCATCGTGATCGATAACCTCGTGGTTGAGTACGGAAAGCGGGACTATGGCTTCTCCTACTTTGCCATTACTGGCTTCCCGTTTGAGAGCCGTGGCGGAATGGACTTCTTCGGGACCGTGGACATTGCCAAGGGTCCACAGGACTACAAGAACGCACTGATTTCAAACATGTTGGCAATGTACATGTCGAGCCCGAAGGCTCCAATGCTTGTTGCAAAGTCTGCAGTCCCCAATATTGAACAGCTAACGAACCAGATTTCGTCACCTTCGGCAATCGGAATCGTCCCAGACGACTTTATTCAGGGAGAAGGAACGAAGTACAGGATCCTTCCGTCTCCAGAGTACCCGCCAATGCTTGGTCCGTTGCTTGACCTTGCTTCAAGCGGAGTAGAGGAGGCGTTCGGTCTGTCTTCGATTGACCTTGGGAACCAGTCTGACCTTCGAAGGGTCTCTGGAACGGTTGTTCAGGCAGCCAGGGCTAGCGGTAACGTGATTGTTGCCATCCTATACGACGCACTTCGTCTCTTCAGGAAGCAGTATGGCCTGTGCAACATTAAGTTCATTAAGAAGATGTACACTGTAGATGACATTGTTCGTATCGTAGGTGAAGAGAAGTTCGAAGATATCGGAAACATCACAGGAGACTGGGGTGACATCTTCTCTTACGACGTTGTTATTGACGAACAGCCAAGCTCTCCAACAGAAATGATGGAGCTTGTGGACTTCCTTACCAGGACTGGCACGTTGGACAACTGGAGGAACCGTGGAGATATCGAGTTTGAGGATATGTTGAAGATGATGCCTCAGATTCCAGAGAGTGTTAAGAGGGACATTCTCAAGAATCGTACTGTTCGTGACCAGCTAAACCAGTCACAGCAGCAGATTCAGGAGCTGCAACAAACAATGCAGTCGTTGTATCAGTATTTGCAGGGGCAACAGAACGGGGATCAGCTACTGAATGCGTTCACACAGATGCGTGAGCAGCAGGAAGCGGCGCAACAGATGTTTTCAACACAAGGAGTGCCACAGGCACAACAACAACCGGCGTAAGCCGAGGCCGAAAGGCTAGACAGGAGAAAGAATGGCGAATGCAGCAGAAGTAGGCGTGAAGGATCGGGTATTCAATGCAGAACCAGAGCCTCTTCAGGAAAGAGGTCTTCCTCTCCCAGATGTACAGAATGCGTCCATGGCAGAGTTTGAGCCAGATGCTGACGTACAGGGTGATATTTTTGTAGCACCTGAACAGGAAGAGCAGGAGCAACAGCAGCCACAGCCTGATAAGCAATACAAGAATCCTCATGCCAGGGCTAGGTTTGTTGAGAATGAAAAGAAAGATCTAGAGATCAAGCTGGACCGCCTCACAGATGCGGTAAATGCCTTGATGTCCCAGGGTGCGGTAGACACGCAGCCATATGCAGAGCCTGAAGAGGAGATTGACCCAGAGATCAACCCGGTTGGGTACCTTACCCGGCAGATCCAGGAGCTTCGTGACGTTATTGCCGTTAGGGATCAGGCTGAAGCGGCAAAGATTCAGATGTCAGCAGTCGAGAAGGCCGAGCGTGCAGCCAATATGGCAATCCAGTCAGGGATGCAGCAGGCCCCAGAGATGTTCAATGGGGCAATCATGCACCTTGCTGGCATTCTGGACAGGAATCTTGAGAGGAAGTATCCGAATCTGACCTATGATGAGCGCCTAGCTGTAGCGAACGACCAAATCAAGACCATGAAGGTTCGTTGGGTGGCCGAAGGGCGCAATCCGGCCCAGGAGATGCTGGAAATGGCGTACACCTACGGCTGGACACCCCCTACAACGCGCCAGGATGCCCCACAAGCCCCTCAAAAGCAGGACGCCAGGGGGAAGGTAAGGGCGCAGAGGGATCGGGCCTCTAGCGTGGCCACAATCGGTGGTGTACAAGGTTCTGCTCCAAGGAAGATTACAGCCAAGGAGCTGAAATCTATGGACATGAAGACATTCAATCACACCATCAATCAAATGATTAGTTCTGGTGATGCTGTCCCTAACAGGTCTATTGGAAAGACCCCGAGCTTTTCTGATCTTCTTCCTGGAAAGGGAATTCCTACAAGGTAGTCCTTGCAAAAAGTAGTTTGTTTTTGTAGTATATAGCTGTATACGTCCTCGACATGACGCAAAACTGTCAGGCCAACCATAGTGGCTAAAACTTCTATGAGGCGAACACCCGGCTAAACAAGGGATGAAAGAGTTAAGCTAAACGTTCACTTCAAAAGGAGATAGCCACTATGGCTGGACTAGTTTACAACCTTGGCGACCCAGAGGTTGTCAATGTTTGGGAAAACACGCTAGAGCGTGAAGTCCGTGCCCGTGACCCACTCCTGGATCCAGACTCCGGTCTGGCTGGTACCTCGCCCGACTCGCTGATTCAGCAGAAGGACGAGCTAACTGACGGTCCTGGTGCATTCATTCGCACCAAGCTCCGTTACCAGCTTGATGGCCGTGGTCGCGCTGGCGATGAAGTCCTTAAGGGACACTCGATGGCATATCAAACCGCTACTGACGATGTGTATGTCAACACCGTTCGTAACGCATTTGCCATCAGCTCACCCATCGTTCAGCAGTACATCCAGGAAGATGCAATGGTCGAGGGCCGTGACGGACTTGCTGACTGGTTTGCAAGCCGATTTGCGCTTGCTTGTCATGCTCACGCAGCTGGCATTAGCATCATCACAGACGATGCATATCGTCTACACAACACCATCGACGCACTCAATTCAACCTACATCATCCGCCCCAATGGCAAGACCGCTGGCAACCTAACTTCCAGCGACACCTTCGACATTGACCTCATCAACGAGGCAGCCCGTCTCGTCAAGATGCTTCGCCCCAAGATCCGTCCGGCAATGACCAAGTATGGTCCTCGCTATTGCGTGTTCCTCTCGCCAGAGCAGGTTTTCTCTCTGCGTGAGTCGAACTCGGAGTGGTTTGCCAAGATGGCTCTTGCTGCACAGGGTGGAAGGATTGATGACAACGGACTGTGGACCCGCGCCCTTGGTGAAGACCAGGGCTTCCTGTTCTTCGAGTCGGACTTTGTTCCACCCGGCCTAAACTCCGGTGGCACTGCTTTCAAGGCCAACACTCGTAGGGCATGGATTGGTGGTGCTCAGGCTCTATTCATGGCCTTTGGCCGTGGTTGGAAGGTGGCCCCCGGCTACTCGCTCAACCGCTTCCAGTGGTCGCGTGAGGCTGAGGACTTCAACCACCAGCATGAGCTAGCAGCCACCACGATTACCGGTGTCTCTCGCCCACGCTACCAGAAGCCAGGAGAGGCTTCTCCACGCGAGCATGGTGTAATTGTCATTGAGACCTACGCCGATCACGGCCAGATTTCAGCTGCCGATGCGTTCAAGGATTATGTTGACGCAACCGGTGGACTAGCCGTCGAAGCATAAGGAGGTTAACTAATGGCTACTTATACCACTTCATGCTACAACGATGCGGCAGTTGCGTTCCCAACTTCGGGTCTGCACCTTGTTCGCGTCAAGCACACACTTACCGCAGCACTAGCTCAGGGCACCTCAGACGTTCTCAAGCTGTGCAAGCTTCCAAAGGGAGCTGTCATTGTTCCACAGCTTTGCGAAGTCTTCTCTGCAGCCGATCCTGACTCAGGGAACAACGCAACACTGGCAATGAAGGTGACTGACGGAACCACCACAAAGACCATTATCTCGGCAGCTAACTATCAGGCCGCGAACGTTCGTCTGACTGGTGCAACAACTGCAGCTGATATCCCAACCCTTGGGTTCTTCAAGACCGGCAATGATGATTTCTATGCCTATCTTGAGCCTGGGGCTAACGATGTTGACAGCGGGGCTGTTGTATACGCAATCGTTGCGTATACTATGGATACTGGTCGTTACGATTCAACGACCTAACCGTTAGTGCGTAGTCTCAAGGGGGCATCCGGGTCCAATTCTCGGGTGCCCCCTTTCTTGCTTAGGAGCTTGAATGTCTACACTTGATACGATGCGAGCGATGCTGAAGACAGAACTGAGGATTAACTCAGGCTATGTTGACGCAGCGATTGCTGAAGCAATTAAATTCTGCAGAAACGAAGAATACTGGTTTAACTCGGCAAAGCATGAATTCCAGACGATTGCAGATACGTATCAGTACGAGCTTCCAGCAGACTTCCTATCTATTCGTGGGGATGTCTTCGTTGCCCCTGACGGATCCGCAGGAACACGTTATGCCATACGGCATATGTCTCTGGATGAACTTGAAAGCTACCTTTTTACGTTGTCGGAATGGGATGGGTACCAGACCACAGGGCGTGCTAAGGTATACGCCATTGACAATGCATCCAGGAAGATCCACCTTGGGCCTACTCCGTCCAATAGTGGAGACACAATTTACTTCAGGTATACACGAGATCTGGGGACACCAACATACACAGCAACCACGGCTTCTTCCTCTCCACCTTCCCTGGCAACGGTTGTTACTCTGCTAGATCCTGATGGATCTGCTCTGTCTTCAACATATACCAATGAATGGTTCAAGGAAGGATTTGACTTGATTCGTAACCGAGCCATGTACTACCTATGGACGCGGTATCACGGAGGAACCGAGGAAGCAAATGCAAGGGCTCAGAACTACTTGATGCAGTTCCTTGAGGAGAGGAACAGGATCCGTGGAGAGAGCACAGACAAGACAAGTCCTCGTCTTGTCAAGAGGTATATCTAATGCCTGTTGTACGGCTGCGTCCAACAAAGTGGGAGCCCGATGGCGGCACAATTCGCGTGCCAACGATTTGTGATATCTACGGAGCTATCCCGTATGCCGGTTGGTACATACCAAGCCCACAGTATCTAAAGTCAGTAAAGCTATATCCTGCTGGTTACGATCTCACAGAGATCGGTGGGTTTTACATCCACTCAGATGCTGCAACTCGCGGTGCTGCGTACATGTACCTTGGAACAGATGACGATTTATACCGCACAAGCGTAGCAAACAACGGAGACCTAACCGACGCAACAGGAGCAGCAACATTCTCTGCCTTTTCATCTGAGTCTGGATGGCAGTTTGCGAGCTTCGGTAATAACGTTCTTGCTACAAATGGTGTTAACCCGATCCAAATTGCAACAACGCCAACAACAAACTTTGTTGCAAGTAACCAAGTTACAACACCAACGTCATATGACCCATATTGCAAGTACATTACAACCATCAAGAACAACGTTCTTATTGGGAATATTTCGTTCTCTGCCGCTCCAAGCAGCGTCATCGCTGCTTCTGCTCTGAGCGGGACCTCGTACCCAACAATGGTGATGTGGAGCGCGAACGATAACGCCAGAAGGTTTGGAGACCCAAAGGCAACACCAGACAGGGCGCTTCTTGGATCAGACTGGCAAGACTTTCCTGATGAACATGGCCCTATCACTGGCCTTGTTGGAGGAGAGAGTGCGCTGATTTTTAAGCAGTCGGCAATCTACAGAATGGATGGACCTCCTTGGACGTTTCAGAAGATTGTTACCAATGCAGGGACAATCTATCCAAACTCTATTGTCCAGCATCATCAGGATGTTTACTTCTGGGGGCCAGCTGGTCCTACGGTTCTTCGTTCTGGCAGCGCAGTTCCAGAGCCCCTTGCATCAGGAAGAGTTCAAAGAGAGATCCAAGATGGAGCGTACAGCGCAGCATGGTCTCCTTTGGCGAATATTAACTTGTGCGGAGCCGTTGACCCATCTAACGACATAATTGTATGGAGCAGCAGTGAAACTACCTACGGAGGCATCTTTCTTGTATACAGCATTATAGATGACGCATTTTCAAAGTTTCGGTTTTTTGATGGCACAGATGATGTATCTCGCCAGAGGATGGTTCTGTTTATGCGCGGAGCACCAGATGGCGTTTCGTTTAACATAGGCGGATCAATAACCACAGCTGACTCATTTCAGCTATCGAATGTATACGGCATATATGATGTAGACGCATCAACTGAGACCGGTTTGTTTAGGTTCGTAAAGAGCACAGCCCCGGTTACATCTGACGACTACAATATCTGGGACACCCCATATTTTAAGTTCCCGTTCCTAACTTTTCCCGTCTCGGCTGGGAATGAGCAAGAATCTTTTCCGTCGTCAAGCATAGTGCGGGTTCGCCCGATATACGATGCAGCATCACCATTAGATGTGTATGTTGTTGTTAATACACAGAGCAGATTTCCAGGATCGTATAGCCAAAAAACCGGCACATACCTTACCTCTGCTGACTACCAGGAGGAGAACGGGTGGATACAGATTGATTCTGAATTCGGTACACACCACCAGATCTCTGTTTCGTTTGTTGAGCCCTCTGGAACTAAGTCTACAAGAGTTCTCCCTGGTGTAAAAAGCTTCTTTGAGCTTGAGGTGGAGTATATGTCTGGTGGCAAGTACGGATCAGGGTACAGAACCTAATGCACGGATTTAGCACTCAGGCAGAGCTGAGCAGGCAGCAGGAAAGAACAAATCTTGTAACGATCCAAGACTATGCAGACTTCTCTTCGTACAACATTTGGATCCCATGCACAGACCTTGTAGATGCTGCTGGTGTTGCAACAATATCATTCAACGGGGACACACCAATAAAGATTTACCCAGACGGAGTAACAACAGAATCTGTGTTTTCGTTTAGAAAGCCGATTACATGGAAAAGCGGCAACGTTACTACCCGTCTGCATTACACTGGATTATACGTAGCAGGGACGCAGATAAGAATGCTTTCAAGGGTTGAAGGATATGCCGAAGGCGGGTTGCTAACGACGCTTGGAACGACCTCTATCTACGACGTTCCAACTCCGTCTGCAGATAATGTTTACATGGTAGATAAGAGCGCAGAAGTAACAAACCCATCAACAACAAGCGGAATCCTTTATGTAGATGATTCAATACGCCTAATGACGTTTCGAATCAGGCGTTTTGGTGGAAACGTTAACGACACGTATACATCTGATTTCGAGCTTATTGGTGTTGAGGTTATGTACATCGAAGCTGATCATGTAGGATACGGAAAGACTGTAACAGAAAAATGGGCATATTGATTAAAGAGATAGGTCCAAACGATGTTCCAAAGATCCTGCATGGTGCCAAGGAATTCATCGATGATGCAAAGATTACTGGTGGCTTTGTAGAGGAGTCCTTTCTCCGTCATTGGTCGGATGCAATACGGTTCAACATGGGTAAGGTCTGGGTGCTTGAGGTAGACGGAGAGATTGCTTGCGGTATCGGTGGGTACACATCCCCAGATCCAAACAACGGGGATTATGTTTTCACCGAGGCATTCTTCTATGCAATGAAAGGAAAGGAAGGTCACGGACACAAGCTTCTCAAGACCGTTGAAAAGTTCCTTGAAGAGGAGCTTGGTATCTCAAGAATATATATGTTCAGCAGAACCGACTACTTGGAAGACAGGGTAGCGACTTTGTATCATAAAATGGGGTATACTCCTAAAGAGATTTTCTGGGAGAAGTCGTTGGAACAAAAGGGATAACGGAGGATCATGAATGTCAACAACTAACTCAGGATGGACCCAGGCTGCTATTGTTGCCGGTAATGCCGCGGTTCAGGGGTACACCGCACGGCAGGCAGCCAAAGAGCAGAAGAAGGTATCGCAAGCTGCCGCACAGCCACGGTACGAGTATCAAGTACGAAACCCGTACATGAATGAGCTTATTGCTCCTCTGATCCCGTACATCTTACAGTCACAACAGCAAGTGTTCCAGAACAGAATGAAGGGGTACGGATCGAGTGCTCCTGACTTCTCTCCGTTTGCAAACCTTCTGGCAGGGATCACCTCAAACTATTCAGGGGTTCCTCAGATGGGTGGTGGGCAGACTTATGGTGGCAACATTACATCAAGCTCTATGCCATCGTCTTTTCCACGGGGCGGCTATCCCAACGGCGATAGCGTAAGTCCCCAGATGCGCGCACAGATTGAAGAGACCAAGGCAAACTATGCCAAGGGGTTCCGGCCAACTACAGGACAGGGAGCTGGTGCTGGAGGGATACGTGCGCGAGGAGGAATCCAGAGAAGGGCAGACAGCGTGTTTGACGGGTCTGGAGGTGTTGCCGGAATCGGCGGCGGTGGCGGAAGTGACCTTGATGTATTGATGTCAGGGAGAGACCCGAACTACTTTAGGATGATGCTAGGGGACAGCCTTGGAAGAATTGATGCTGGTAATGCTGACATGTCAAATAGCTCACTTGATCCAAATCTTCGAGGAGAAACATGGGGTCAGAGCGGAGCAGGCCTGTCGCCACAAGACATGTGGGAGCTTGCACAGCGAATGAAGTACAACAAGGGAGTAAGCACTGCGGTTGGCGCAGTCAACCAATTTAATCCACTCGGGTTCTATTTCAGTCTTGCGTCTAAGTATGCAGACACCCCTTACTTTGAAAAGATGTTTGGTGTAAACACTGCTCCAAACGTTGTTCCTGGGTTTATGACAGGAAACGTCCCTGGCAGTGGCGAGTACAACTTCGGGTATACAAACACAGACCCAACAGGTGGAGGGTCGCGTATTACGGGTATTGGAGTTTAACAGCTAGTACGGCGTGAGGTGAAAAATAATGCCAGCAACTGATCCAAAAGACTACATGACTGGTGGTGCCGAGAGCGCCCAATACTGGGATGAATACGCCCGAAGGCTAGCCGAAGAGGCCCAGAGGTACGCAACGGACAATCCATATTCAAAGGCTGCACAGCCATGGATTGAATCACAACTTCGTGGAGACATGGCAACTAATCCATGGATGCGTGATCTCTACCGCGACATCGGACAGGCAAATCCATATGGAACGCTTGATTGGCTTGCGGATTATGCTGGTGTGCCAAATGGTGGGCAAGGAACACCCCCTGGTGTTGGTGGCCGTCCTGCGACCGGAGGAACCGGAGGACGAGCCCCTTCTGCCAAGGAGAGAATGAGAGCACAGTATGGAATGGCCGGTGGAAGGTCTGGAGGTGGCGGCGGTGGTGGGAGAAGTCTTGCCGCATTCGGCGCAAGTGAAGACTCTAGCAATGCCGGTGGATATCATGGAGGTGGCGGCGGAAGTCTTCCTCGTGGAAGAAACTATGACGGAGATTACGTTCCAGACACTATTACTGGATCGGATAGCTTCTTTGCAAATCAGATGCGTGCCCTAATGGACGCAAAGACACTTGATCCAGCCAACGATCCAACACTACAGCCAGTCATTGATGCAATCCAAAGAGAAGCCAAGGAAGATTACCTTGGCAATCTAGCTGGACTTGAGGCACAGCTACAGGGTGCCGGAAGATATGGCGGTGGTCTGTATCAGGCCATGATCGGACAGCAGACAGAAGAGCAGCAAGAGGCGGTTTCACAGGCTATTGCACAGCAACTGATGGGCGCATATCAGGCTCAGAGGGAGCGCCAGATGCAGGGGCTTGGACTTGTTAACCAGCGTGATCTTGCTGCAATGCAGGACATGACACAGCGTGAAGCCATCGATGCACAGTCTCGTGCAGCCGGAGCAGCTTCTGCGGCAGCTGCAAAGGAAGCAGCCGAGCAGAGGAAACTACAGGCAGCCAGCATGCTTCTTGGAAGCCAGATGCAGCTTATGGGTATGCGCGGAGATATGGCTCAGCTTATGCAGCAAGGCCAGCTTGGTGCCGGTCAGCTTGGACTTGGATACGGCGAGCTTGGAATGTCTGGATTCAATACCGCCCTGAATGCTGGCCAGCTTGGACTCGGTGCAGCACAGCTTGGAGCCAACATTGGACAGGGTATCTGGGGTATGAACCAGCAGGAACAGCAAGCAAGATGGCAGCGACAGTTCAATGAGCAGCAGGCAAGCTACAACCGCCAGATGAACCAGCTGAATGGACAGCAGGACGCACTTAACGACTACCTGAATATCCTGATGGGTATCGGCGGAATGGGTAGCTCTGGATATGGCGAGCAGCCTGGACAGTACGTTCCTTACATGGATCCTAATGCAGCCATGTGGGGAGGTATCGGGGGTGGAGCAATGGAAGGAATGGGAGCATGGATGAATTGGAATTCAGGTAGGCAGGGGGCCTAACTATGGGACTGAACATCTTCTCCTCAATGTTTGATACTCCGTACCTTCTTGGTACACCAGATGACCTCTATGAAATCTCTCCAGACTTTATGGCGCAGATGCCAACGCAGAACCGGCTATCTTCTGTGCAGCAGCTCCCTCCTCAGTTCTCTCCTTCTATAGAGATCGACTCTACTCCAGACAGAGAGAACATGCTGCAGCGTCTTGCGGATACTCTTGCAGGAGACCAGTATTCTGGGATCACGGGACAAGATCGTGATCGTGCTCTTGGACAGGCATTGATGGATATGGGCAGTAGGCTAACAGCCGCAGCTACAGCAGGCAGTTGGACGAAGGCGGCTCCATATCTAAACCAGATGCTTTCTTCTGGATACGGGACATTCAACAAAGCATTGCAGGAATCAGAGAAGCATCGCTGGTCGCTTGCTGATCGTGAAGACCAGATCAAGGCAAGAGAGCTTGCAATGACAGAAGCAGAGCGCCGCGGCAAGATCTCTCAGATGGAGCTTGAAGACAAGGAGCGAGACACATCCTCGCGCGAAATGCTCCGAGCAGAGGCCGAGAAGAATGCGGCATCATGGAAGGCTGCGTTTGATTCCGTCATTAATGACCCTGACATCACAGAGCAGGAGAGGAAGATCTTCACTCAGAATTTCAACTTTGCCCTGCAGAATTATAC
>ERZ761584.529-NODE-529-length-11383-cov-5.431762_pt1 | contig 11383 bp, 15 predicted proteins | sample MGYA00512168_ERZ761584 | MGnify/ENA primary metagenome ERZ761584 (study PRJEB28899, sample SAMN03785564) | bioreactor sludge metagenome | biome: EBPR Sludge; feature: EBPR Bioreactor; material: 0.22µm filtered reactor supernatant | place: Saint Lucia: Queensland...
GGGCATCGTCTCCACCCCTTCGACCTGATTGACTTGGCCTTCTCCACGTCCCGGGTGATCGCCACGCAGAACGTCTTGTCTGTTGCTGAATCGTATGCCATCACCCCCTTGTACTTCCTGCTGGCATTGGCCACCTCGATCGGACTCATGCCCTTGTCCCTGATGCAGGTGATCACCCATTGGAAGATCTGATGCTCCTGCATATCCTCCCATCGGAATCCGTACAAGGCATAGATGTCGGTATGCTCATAGTCAGTGATGTACGCCCTGGTGTCCCTGTGAATCTGCTGGGCCTGTGCTGCCATGCGAACGAACTGCTGACCAAATGGATTGTTCCAGTCGATCGAGTTGTAAACGCAGTGCAGGGTGATCCCCCGTCTTGCCATCCTGCCAGCATAGGCCATGGTGTGCATGATCGCTGATGGATCTTCCCCTCGGGCATTGCCACGAGTCCTGGGGATATTCGGGATTAGCACATGATCCCCAGGCTGTGCTCGCTGCAGTATCCTTCGCATGCCACGCAGCTTCACTGGCCTGGCTGCTGACTCACGGATCACCACTGGCTCAGCCAGCCCACGGTGCGAAGCATAGGCCTTGCATGCCACCTCCTGGAAGTCCAGTGTCTTCTCCAGCAATGCGTCATATTCTGCCCGGCGAGGTGCCTTGATATGCTCGGGCATTCGCTCCCACTTGTAGTTGAAGTCCTGCTCAGTGACCGAGCAGTGCGCCCAGACATTGCCACTGACATCAGGACGATTGACAGGCCTGAAGTCCTCCAGTGCTCTACGCAATGGCTGCTTGCAGGACGGATGGCATGGAAATGACTGATCGCCATAGTCCCATGACTCCTCCGGCCCCTTGATCTCTCGCAGGCAAAACAAACACTGCGTCATATCCCAAGTCTCTTTTCAATCAATGGCTTGTACGCTTCGTTCAACTCGATCAGGACAGCATTCCTTCCCAATGACCTGGCCACTTGCCCAGTTGTCCCACTTCCAGCAAATGGGTCAAGCACAACACCATCAGAAGGACACCCAGCCTTAATGCATGGCACAATGAGTTCTTCAGGGAAAATTGCAAAGTGTGCTCCCTTGTATGTCTTTGGAAGCACAGACCACACTGACCTCTTATTCCTTGTGTCATACAACTTGTTGTCCATGCCAGCATTGTTCTGTTCATACCTATTCTTGCTCCCACCCCTTGGCACCCCAGCATACACTGCTGGCTCCTTGATGGATTCCTGATCGAAGTAGTATCGCTTCGACTTTGCCATCAGGAAAATGTATTCATGTGCTTTCGTGCAGCGATCTTTCACGCTCTCTGGCATGGGATTTGGCTTGTGCCAAATGATGTCCTGCCTCAGTAACCACCCATCCCCTTGCAGGGCGAACGCAACACGCCATGGTATGCCGAGGAGCTGCTTGGCAGTTCCATTATAGCTGTCCCCCAGGTTTAGCCATAATGTCCCGTCATCCCGCAACACTCTCTGTACTTCCCTGAATACCTCCACCAGCTTCGCAACGTAGGCTCCAGGCGTTTCTTCCAAGCCAATCTGACCAGCTTTACCGTAATCTCGCAGTCCATAATACGGTGGCGATGTCACGCAGCAATGCACACTGGCATCAGGCAATGATCTGAGATGAGTAAGTGCGTCTCCAATAAGAATGCTGACTCCATTTGTCATGCTGCCTCCGCTGTGGTTAGTGACTCTGCCAGTTGCTTGATGATCGCCAGTTCGATGCGTGCTTCCTCAGCTTCAGCCATCAACCCCTCGGCACTCAGGCTACCTTCGATGAACTCGGCTGCCAGCAACTTCTTGGCCATGTACTTGATGACCTTCTCCTGAGCAGTGTTCTCGTAGTAGAAGTACCGTGTCGAACACATCTGCGTTTGCGTCAGTCGCCATGCTCGTGCCGAGGCCTGGCGTATCACGTTCAGTTCGTACCCAGTGGCGAACCACTCAATCGCACTGAAGTTGTATCCCCTGCCGAACAGTTCGACACCCGTCTCCACCAGCTTGGGGTGACTGACCATGACTTCGACCTTCGGGCCTTCCCTGGCGATCCACTCCTCACGCTTTGACGTTGGCACCGATGTCGTCAGGTGTCCCACGTTGAACCGTGTCCGCAGGATATTGAGCAGTCGATCGGTGGTGGCATGACGTGTTGAAAACACCCATGACTGTCGCCCCTGCTTCAGGTTCTCCTCGATCGCTTCGACGATCGCCTGTTCCTTGGGCATCAGCGTCCAGTCAAAGTCCTTGGGTGCGTACACTGGCACCAGCACCTTGTCCTCATCACGATAGCAGATCTCACCCCACCCAGATGGGTCGTCAGGGTACGTCAGCAATGCCTCTGCTATTGTCGGCAGGAACTTTAGGCCAAGCTCTGGATTCTCTGACTTGCACAGATCCTGGTACTTCTCGATCAGTATCTTGGCCATCTTGCCGTACTCTGCCGCCAGACTCGTCGGCATGGCGATCGGTACCGTCAGTTCCTTGTACTCAGGCAAGTCCTCACCCATGTCTTCCAGCGACAGGAACACTGTCCGATCGGCAACGAAGTCACCGAACAGATTCGGCATGATGCCCGGGCGAATCTTCCTGGTGGTGCGCGATGAACTGCGACCATTGGCCTGCGTCTTCTCGACTACAGTCGTCTCGATCTTGCCATACTTCTCCGAGAACTGGCCGTTGTCATTCCACTTGAAGCCACGCTTGATGAACCGAGATGGTAACAGCCGGAAGTACGTTGGCCGAAGGTCGTCTGCCTTGCCTGCAATCAGTGTCCCTGTCAGCAACTGGCACTTGGCCGATGCCTCGACGAAGTCATGCATCGACTCCCCTGCCAGCGTGTCATTGCCCTTCAGCTGGTGTGCCTCGTCCAGAATGACCATATCCCAGAACCTCGATCGCTTCATCCACTTCTTGACCACCTTGCTGGGTGCGATCTTGTGGGCTCCGCACTCCTGCCACAGTGCCGACTTGCAATGCTCGCAGAACCGTTTGCCCTTGGATAGCCAGTCCACGTCAGCCAGCTCATGCTTCTTTTTGTAGATTGCCCGAGCACAGTCTGGACAGGTCAGCACACCGGTGATCTTGCTCTTGATGAACGCTGGCCGCCATGCAGCCCCCAGCTTCGCCTTGGATATCGGAGTCACGAACCACGTCGGTGCTGTAACCAATGACCTCGTCGCCTTGCTCAGCATCATCCACTGCTGCCAGTCCTCCAGCTGGATGACGACAACCCCCGGGATCGTTTCCTTGATCTCACGCTCCCACTTGCCAACGAGGTGCGGTGGGCAGACCACCAGGCAGGTATAGGGCTTTCCATTGGCATAGCAATGCGTCGTGGCGATCGAGCAGTACGTCTTGCCAGTACCCGGGGAGTTTCCCCAGATCACGTCTCGCTGGCGATGCAGTGCCTTGACATTGCCAGTGATAAGATGATCCTGGCGTTTCTTTGGTTTGCGAAGTAGCCACTGGAGCGATGGATGCAGAGGATCTGTTGCCGGATCGTGCAGTGGCTTCATCTTCTCCCGCACCTTGGCCGCCAGTTGGTCAGCATTGTCACGGATGAACGCAGTGATCGACTTCATGATTAATCCTTATCCTTGGGTCCATCCACCCCGCAGAAGTCCTCGACCACCTTGAACGCCACCTGCAGCTCCCTTGCCAGCACGATGCACTGGTTGTTGCTCAGCTCCCTGGTGATCTTGCTAAAGTACTGCATCAGTTCGTCCTTGATTATCGACACCTGATCAATGGTGGTGGTCTGATCCTTCGGTGTCTTCAGTGGCTTGCTGCCACGATAGTGCTTCTTGGGAACTGACTCTGACTGATGAATCCCTGCCATTGCATACTCCATTAACGAAGATTCAGTTTGCGTTTGCTTGTCCCAATCGAAGCCAGTTCGTCCAGCTTCTTCGGTGTCAAGTCCACCGACAGGATCGACCCGATCGGATTGTGTCCTGTCATCTTGAAGATCAGCTTGCGAGACTCCAGTGCCGCCCTGAATGCTGGCATCCACCTGGGCAGCAGCGGAGTCTCGTAAGGCCTGGCCATCAACGCTGTGAACAACTCCCCTGGTTCAGTCGTCCACAGGCACTTCGGATCAGTCGATCGCACATGCACCATGATGCAATCCTTCTGCAACACCTTCGATGCAATGACCTTGTAGTCATGGTCATCTGTCTCAGTCCTAGTGAAGGAGCCCACGGTGATCTCGCACCCTTCGCCAATGGCTTCGAGTGTGTTCCTGATCTGCCGTGCCGTTCCGCATACCGTCAAGGCCTTGACCTCCCCAGCATACTGGGAGAAGTGCCAGCACTCAACAGGCATGGACTTGTCATCACGCAGCACATGTGCGACTACTGGTTGGATCACTCCAGCACCCCTGCTGGAGAACCATCAAGCTGTGTGTACAAGCTAAGGATCAGTTCGAAAGGTACATCCCCACCACCAAGCCTCGCTGTCTTGTCACGAAGGACTGTCACCATGTAGTCAACCCCAGATTCCTTGTGCCTGAACACTATGCCACACTGCAGATCCTTGCGTGTGTACGGTCGGTACGTCTTGGGCTTTGGCTTAGGAACTAGCAAGTCACCACCAGTCGTCATAAACAACTGGTGATCTTCCCTTCTGAGGTAGGCGAATTCATAAGTTTCACCTCGGCAACTTTTGTATTTTTTCTCGTTAACGTACACGACAATGTTACCATCCCTGTCGAGTTCTTCGAAGTGATCTCTCCAGTTCCATGCATCTGCCATAACAAACTCCTTGGTTAGCGGATTGGTTACCCCTGATTGCTGTCGAACACCTTGGCTGTATTCTGGAATATCTTCACCAATTGTGGACTAATGCCAAACCGATTGGCGTTCACTTCAATTGACTTCAGAATATTCCCGTTGTTGTGACGCTCCCCTGCAGCCTTCCAATCACAGAACATTTCCAAAAGGTCAAGCAGGTTCATGTCATTTATCCCGTTTGGCCAATGCTCTGGGTGGTGTGAGTTCTTGGCGTAGTGGTGATCAAGAGCAGGCCCCATAGCCTTCCTGAACCCTTCGTACTCCTCGCTGCCATATGTCGATGCTGCCAGCTTCGGAGTGAACTCCGTGAACAACTCGACCTCTGGTGACTCCAGTTTGGATTGGTCATGCTGCTCGCCTCGCTTTATCAAATCAAACGCCATCGCATTCAGCAGATTGCGAACACGCTCAATGTGACGGAACGTGGCGAAGTTGGTTGCCTGCTGTTCCAGTGTAAGATTCTCTGCCATAGCAAACTCCTTGGTTAGTGAACAAGAACCCCAGTTGTCTCGATCTCAAAATCCAATCTCATCCAGATCGTCTGATAGCTGATCCTCGATCGGCTTCTCTCGCACTGGCACCCGACCAGCAGCAATAGCAGCACCAGCATAATCCAGCGTACTGACCTGCAGCACAGGCTCCACCTTCTCTGGTGCGCCCATCTCCTGCTGATTAGCCGCAACCTGTGCCACCACAGGCTCAGGCTCAGGCTTCGCCGTTGCCTTGGCGATCTTCTCGGCATTGGCGTTGGCCGCTTCCAGGATCTCGTCCAGGTCGATCTCGTTTTCATCGTCAGGTTTCGGCAGTGGGGCTCCGACATAGCTGGCATGCACCCACCTTGGCACATACCCGAGCTTACGGAGACACCTCTTTATCGTTTCGACCTGACTGCCCTCTTTACCATTTCCGATGAAATAGAGATCACGCAGCATTTCCTTGACAGTCCATGATCCGTCGGGCCGGCCCGACAACCACTCCCTGACAATGTTGACAGGCTTCTTGGTTTCTGCCAGGTAATCAGCACGTTCAGCCTCATTCAGCAGGACATACACACGCTGCCTGCTGATCCCCAGCTTCTGGGCAATCTGCAGTGGCTTATAACCGCTCTTGCTCAATGCAAGAACAGCCGCACGCTTGGCAATGTCCTTATTGCTTCGTCCTACCGTCATCGGACTCCCTTTCAGTTTCGTATTGTACTATTTCTCCATCCTGATTGATAGTCCGAATCTTCAGGATTGCTCGCTCTGAATAGACTATCTTGCGCTGAGTGCCACCATCTTCCAGGTCGGTCACCTCCTCGCTCGCCTTGTACCCCTCCTTCTGCGATATCCCTTTGACGACCACAGTCTCTCCACTTGCCAGAGTAAGCAGACCATCAAGCAGGCCACTTGCAAGCACCATTCCGAGATGTCCAGCGGACAATGGCATAATAGGACTATTGGCCACATGTTCGCCTCTCTCCTGCTGCTTGGTGGTCACCAGCGTCATCGCTGCCTGCTGCCGCTCCTCCTGGGCAGGCTTCGATCGCTCCCATAACTTGAACCCCGGAGAATCCTTGGTGTAGTACAATCGCAGGCAAGAACTGTGCGTTGTATCCATCTTCCAGGTGGCATAGCCATTATGGAAACGATCACGCCGCAGGCCTATGATCATGCCCATATCTTCCACGGCATAGATCCAGTGATAGTACCCCGTCAGGAACTTGATCACTGCTTGCTTGTCCACCCCGAATGTACCCAATATTGGGTAAATGTTCTTCTCACGCTTGAAAACTAATAGAACCCCATTGGTTTGCAAGAGTCTGGTTGCAGTCTGCAGCTCAGCCAGCGAACCGCTCGATGTGATTGCCAGTGATGCCCCTTCTGGTGAGCAGGCAATGCCCTCTACGTCGGCGTACAGGACGTTGCCGAGGTTTGCCTTGGCTTGATCAAGACAACGCCCCTCTCCGGTGATCCCCCAGGTTTGGGCCTTGGGAATCCCCAGAGCGGTGGCGATGTCCGACAGCCTGGTGCCATCGCCACACGATGTGTCGATGGCATGTGTTCCAGGGCTTGCTGTGATGATGTGGTTCATTAAGTAGTTATCCTTGCCTATCTGCCCAGAACTCGATGAGTTCAATGACCCCACCAGCTTCGATAATTGTTACAAGCTGTTCGTTGGTCAATGCACTAACACCTGAAGCTTTCAGAAGCCTTTTTCGTTCGATCTCTGCATCAATTTTTTCTTCTAGTTGCCGCATTTCCCACTTACGTTCTTCCCACTTCTTTTGTGCCTCCTTTCTTTTCCTTTCTGGATCATGCTGCCAACAATAAGGCTTTCCATCACGTTCCACTGATGGCTTTCTATCGCATATGCCAACAAATGATTCAGCCCTTCCCTGGCATTTACTGCTGTTCTGCCTTACTGATTCCATCTGTATGCCTCCTGGTACAGGTCAATTTCGCTCATGATTCAGACTCCATTAGTTGGTAAACTCAGGGATACACACCACTTGGCCATTGAAATTCAACTTCGGTGTCCGATCTTTGATCACCTCCAAAGTCAGTCCTGCAGACCATGCTTCACCGGCTTCCTTCGGTACAGCTCCCACACAGGAACATCCTCGTCCCCCTTCTTCACTGGCTTGGCTCCTGGTTCAAAAGATTGCCAACAAAAAATGCAAACCCCCTCTTCGACTCCCGAGGATCGCGGCAATCCTCCTTGTGCATGTCCCTGGCGATCTCCAGGGCATTGTCGAAGTCCAGACCGTGATTGTCACACAAGTGCATCAGGTCAGTGATCAGTGAAGTAATATTCGATCGGATGCTTTCCAGGTGAGTCACCCCCCCTGGTGCGTATGCTTTCAAGGCACGCTCAGCATCCACAATCGCCAGTCTCTGCATCGTAGTCACAACATACCCCATTGGTTAAAGTAATGCGGAAGGATACCCACCATCGCAGATGATGGGCATAGTTCCCGAACTACCATCAGACCCTTGGCAGCCCATCGTCATGGAACAGACAGAACTGTCCGACATACTCCATCAGGATATCCTGGTCATCTGCTGACAACTTCACGTCGGTCCATGGTGTTCCCCAATCCTGAACTTGCAAGGTTGCGGTCTTAGCTTCCTCGTGTTCAACCTCCCCGACGATCCGCACAGCAGGCCCACCCGTTGCCAGCAGCATGCAGTATTCCTGCGCCTCCATCTTGTCCCCCTGCATCGTCCAACCACTACGGTACTCGATGCTCAAAGGGTCGTCGTGAATGGCCTGCTGTGCCTCATCAATCCTATCATGGCCACTATCCTGGTCACCATCGGCAACCGCATCACGCAAGGCCCCCACCAGCTCACGCAAGGCCCCCATTGCTCCCGCGCCGATCTCCTGCAGACTTTGCGCCTCTCTCGTGCTACTCATAACAGACTCCTTTTGTTGGTTCACATGGTTAGATGCATGATCTCTGAAATGGATTCATGGATTCTCGATTTTATTTCGCGCCCCTCTCTCGCTGGTCGCGCCTCTCTCCTGCGCACTAAACGGTATGGAGCCGATTTTCCGATTTTTCGGAAAATTCCCAGGTTTCCGTCAGACGCTTATAACGCTTCTCTCGCCCCTCTCTCTCTTCTCTGGCGATCTCACGTTGGACACGTTCCAGGCGACTATAGAGCTCATCCAGGCGATCCCAATCGGCCTGGCTTCCATCCAGGCCATTGGCCAGACGGATCGCATCAATCCGTTGCTCAATGACAGCTGCCAACTTACGCTTGCTCATGATCGGACTCCCTTTAGCAGATAACGCGCTTCACTGTTAGAGAACACACGACGATAGGTTTCCTTGCAGAAGTAAGCAGAGTTTGTACCCACTTGTCACCTTGCATGTCTGGCGAACCGCTTGGCAAGTATCTTCCAAAGAGTCACCATCATAAATGATGACTCCCTTCTTGTCCAAGCAGTTACACCTGTCATCCACGCAGGTTGCAATCAATCTGTATCGTTCCATGGCTACTCCCTTAGTTCTTGCTGAATGGGTCAGTTGGTTTCTGCTCAAACATCTTTTCGAACAGAGCATGCAGCTTGTCGCCATTGGCCACCAGCGAATGCGATGGCTCCATGGCATCTGAGTCTTTGTCAATCAACGCCACCTTCATGATCACTGCTGCATCTAGGCAGGCCTTGATGCAGTTCTCTGCATGCCTGACGCGATCTTCCATACTGTCAAAGATAACGCCCATCACCCCGAACTGAGAGACGATTCTTGCAGCCAGAAGAGACTGAACCAGCTTGTTCTTGTCCATCGCAGACTCCTTTGGGTAAAGATACTCAACACTCCCCAGCACATCAGCCATACTGGGGATAGCAGAGAACCGTTACGCAGGCACTTCCTCACCCGTTGCCACCGAATAGACTTTGTACGGAGCAACCCCACCCTCGAACCAGTCATGACCAAAACAATAGGCCTTGACATCGCCACTGTTGATCAGATACCCCGCACCAGGAGCACATGGCGAACAGAATTGACACTTGGCATAGTACGGCGATCTGATCACAAAGATATCGCCATAGTCGTCGCTCGTTGCCTGATACTCGCCATCGTCCAGGATGAACCCGATCGGCTCATCAAAATCCCCTGGCTCAATGACGCTGCCATAATTCGGCTCCGAGCTGTCGCACCAGGCCTGCAGCACCTCGTTCTGGTGAATGACACCATAACGAATTCCTGTCTTCTTGTCGATATTGGTTAGCCCCATTCCGTAATCAATTCCCGTTGCCATGATCAGACTCCCTTAAAGTGGTTGTGAAATGAACACCTACGCCATCTGCATCCTGGCACGATACGCCAGGATGCCACGGATATGCTTATAACGCTTCTCTCGCCCCTCTCTCTCTTCTCTGGCGATCTCACGTTGGACACGTTCCAGGCGACTATAGAGCTCATCCAGGCGATCCCAATCGGCCTGGCTTCCATCCAGGCCATTGGCCAGACGGATCGCATCAATCCGTTGCTCAATGACAGCTGCCAACTTACGCTTGCTCATGATCGGACTCCCTTTAGCAGATAACGCGCTTCACTGTTAGAGAACACACGACGATAGGTTTCCTTGCAGAAGTAAGCAGAGTTTGTACCCACTTGTCACCTTGCATGTCTGGCGAACCGCTTGGCAAGTATCTTCCAAAGAGTCACCATCATAAATGATGACTCCCTTCTTGTCCAAGCAGTTACACCTGTCATCCACGCAGGTTGCAATCAATCTGTATCGTTCCATGGCTACTCCCTTAGTTCTTGCTGAATGGGTCAGTTGGTTTCTGCTCAAACATCTTTTCGAACAGAGCATGCAGCTTGTCGCCATTGGCCACCAGCGAATGCGATGGCTCCATGGCATCTGAGTCTTTGTCAATCAACGCCACCTTCATGATCACTGCTGCATCTAGGCAGGCCTTGATGCAGTTCTCTGCATGCCTGACGCGATCTTCCATACTGTCAAAGATAACGCCCATCACCCCGAACTGAGAGACGATTCTTGCAGCCAGAAGAGACTGAACCAGCTTGTTCTTGTCCATCGCAGACTCCTTTGGGTAAAGATACTCAACACTCCCCAGCACATCAGCCATACTGGGGATAGCAGAGAACCGTTACGCAGGCACTTCCTCACCCGTTGCCACCGAATAGACTTTGTACGGAGCAACCCCACCCTCGAACCAGTCATGACCAAAACAATAGGCCTTGACATCGCCACTGTTGATCAGATACCCCGCACCAGGAGCACATGGCGAACAGAATTGACACTTGGCATAGTACGGCGATCTGATCACAAAGATATCGCCATAGTCGTCGCTCGTTGCCTGATACTCGCCATCGTCCAGGATGAACCCGATCGGCTCATCAAAATCCCCTGGCTCAATGACGCTGCCATAATTCGGCTCCGAGCTGTCGCACCAGGCCTGCAGCACCTCGTTCTGGTGAATGACACCATAACGAATTCCTGTCTTCTTGTCGATATTGGTTAGCCCCATTCCGTAATCAATTCCCGTTGCCATGATCAGACTCCCTTAAAGTGGTTGTGAAATGAACACCTACGCCATCTGCATCCTGGCACGATACGCCAGGATGCCACGGATATGATGCAGCCTAGGCACCTGGCGTATCGACAGGTGCGAAGGGCGAACCGTTAGGCTGACTCTGCCACTACACTCAGGTCTTGCAGGTAGTGCAGTAGTTGCGTTTCATTCATGCACTTCTGCCATGTGGAGATTCGCGGAGCGAACCCACCCTTACTGAGCCAGTTGATGCAGGCATCAGTGTAAACCATGATGTCGTCAAGGTTGCGCTCTCCAAGTGCAACAAGCAAGCTGTTCCAAGCGGTGTTGATATCCATTGGGAACTCCAAAGTGTGAGGAACGACGTAACCTAGGGGCTGGAAGCGAACCACCAGCCCGAAGGGAACCCCGTTAGGCAAGCTCGACACTTTCGGCACGCAATACATCCAATTCACGTTCCAGTTCGGACACGTTGAACCGAGCAGGCGAAAGCGCAGCCATGCGAGGGAATTAGGCACGGACTTTCCAACGACCATTGAGGCGGACCCACCAGGAGCCA
>ERZ761584.530-NODE-530-length-11369-cov-27.753756_pt1 | contig 11369 bp, 15 predicted proteins | sample MGYA00512168_ERZ761584 | MGnify/ENA primary metagenome ERZ761584 (study PRJEB28899, sample SAMN03785564) | bioreactor sludge metagenome | biome: EBPR Sludge; feature: EBPR Bioreactor; material: 0.22µm filtered reactor supernatant | place: Saint Lucia: Queensland...
AGTCCCAGCGGATCGGCGCCCGGCGGTGGTGATCCACGTCGAGGGCGGAGTAGTCCAGGCCGTCTATGCCCGAAACAAGGGCCTACGGGTCCGGCTGGTGGATATTGACGACGTGTCGGATGATCCGGCAATTGACCGGAGCGGAACCGCGCGCCGTGTCTTGACGGTGGCTGGTGCCAAGCGCATTTTATCCAATGCCGCGCGGATAATGGCGGAGGTCCTTTGATCGGGGACAATTTCCCCGCTTGGTGCTGGGACCCCGGCGAAGTGCCGGACCCGGTGCCGTTCATCCGGCGGGGCTGGTAGGAAACAGCCGGGCGGTGTTGGCGCGAGCCGCCCGGCTGTATACCACGCGCCAGCCGAAAAAGGCCCACGGCAAATTAGAATTGGGCCGGACCAAAACAAGGGGGCAATATGGCCGACAACAAAGACTTTTTCCGCGCGGGTGTCCGCGCGGCGATCCGCAAGATCGGGGCACGGCAAGAGGGCCTAATCCCGATGGGCGGACGGGACAATTGGCGGACCGTGGGCGAAGAGCTCCGGGAAGTGAACGCCGGGCGCTGGGACGATGAAATGCCCACCGCGGAAGCGCTGGATAAAGCCAAGGCATCCGCCGAGGCGTCGGGGCGTTCGATCTACTATTTTAGCCAAATCAGTAGTTTCCACGATGAGGACCCGGACGGATTCGAGTGCTATATCCTGGAGCAAATGGTGTCTCGGCAATTGTGGGATGATCTTACGCTCCGGGAGATTGTCAAAGACGATTTGAAAGAGAACATCCGTCGAGAGCTTGAGGCCAAGGAGTTTGTGATCGAGGTCGAGCCGACGGTTAAGGAGTGCACCCGTTTTGATTGTCCGTCGTGTAAGCGCGCCGCGGCTAATCGAGCGGTGCACGTGCTTGTCGAAACGGAGGTAGGAAGATGAAAGTACAAGCCGAGATCCGAAACGTGGACAGTGTGGGCCGGATGGTGCTACTCACCGCTCACAATGACACGGTGGTGATCTTCACGCAATCCCAGGTGGACGCGTCGCTCCGCGGTCGCCTGTTCCATGACGGTGAAGTAGTGACGTTGGAGCGAGAAGAAGGCCAGCGGAGGATGAGCGATTGGCGCATTATTGGCTAACCCCGCCGCGGGCCCACATAATAAAATGGCTTAATGCCCGATACCCGGACAAGGCGTCCGAGCACCGCCGCATGAAGCTCAAACAGCTCCGGGCCATTTGGCACCGGATCAACAACGGGAGGTAGGGCATGACCTATTTTGGCTATGACCACGGCGAGGATGATCTGATCGCGCGTGAGCGAGAGACAAAACGCCGTTGGTCACTCGGCATTTGTATCGGCATCGTGTTGTTTTGGGCGGCGGTTTTTTGGGCTGTGTCCACGTTCATAGGCCCCTGTGAGCCGGCCCATGCCCAGGGCTCGGCGCCGGAGTTCACCAACGAAAACGCGATCCGGTCGATCATAGGAGAGGCGCGTGGTGAGAGCTTCAAGGCACAAAAAGCCCACGCACACGCGATCCAAAACCGCGGAAATCTTCGCGGGGTGTATGGCTTCAATGATGATCTCACCTATACCAAACGCTATTTTGACAAGAAGAGAAAGCGCTGGCTCAAGGTGACTGTTCGAGAGGTAATCTCTCCGGAGCTCTACCAGCAAATATCCCGGGCCTGGTTCGAGGCCATGGAAGAGGACGACTTCACGCTGGGGTCAACCGAGTGGAGATCGAAGGCGGACATCGAGAAGGAGCAAAAGAATCCGCGCCGCTGGCAGAAGTTCTTGGCTGAGTTCGAGGAAACGATCCAAGAGGACGACACCACGTTTTATAGGAGGAAGAAAAAATGAGCTCTTGTGAAGGACCCGGTTGCACCCATAAGTCCCATGGGCTAACGCTTGAAACCATGAAGGCGGCGAAAGAAAAAGCCATGGCGCCGGAGGACAACATCAAGTTTCAAAGTCCGATTGTTACTGACGCGCGAATCCTTCGCCGCGCGTCGCTTGTCACCACCCGCAAGGACATTGAGTACGCGCGCATCGGCTACGCGCTCAAGGTGGCGTCGCAATCGGCATGGAGCCCGGCGGTAGGTCTTGCCGCAATCCAGCTTGGCTTCCCGGTGCGGTTCGCCTATTACGAGTTTGACATCACGGACAAGAAGGACAACACGAAGCGGCACGTTGGCCCGATCTATCTCTTGAATCCCGAGATCAGAAAGGCGTCGCGCTTGGTCCAGCATCAGGGTGAAGGATGCTTGTCGATCCCAAACAAGCGCTTTAACACATGGCGCTTCGATGAGATCGAGGTATTCAACGCATGGGATCAATCGACAATTAAGGCCACCGGCTTCGAGGCGTTCGTTATCCAGCACGAGATCGATCACATGGACGGCGTGCTTTCCTGTGACCGCGCCGATCTCGGGCGCAATGATCCCTGTCCGTGCGGTTCAGGGGCGAAGGTGAAAAAATGTTGCCTGATCTAAGGCCAGGAATAAAATGGATTTTGTCCAGGCATTATTGGGCGCTCTTGGCGGTTCTTTGCCTAATCGCCGGTGCCACCGGCGCCGCGGTCGGGTGTGGGATGCTGTGGATTTTCCAGCTCATTCTTACAAATTAGAATTGGCCAAAAACCACGTCAAAAAAACTATTGCCTATCAACGCTAGATATTGTATAGTCTAGGGCAAGGGTACACCATGAAGCTCAAACAGCTCCGGGCCATTTGGCACCGGATCAACAACGGGAGGTAGGGCATGACCTATTTTGGCTATGACCACGGCAAGGAGGCGAGTATGCCAAAGTTTAGAGTGACAATTGATTTCGAGCGCAAGAATCCGCGCACCGCTCGGAAGGAAAAATCCCGCCGCGAAGGTGAGCTCTACGCCCCGGACGCCGCCACCGCCAAACGTACTTACGTCAAACAGTTCGAGAAAAATGAGCCCACGCGCACAAAGGTCGGTGCCGTGACGGTGAAGAAAATCGGAGATTAAAGGCCATGGCCTTTGAAGCCAAGCACGGACCGCTCAAGCGGATCAAGAAGCGCAATCTTGCGCCGGACGAACGCCGGATCAACATGATCGTCGGCTCACGGGAGTTTCGCGCCCGCAAGAAGGCCCAAGGATACCACGTCTACCAATGCTGGGTCCCGGATCAAATCCGCGAGGATGTCAAAGCTGTCGTGAAGGACATGGTGAAGGAGTGGGAAGAGAAACACCCACTCGTTAGGAAGCCCTAGTCACCAAGGTTTGCCGCAAGCGTTCTTTGTCCCAAGGGCGCTCGAACACCGCCGACGGAAGGCACCCATTTGGCCCAGCTCCAACGAGCTCCCGGGCCTGATTCCCCCGCCAAACGCAAAGCCGTTCCTTGTCTTTCCAATAGCCGAGAATGAAGGACCGGCCGCCGGCGCGCCAGCGGTTCTCAAGCCACGCGCATTGAACAGGGGTGAGCCCCTGGCTCGATTGAAAATAGGGCTTGCCAATGCCGCGGATGATCTTGAGCTCCAGCCAAACTTCGATCCCGGCATGACAGCCGTTCACGTCCGGCACGCCGGAGCCCGTGATAGTTTCGATCCGTTGCCAATGAAAAGTGGGGAGCGCCGATTTGAGCGCTCCCCACAATTGTGTTTCAGTCACGCTTAGGTCGTCTGTACGGCCGTGCGGCTGGTTTCGACCCACGTGGAGCCGGTGGATGCAAAATTGACCACGTACACGTCGGCCGTCAAATTGGCCAGCGTGAGGGTTCCGGTCGAAAGCATATTGGTTCCGAACGTGATCACTTCGTCACCGGAGCCGCCGGTGTCCGTCGTGAAAACGATGGTCATGCGGTCGCCCGCGGATCCCGCCCCGGATGCGTTGATCGTCTGATCTTGGTTATCCGTGGTGATGGTGTCCGTGAACAACGCATTGCCGGGCTTAACCGTCAAGGTAACGGTTGTGCCCGCGGTCAATGCGGTCGCGCCGCTGGACAGGTGTACCGTTCCGCTTTGATCCGGCACCGTGACCGTGCGATCCGCCGTCGGATCGGTGACGCTCACCGTAGTTTCAAAGCCGTTTGCCGTAGCGCCCTCAAACTCGATGCCGTTGGCGACGCCCTGGAAGCTGTTGGCCAGGGTTGGTGAGGCGGTGGACAAGAGCGCCGTTCCCGAGAGATCGGGCCACAGGATCGTACGATCCGCCGTCGGGTCAACAACGCCGATGGCTGTCTCGTATGCGTCTGCGGTTGCGCCCTCGTACGTGTTCGCCCACGTCGAGTAATCGATCACGCCGCGGCCGGCACCGATGGATACGGTTGGACCGTTGATGATGTCGATTTCGTCCACGGGACCGCGCTGGGCACCGTTTTCGTACAAGCTCACGCTGGCGAAGGCCACTCCCCCGCCAAGCGAAAGCGAGAGTGCCAGCGCCGCGAGCGCCAGCATTGCTTTCATGTTCTTCATTTTAGTGACCTCCGTTTAGTACGCCGATGTGTACGCTATTCCAAGACCCACGCCCATCAGCACCGCAACGTAGGCCCAAACAAACTTCGGGTATCTCCGGCTCATTATACCGTAAGCCGTGTGATAAGTGATCGGGATTCCCACCCACCAGGGCGGGATCACCGGCAAATACAGAACGAGCACGCCGGACACCATGGCCGCGGCCGTGAGCGGGAGCTTCCAAATCTCGGTGCCGTAGCCCAGGTGACAGCCGGCGCCGAGCAACACGCAAGCCGGGATCACCCTGTACCACGGTCCTCCGAGCAAAAAGATTAAGCCCAGGGCCAAGCCAATCGGCATTGCGAAACGCCGAAAGAACTTATAGCCCCGTTTGGTCCAGGGGATTTCCTGGCCGCCGAGCCAATACATCACCGCGCACCAAAGAACGAGCACGGCTTTCCAAAACTCGGTGTTGTTCATATCCTCCCCTCGCTCACGATTGTGCCGTCTGTTTTCGACCGCCACTTTTCGGTGACGGTTTTCTTTTTCCACTCGTCAAACGTGCGTTTGACGCTGGATGGATTGAGCATAGGACCCTTGCCGTCCCAGCCCGTATCAATGGACAGGCCGACGATGGGCGTGCCCAGCCATGGAGTACGAAACGCACCCCGGTAGTATTCCCAGCCCGCGACCCAGCCGCCGAAGCGGATTAGGTTGTAGAGGGCTTCGACCCCGGGGCCTGTGCTAAAGGGGACGCGATCAAGAACGCGTCCGCATAGGCCGCTTCGACAAAATCGCTGGCCGTTTTCACGTCAAGCCCGGGGACGTGCTTTGTCAAAAAGTCCACGGCCTCTTGTTTCTTCATGGCACCCTTGGTGGTATCGGGGCCATACTTTGCCTCGGCCGCGCGAACAGCGGCGCCGGCCAGGGTGAGAGCGGACGTGAGCCATGCCGCCTTGTTCGAGCTCTTCACTTCCGTGACCTTGTTCTTGAGGAACTGTGCCAACAGCCCCAGCACCGCGGTGGCGATAGTGAACAGGATCGGAACGATCATGGACACAATCGAGCTTGCGAACGATGCCTTTGCCGCTTCGGGCACCGCACCGCCGCCGGGAACGGCATCAGCAAAAGCCAGCGCAACGGGCGCCAGCATCGTAAATGCGAACAAGAAAAATCCACCTAGCTTTTTCATATACCCCCTCCTGGTTTACTACCTTCAAGGCCGGCTTTTGCCAGCAACAAATTGAGATTGGCGCTGATCGAAGGGATCGGTGCTGTGTGCAATTTGATCTCTTTGATGTCGCTCTCTAAGCGCTGAATGTGGAGATCATGCACGTCTTTTCTTACGTAATTCCGTTCTACGCGCTCTTCCATTTCTTTTTTGAACTCATCGAAGCGTGCGTACATTCGGCCGCGCGCCGCTTCATTATGGCGTTGGACGCCGATAATAATACCCAAGAGGGTGAGTGACACACTAATGAGCGAAACAATCTCGGTAAAGTGCATGACACCTTAGCTCCCTATGACCAACTTTTCGATCACCACTTTTTCGATGATTACGGTTCGATACGTCGGCTCCGCGGTGATGGTGTCGGCCGTAACGGAAGTGTTCTCATCGAGCGTGGTATTGTTCAAATCGGTGGTCTTGATCTGATAGGTGCCGGTTGATCCCGCTGTCGGGGGATTTTTCACGTTCGCCAGGACAAAACTTTTGGCCCCGGTGCCGGAGCTTGTGCCGCCGGACCGGGTGAGCGTAACGACGTTGGACGCAATAGAAACGGATAGCGAACCATCGATCCCTGAAAGCGATCCCGCGGTCGTAGATCCACCGTTATTGAAGGTGAAGCCGCCGCCCAGGGATGTCGGGAACGTGACGACGATCTTGCCGTCGGCCGGGATTGCGGTCGAAGTAGTGAAGCTCACCGTGACGTTGCCCGAAGCGTTGGCCACAAGTGAAGCCGGCTCGACGTTGGTGGATGTCAAAGCACCCACGCCACCGGACGATGCCAGGTTGAGCTTGAATACACCGCCAGCATAGCGGCCGCAATAGAGATAGCCGCTCGTGCCCTCGGAATTGCGGAAGGCACACGTGGCCGCACCCTGACCCGACGGAAGGTTGCCGGTGATGTCGGTCCAGGTGGGCGTCGCCGCGCGGATGTTCTCGGACATGAAGATATGGCAAGGGCTTTTTGCGTCGTACGCCGTGATCGCCACGACGCCGCGATCCGGGTTTGACGGATCGAGCTCTAGGCCGTCGGCCGGACCGGATGTCGGAAGGCCGTGCCAAATGTTTGTCCACGTGGCGCCTTTGTCGGTGGAGCGGTACGCCGCGGGACCGGAAGCGTCACCGGCCGCGTACGCCGTGCCATCGGAGCCAAACTTCACGTCGTACATATAATATTGATTTCCCGAGCCGGAGCTGGACCAGCTCGTACCGCCATTGGTGGTGTATTTGATGCCCGATCCGGCGAAGGTGGCGTAGATAACATTGAGCGGATCGGTTGGGTTTACGGCCAGGCCGTTGTAGATTTTCCAATCGTTTCCGTAGCTCTTCGCGCTCGCGGGGCCAGGGGGATCGGCCGTCATGCGGGTGAAGGTGGCGCCGGCGTTCGTGGATTTGAACACGCCCCCGTTGACCGTATCGGTCACACCGTCGAGGCCCACCCACACGTTGCCGTCGGTCTTGCCGCGGTCGCTTGGGTCCACGTCGAGAGATCGCATATAACCGTCGCCCCAAATACCGGCCCAAAGAGAAATATTCGGGATGCCGATACCGGATAGAACGGACCACGTTCCGGCGTTCGATTGCGCGCCGCCTTGATTGGTCGAGCGAAGGATTTGGTGCTTGGTCGCACAATCCCAGCAGTAGTTTGTTGCCACGGCGACGCCCTGGCTGTTGCCCCAATCCGTAGCGTCACCCAGCAAGCCGACCTTCCACACGTGACCGGACACGTTCGGATAATTTTGGCCGGACGTGGAATTGGGAATAAGCATTTTGTAGGATGCGCCGCCATCGGTCGAACGCATAAGGCCGTCGTCCATCGTGGCCACGTAGATCGAATTGTCCGGCGCGATCTTCACGTCGGACACCACGGTGTTACCGGCGCCTTTCACCTTTTCGGTCCATGTTGCGCCATCGTCACCGGAGCGGAAGATACCCCAAAAATCGCTGGTGTACCAATACGTGCCGGCCGGGTTCACCGCCACCGAGAGATTGAGATTTCGTCCGGTCGTGTACGTGCGGGTCGGGTTGTCGGTGGTCGCGTAAGTGATCCCGCTATTGGCGCTCGACCAGCTCGATCCGCCGTTGGTGGACCGATAAAGCGATCCGTTGAAACTGAATCCTGTCGTGGTCGTTCCTACCATGAGCTTGGTGGCACCGAGCGTAGCGCCGGGGGCAATCGCCATCCGGTTGATGCAATTGGAAGATCCAATGCCGGTGTCGGCGGTGTAGCTCCAATTGGAGCCGTGGTCCGTGGTGTATGCCACCTTGGTCCCGGCCGTAACGAAAATATAATTGGTGCCGTTGATCGTGGCCGCAACAATATCGCGGTTCTGATTTGGGTTGGTCCCTGTGAGCGCGGTCGGTGTCGTCACCGTGCCGTCGGACAGGGTGATCCGGCGCACGCCGGTGGACGAGCCCACCCAAAGATAGGTGTTCGATTTGTCGATAACCGCGGCCTGGATTTTTCCAATGCCTACTTGCGCGGCCGTTTTCCACGACGCCCAAGTGGTGCGATTGGTTGTGCGGTAAACGTCGCCGGCCGTGTTACCGAGATACGCGGTGTTGGCGTCGTCGAGCTTCACGGCCAGCGCCTTGTGCCCGTCGATGTCCAAACGGTATTGCGTTCCTTCCCCGTGATTGGTCCACGTGGTCCCGCTGTCGGTAGAAGAATGGATGGCACCGCCGCCGGATGTACGGCCCGAAGCATGATAGAATACGGACGAATTGCTGGGCGCCTGAATGATCGAGGATCCGCCGACGTTCTTTAATCCTTCGCTGTTGGACCAGCCCCAATTATCGCCGTTGTCGCCGGACACGAAGATCGACGCAACGTCCGAGATCACCCACACCTTGCCGGATACCGTGGGATCGGGGTACACGTACGGGAAAGCTCCGCCTCCACCCCATCCGGCGAAGGTCCAAGCGAGATTTCCGGGGAGTGCCTTTGCCTCGGGTATAGGCCCGAGGCCAAAAGTGAGAAGCTGACCAGCAATGAGAAGGATGGATAGAAGTTTATGCGGCTTCAAAGAAGTCTCCCGTGTCTGTGGCCGCCACCGCCGGAGCAAACGACGCAACGACCTGTTCATATGCTTCAAAACCAATTACCGTAAAACCAACCGCCTGTGAGCCAGCCGTGGCTAAAACATAGTCCCCGGAAGAGGCGTTCGTTCCAAAAGATCCTCCGCCGATCGTACTGTACCTTGAGGTTAGTGGGGCTTGGGCGGGAACAGATCCCCAATCCTCGTTCACTGTTTGACCAGCAACAATTAAGGCATTATTTGCGACGGTTGTGATGCTTGTGGTGTAGGTTGCGGTAGAGCTGGTTGAGTTATTAGAGCCGGTCGATGCGTCGGGCTGGCCCGTTTGCTTCACTCCCGTATAAGAATGGACAATTAACGTGCCCTCCGTGACCGAAGAAGAATAGGTGCAAGTTACGGTAGTGCTTCCGGCGGCTTGGCCCAAATAATAGTACATATAGGTTCGCATATTGGCGCGGGTGGTTTGGGAAGGACCCGCGGTCATAGCGTTGCCGGCGCAAGTGCACCCACTTACGGCGACGTTATTCCCGTCCGCAACGATAGCAGTTACGAGGCCATTTGTTCCATCATTAATTGTCCAAGTGACCGAGATACTGGAGCCACTGGTAGCGGTGTTGCTTCCGCCGTTATCGTAGGCGGGAAGCGCGAAAGCGGCCGAGGCCAGGAGCAATGCGGCAAGGGTGAGAAGGGCTCCCCGACGCATCAGTATCCTTTCTTCACGCCGAGAACGTCCCAACGGGAGTCGGTACTATTGTACTTCGCGGAAATATAGTCGGTCTTTCCCGAACTTGTCGCGGTGAGAGCCGTAATGTCTGTGCCGAAACGAAAAGCGCCGGAGCTTCCGGTCGTGAGCGTAAGTGTGCGATCCGCGCCGCTGGCCGAATGACGAATAACAATGACCTGTCCGGCCGTTGCGTTTGTCGGAGCGAGGATCGTACGATTACCGCCGGCCGACAGCTTGAAATCATTTCCGAGAGAAGCATCGAGCGCGACAGTGGCGCCATCAGTCAAAGTGGAAACGGTCGGAGCGTATGCGGTCGAGATCAAAAGCGCGGTGCTAGCCGTGTTCGATCCGATCTTCGGGGTCGTGCCTCCGGCGGCCGCTTGGCCGCTGTTGTTGATCGAGAAAAGCACGGTGTTGTCGCTCTTCAACACGGCAAAAATATTCTGCGTCTGTGTCGAGTGACCCTTTACCGCAAGCTGGATCAGATCGGCGTTTCCGACGATAGAGTGAAAGGCGTTGGTGATCGCGGTCGAAGCGCCGTGCACCAAGAGATCCGCGGTCGTGGTGAGATACGTCGTGCCGGCGGAATTAGTGAACAAGCCGGCGGCCGCGGCCTTAAAGATCGCGTTACCGGATGCGGTGTCCTTCGTTAAAACGTATTCGTTGCCCGCGCCCGCGGCTTGAGTTAGCGCGTTAATTGCGCCCTGGGCGCTGTCTGCGCTGGTGCCGCCATTCGCAATGGCGAGGATGCCCGTCACGTTGGTGGCGAGATCCATGCTCGACAAATAAAAATCGAGCCCTGGGATTGCCGCACGAAACGCGGCGAAAGCACAGGTAGGAAGAAGGATCAGGCCCGCAACGAGCCCAAGGATTTTCTTACGATTTTTCATCGGCCGCCTCCGTTTAAGAATACGTCAACGTGGCGCGATCATCCCAAGTACCGTACGAGGTTTGCTTGAGGGTGGGATCGGACCCGCTGTAAGTGTATTTCCACACCATCCATTTGGACGCGGAAGTGGCGGCGCCGGCCGGCGCGAAGCCGACATACACCGGGCTGGATGCGGGACCGCCCGTATAATCAAAGCGTTGCTGGAGCTCCATCGGAGCCAGCTCCGCCTTTTCCGGCGCGGCCGTTGTGTTCTGACGCTTAAACTCTTCCGGGAAAGAAGCGGCAAAAGACGGAGCCGCGGCGATCAAGGCGAGTAACAAAAGAAAAGCAGTTTTCTTCATCGGGGCCCCCCTTATAAATACCTGTATTATGATAAAGATTTCGGCATAATTCAAGTATTTTTATCACCACTTAAAGCTCCCCGACACGCTCCCCCAATTTTCTCCCACTTCCGCATCGACACGAACAGGCACCACCAGCGGCACCGCCGCGCGCATGATCTCCGCGATCTTCTCCACTTCGTCCGGGCCCGACACCGACGTGTCGAGCTCATCGTGCACCTGAATGTGCGGCACGTATCCGGCCCTGAAAACTTCGACCAGGGCTTTCTTCGTCATGTCTGCCGCGCTCCCCTGGATCAATCGATTCATGGCCCGGTAAGTGAACGCCCGGCGCACGCCGCTCTTTGGCACCGCGAGCTTTTCTTCGCGCGCCGTTTGAATTGCACGATCAACGACGACGGACATTTGTTCCCGATCTTCCAGGGCCGAAACTTTTTTGGCAAGATCGAAGTCGCACGGCTCCCACTTGTTGAAGCGACACCGGCGGCCGAGGATCGTTCGGATATATCCGGCATCGGCCGCGCGATTGGATGCGGCGTTCGAGAGAGCTTTGACGAACGGCACCTTTTGGTGGTACGTGGTGAGTAGGGCCTTGGATTCTTCGTTGCTTAATTCCAAGCTGATGGCGAGTTTCCCTTGACCCATCCCGTACGCCAGCCCAAGATTGATCGTCTTGGCTTTGGACCGCGGGATGCCAGCCATATTTGCGACCAATTGGTGATAGTCCGCTTTTGGATCTGTGCGA
>ERZ761584.531-NODE-531-length-11358-cov-7.500575_pt1 | contig 11358 bp, 12 predicted proteins | sample MGYA00512168_ERZ761584 | MGnify/ENA primary metagenome ERZ761584 (study PRJEB28899, sample SAMN03785564) | bioreactor sludge metagenome | biome: EBPR Sludge; feature: EBPR Bioreactor; material: 0.22µm filtered reactor supernatant | place: Saint Lucia: Queensland...
AATGCAGCATTAACTTCTGGTGAAGTTTCTTTCTTATCCTTATCAGTTATAGCAACTTGAGTTAATTCAGATATTTGTTCATTGGTTGTTTTAAGAACATTATCTCTTTCTTGTTTAAACTTTTCATACTGAGAAACAAGAAATTCATTCTGCTCTTGCTCTTTTAAATTCTGACCGAGTGATGCTAACCCACCGAGAAAGTTACCTTGACTTAACCTGGATAATTCATCTAAAAATGCCATCTATTTCTCTACGGCTTAATTGGTTTATAATTCATATCTTTTAAGAATGATGCTATATTAGATGCACCTTTAGCACCAATATCCATACCATATAACGAACCCATCATAATACGTTGTAATTCAGTTGTATCAGAAGTTGCTTGACCACCAGTTAGCATTGTTTCTATTGCTCGTAGTAATCTATTCTTAGTTCCCTCATCTATATCTTTCCATAAATTCATGCCATATTGTTCGTTACCAATAACATCTCTTTCACCTTGAGCTATAACTGGAGCCAAAGCTGATGTATAAATTTCGCCTTGTGGTTGTCCTTTTGGCGTACCAGATGCTCCGAATGATTCAGATAATGCTGCACCAGTTGCTCCAGCTGCTACATTAGCCGCACCCCTGGCAGTTTTATTCATTTCGCCAACTTTACCTTCTATCTCTGCCTTAGTAAATGCTGGTGCTTTAATAAACTCTAATTCAGTTTTTAGTTTTTCTAATGCCATTTTAATTGCTTCATCTCGTGGACTTTCACCAGCCCCACCAATACCACCAAATAAACCACCAAGAACAGTTCCTATAACTGCTCCCCATGGTCCAAATGATGCACCGCTAACACCACCTTGAGCAGCACTCGCTAAAGCACTCATTTATAACACCTCCAAATTAACTTTATAAAGTGTATCATTAATTTTAATTATTCCTCTTGTATTTACTGAATCAAACCTCATCTCACCATTACGCATATTACTTGCTTCATCAGATTTAATTTCACTATTTAATACTTTATTACCAAATGATTCATTAATTGAATCACGCATATCAAATTCATCATAGAACTCTTTACGATTAAATATGTCTACTTTCTTTCTCATCTTCCTAACTGCTCTTTAAAGTCTGGTACAAAACTACATCCGAATTCTTTTATTCTAATTAAACCAGATGTTGTTACAACTTTTAATTTAATACGATTAAATCTAACACCATAATCCATTAACCATTTTTCAGTATTATTAGATGTGGTAAATATTCGTGAACCAAGTAAAATATCATCAACATAAACGTACATGGTAACCGTTGTTGTGTCAGAATCACCAAATACCATATATATTTCTTGTAATATTTTATCTTCAATCTCTGCAACTTCTGGATTAGACCTAATCTCTGGATTATGTCCAGTATTATAATGAGTTATAATTTCTGCAGCACTTCTTGTTGTAAATGTATATGAATATAAAAGATTATCAATTCTACAATATAATAAAGTATTAGATGCTAATGAAAATTCATCTGGATTACCAGATAATTGATAGGTTTTAAACGCTTTATATGGTAATTCAAAAACAAATATTATACTACCGACAACAAGCCAAAATTCATTTAACTTAGGATAATATGTACCAACTGAATTTTGTTTATCAGACAAAGATATACTGTCTCTCCAATATTTCTCATGACTACCAACTAATAAATTAACTGGTGGATTTATACCACCACCGTAATAGTAGATACCATTTTCATCACACCAAAATAAACCATCTGTTTTTGGGTCACCACTGTTAGATTTAACTAATGAATTAACTGATACCAGTCCGATGCTACCAGTTAACATTTTTAGTTGTTTAAATGCTCCAGCAGAACTTGCCTCAATAAAGTACACATATATACCAGAATCAGTAAATATGACTAAATCATTGGTCGGACTAACGGTAACTGCCTTATTTATTCGTTGATGTGAAATTTCAAAATAACCGAATCCTACTTCTTCATCATAAGGGAAAGCATCTGATTGGATACCTAAATTAGATGATATATGCCCTTGATAAACCTTATAATCACCATTAACAAAATAAATTCGATTTTTATGTGCTACTTCTGAATAGATATTGCGTTGATTATCAACACGTGTAGTTGCTGAAAGATTATAATTAAAATTTAAAGTCTTAGTTGGATAACCATCTTCAATTTCTTCTTCAGTAAAACCAACTAAATATGCAACCACTTGGTTAGTGTCTAAAATCCAATTAGCTGTTACTTCTATCCGATTTACAAGATAATAGATACCATCTTCACTTATTTTAGAATAAACTTCATAAACATTTATTCTCCAGTCTATATTTGCCAGTTTAACAAATAACTGTCCTCCACCATAAATACTAATAGTTCCGCTTCCGAGTAATCCCCTTTGTCCATCTCTATATACTCCAACTATTATGGCATCATCTATTGCATTTATTGTCAAATCATCAATAGCCACCACAGAATTTAATGCTGTAGAATCAAATCTCTTGGGACAATATATGCTAAATACTAAATTTGCATTTGTAGCTCCATTAGGTAAAACCCATCCCATTAGAATAGTTATAACCCCATTAACAAATTCACTTGCTTCAAACATTCCTTCATGGAAATATTCTCTTTGAGAAACGCTATTTATATCTGTATATTCAATATAAATATCTACTGAGTAAGGATTATCCATTAATTCTATTACACTTGAACCTCTATTCCACAATTTAAAACTAATTGTTTTTATATTTACTATATCGTCAATTTGAAAACTACCCCATTCTCCACTAACCAAATTACTTACTTCTGAGTATATGCATCTGGTTGGTAAACCATCAACAGTGCCTAATGATAAATTTGTACCATTATATGAAAATCCAGTTATAAAATTATCATCAGCAAAATCTTCAATGACACTTCCCTCTACCTCTGTATTAATTATACCAATACCATCATCGTTAAAATTCCATCCTAACCATCGGGGGAATAAATACCAGCCAATATCTTTATACGTTCTAACCGTCTGGTCATTAGGGACATAATCAACCATTGAATCTATATAAACTAAAGTTAAATTAAGAATAACTGGGTCTATATTAAGTAAATCTGTATAAGTCGCAGATGTATTTAAGTTAATCTTTAATTGGTCATTAACTACATTATAATTTATATTAGATGGTGCGGTAGAGTAACTTACATTGCTGTTTTGTGTATCTGGATTTAGTTCTGTATTATTAACAAAACATTTAAGTTTTTCAGTAGCTGTCGCAGATTCTTTCCATAATACACTAAATGAAGTTAATCCCTGAGTTGAATGAGTAAAGTAGATATGAGATAGTAAAGAATAACCAGCAGTTATTTGGGTTTGTACATTGGTTGGTAATGCTATTGATTCTAAACTACCAGCAGTTTCAATATAACCATGACGATAATCAAAGTTTTTAATTGAAGAAACTATGTTTCGAGGAGCATCAACTCCATCAATGTCAGTTTCTGGCACCCAATTCTGGAAATCATTATGTCTTATTAATGGAAAATTACCACTCATTAAATTAACATATCTCCATCATTAAGAAAATTAAAACCTTGCATAACTGGTGTCGCTGATTTCTTTTCTACAACACCAGCATATTCTGATAAATCATCTTCAAAATCTTTTTTATATTCACTATGTGCTGCACGAATAGCAATTAACTCAACCTCAGTTTTGGCTAATGATATTCTTCGTTTTAATTCTCTGGCTGTACATCCATTAACCAACATATCATAAAAACTAAAGTGCATGTGAGGAGTAGCATCAAAATCAATATCTTCAAATGGAGTAACACAATATAATATTTTAACTGTCCCATTAATAGCTGGTTTCCATACTAATTTTTGAATATCTATTTCATCTGTAAATAGATAACCAATTTTACCATCCAATTCAGCATCTTCATCTGTGGTTAAAATTTCTTGGGGGGCATCTGCAGATTCAACTAATTCGTTAAATGATTCAATAGCAACATCTGTTGACGGATTCCATTTAATGAACTTTTCATGACTAATTTCTTCATCATAATATTGATTACCAGATGTAGCAAAGAATTGAACTTCTTCTGCTACAAAGAAATTTTCTGGCATTAATAATTCAGATTTAGCAGTTGTAATAGCTTTCTCTAAAGTAGCTTTTATACCTCTACCACTTCTGAATATTTTACCAGTAAGATACCATAAATCTCTTTTAACAACAGATAATGTCTTTTGGTCTGGAGTTTGTTTTAAATTATGAAGAACATCATAAATGATATCTCTATGATTCATTTTCTATTGCCTCTTCTTTATCCTCAACAGTTTTAACAATCGGATATGGAACTTTACCAGACCGCCACAAATATGCCAATCGTAGCATATAAAGCTGAACTAAATCCAAATCTCTATCCATAAAATCACATAGAATAGTATCTCCGATTACTGGTTGAGTATTTCTTTTACCAATAACAGAAAATCTGGTATTATCAACATAAGCATATACTGTTGTTTTAAAAAAGATACGAAGAAATCCATTAGAATAATGCCATGCACAATTTGGACACGCACTATCTTCCATATAAGAGTTTACATCATCAATAGATGAGTTTGTTGAGAAAGGAGCTGGTGTTTCATCCGAAGCTGGTTGGACTTGGACACTTTCGACATCTCTGGGAAAGTAAGGATAAAGATTACTCTTTATAATATATCCATAAGTACCAACAGCGACTTGTGCAAAATCTGTAACCTTATTGCCAAATGCCATTGTTTAATCCTTATCATGAATAATATGTAATTTCTATTCTTAAATCGTTAAATCCATCAACTGGAGTGAATGCTGAATCCATAACTAATAATTGAATATGAGTTGTATCTGTCATTGCAACTAATGCATGAGTTTCATCATCAACTGGATTCAGTCTATTTATAGTAGCAGCAAAATAAGTATTTGCAATAACTAATGCCGAACTTAACGTACCGACATAAGTACCAGTAGTAGTCCGAGTCCAAGTTATTGTAGCACCAAGATTATTAACGGAAACTGATGCTGTTGGTGCACCAGTACCAGATTGGTCTAATGTGGCAGCATAACTGGTTAAGTTTATAATTCCACCAAGTAAACTAATCGGATTATCTGATGTATCAAATTCATATCCATTTCTTAAATCACAAACCTTCTGTTGTGCGATATTAAATGCAGCTAATTTTTCATCAGAAGATAATAAATTCCATATCTTATTACCAATATTTTTAACTTGCGAATAAGTAAATGATGATAATCTCTGTAATGCCATTTATCCTCCTATCTTAACTCCCATTTTAGATGCAATTCTAATATCTAATATTTTAGAACGTTCCCAATTATGCTCTCTATCCCTTGCTTCACGTTCAGCTATATCTAACAATAAATCATCAATGCCCTGTAAATATATTTCTGTTGATGTAGATGAACTTGAATAATCTCTTTTAACATAACTATAAGCATATGTTATTGTTTTTGCTTCTGCGGGTAGTATAAATAAATATCTAACATCAGAAGAAATAACAACTGTATAGAGATGTTCATCCTCATGAAGTGGATTAGTAAATAATTTTGTATGTATAAATTTATCTGGGGGTACATAACCATATGGTTCTGTACCCTCAACAGATAAAATAGCTAATACTGAGGTAGGAATTGCAAGTTTACCAGCAGAATCTGTTGCTCCACTGCCGTGTGCGATAATCATATCACTTCCCAACTGTAATCCTACTGGACTAATTTGATTTAGTAATAGCAATCGAGAAGTTTCAGCTATCGCAGTATTGGCTATTTCGATTAACTCATTGGAACTCCATCGAGAACCGTCTTGAGTAATCAATGTAATAGCACTACCAGCTACCGTTCTGGCATCTTGCAATCTTGCCCTTAATCTCAGTATATAATTGCCAAAGGTCATCTATACCCTTACTATTGCGAATAAGTGTACAGAAACCGATGACGCGTTAGTAGCCGCAGTTGTTATTGATTTACCTTGTCGACCCGTACCCGACAGTGCTGCGACTGTATGTGCAATATCAGTAGTTGTAGTAATCATTTCCATTGTCGAACAATACAATACTTCTTGTGCACCATCTAATTCGATTACTATATCGTTAGTAGCGGTATAATCTGTACCAGCGACATAGCGATGTGCAAAGATAAATACGTTTTTCTGAAATGGGCTTATTGCATTACTAAAATCTGCTAATAGTGCAGAACTAATGCGAACTTGCTCACGAATTGTGTCTGTTGCCATTTAACCCTCCTTATTCTGTTGGAGTGTTAATTAACACCGTTGGAGACTTTTTGCCAATGAAAAATCCACGAACAGTAAGGGCGCCATCTGATATATCAATAGATTTAACATTAACAGTAATTGCCCCAGTTGTAATTACGTAATCCGAGAGGATTACAGCTGAATCAGTCGGGTCTGATGCTGCAGCAAGAACTGGTGCTGCGACCATAAACAAAACCTCATCAAGTGATGTGGGGACTTCAGCAGTACCCTCGTTGGTACTTATCGTAATTGGTGCTTCCCAGTATTCAAGCAATAACGAACCTGGTCTATCGGCATCATTGTTGTTCGCTTGGTTAAGCAGTGGAAATATATTCCAAGATAAATGTTCAGCCATTTTTATTCATTCCTTTCTTTATGATGTTACACCGTAAACTCGGAAATGAGTTGTAGATAATCTACGAATCAATCCCCAAGCATAATATAACTCTCTCCATTTACCTCTGAAACCAGCATTCTTTTCGTAAGATTCTGCATCATCTGGTAAATCTTGTATAGGAACTTTCTCAACAATCTGGAATGCTCCGTATACATTTTTCTCTCCGTAGTTATACTCAGTTAAGTTTAAAATTATCGCCTCATTATCGAGACCGATTTCCGTAAGAACTGGTGCGTTAACATAGTAAACTATACCATCACGACCAGTACCTTCGATTGAATTAACTTTCAATCCGTATTTAACGGACATGTTCATTGCTTCACCAAAACCTCGCTTGTTTTCATAAGCTGCAGCCAAGTTTTTAGTAAAGGTTGAACCACCAAACATCCACAATTCTCTAACACCCGCAGTATCTAATGCAGTAGAAACAATAGTATTGATTCTGCCTATATTAAGAATACCACCAGCATTAATATAATTCGCAGATGGAATGAACTCTAAAATACCACCAGTCTCATATTCAGACTCATTACCAATCTCTGCTGCATATCTACGACCAGTAAATATAGCTTTTTCCATAGTCTTGGTCATACGAAGCGTAGTCAGTTCAAGGTTTAAATCAAGCTGAGCAGCTCCATTTTCAAGTAGCATTGTTTTAATACCACCACCTTGATTCAAATGCTCGCCAATACCATACGATTTACGAGTAATTTGAATAACGTTCTGTAAATAAGAACCATTTTGAGCAACTGGAGGATTTGGTCTTGCATTAGTTTTAGAAACTGAATTAACCAAGTGCATCTTAGTTGAAATTGGAATTGCAACTAATTGACCAGTAACACTTGGAGCTGGATGTCCTCTCTGAATTTTTATCCAAGTATAACCAGCAACAGCACTATTACCTTCGTAAGCTGAAGATGCTTCGCCCATACCGAGAATTTTAGTTACTTCAAAAAGTGGACAATTTGTAACATTGAAAGCTGCAGCCACATTAGATGTTGTTGCACCACCAGATAAATCCCTGCCCATATATGTACCCTTAGACAAAAGTCTATCTGTCGTATCTAACGATGCTGCCTCTGAATTAGTTAATCTGATGTAGTCAATTAGACTACCACTTGCTGGTCGAACAGATGCCGCAGCGAGTGTGAACTCATAAGGAAGTTCACTCATCTCTTGGTATCTGAACTGCCAATCTGGAACCATATCCGCACCAACCGCACCAAATTTCTCTGATATGACTGTCAAAACAGAAAGAGGATTAACTTGCCTTAATGCAATTAATTGGAAGATTTTTTGCTCTTGCGCATATAATCTCAATCTATCTTGTATGTGCGGAGTATCGTAAAAACCACGATAAATCGTGCTATCTGAACCTGCCATTTTTTACTCCTTTAATTTGAATATCTTTGTGTTAATCTTGATAATGGGTTATTAGATTTTTTTACATTGCTTTCTGTTGCAGAACTACCCTGTACTTTCGTATAATCTATTGGCATTCCTTTATCATCTCTTATAAACAAACCTTTCTTATTATATTCAAGATGTACATCCCGAATAGCTTTTTCAATAGCTTGCTTTTGAAGTTCATCAAAGAAATACCCACGAAATACATTTTCAACAGTTAGCGGATTACCTTTAGAAGTGAAGTCACCCTTCTTCATTCTATCCCATGCGGCATCAAGTTCTGCCATCTTTGCATTAAATGCATTAAGCGACTGTTCTTCAGCAGTCTTTTTTAGTTCAGCTTTTTTGGTTTCATCAACCTCTTGTTCATAAGATACATCAACTGGATAATATTGTTCTTTCAATCGTTTCAGTTGACTTTCTCTTTCAGTTAACATTGATAGAAGCACTTCTTTATCTGTCTTTTCTTGCTGAGAAAATTCGTCTCGAAGTTGCTTCTCATAGTTTTCACTTGAAGTTCTAAATCTATAAGAGGGTGTCTTAGGATTATATGCGTCTGCCGCATCATAAACAAATGTGCCATCTTCCAGATTAAACTCTTTTTCAATATCTTTTTTTAATTTTTCAGTTTGAAACTGTAAAACTCTATCTTCAATAGTCCCACCAGACTTAACTTGTTTTTCTAAGAAATTAACATCTGGTAAAGCATATTTTTCTTTATGCTTTTTAAAAGCAGTTAAGGCATCAGTACGAACATCATTAAGGAATTCATCAACTTCTTCGTCTTTATATTTATGTTCTGCTGGCTGGGTTTCTTTTAATTTATTAATTTCAACCAATCTCTGGTCTGATATTCTTTGAAACCTTTTCCAGTCATTTGCTCTCACAAGTGCCGTAGTTAATAAATCTTTGCCTTGTAATGCTTTTATTTCTTTAATATCATCTTCACTTAAATCAGTAAGTTTAGATATATCAATATCAATTTCTTGACCATCTCCACTACCATTACTTCCTTCTGTTCGGAAGTTATTTATCATTCTCTGGAGACCACTTTCTATCTTATTGGCTACTACTGCTTCTTCAGCCATTACCGTTACCTTTCGCTGTTAATAATTGTGTTTTATAATCCGCCAATAATTTAGTAAACTTAGCATCAAATTGCGATTTAGATAATTCAAATGATTTCTGTGTAACTGTACCAGCAAGAACCCTTGCTCGTTTTTCAACATCTTGTAGTGTCTGAGTTAACTGTTCAATAGTAGATGCTTGACTACTAACAAGATTTAACGAATCAACTATTTTATCAACATCTGGTATATTAAGTCTGCGAAGGATTAAAGGAACTAATTGTGGCACTGCTAATTGTGTAGCAAGATTAGTTAACATAGCAGCTTCTGTACCAGCTTCAAATCCACTTGAACCTTGTGATGTAAACCTTACATCTTTAAAACCATAAGACAAATCAGTTTCTGGGTCTATTGTTAATTCTTTAGGGTTATCTGGATTGGCTATCAATCTATTATAAAGCATTGGCTCTTGCATCTCACCTTTTTCATCTATCATAGTAGAGAAACCATTAAGAGGAGCAAACTCTTTATAAAACTGTCCGACTATATTTCCAACAACCGACAATGCAGCGTCTGCATGAGCTAATCTTCTTTTAATTTTTTGTCCACCAGCAGACTGTAAAGCTGCAACAGTAGAGAATACATCAGAACTATTAGATGAGTCACCTTGCATTGAACTCCATATGCCAGAAACATATTCCATAGCATACATTAAAAATCTTGGAAATTGTAACCATGCCTCACCAAGTGGTTTGCCTTCAATTATTTGAGGAGATTTAAATGTATTCGGATTACCAACTACTCGGTATAATAAACGTGCACCTGGAGTTGCAAAGTTAGTGTCCCACTCATGACCATCAACTATACTTCTTTCTTCTGCGATTACCCGTGTAGCATTTAATAACGCTCCGTTAAGTAACGCAATCATAATCATCTTGTTAAATGTACGCTGTATAGGATATAAATACCAAATTCTACCATGTGGATAAGGATTGTCTCTATGGTCGTAAGTCAATGAAACAATATTTAAATCTCTAATGGTATATTTTCTTTTAAATCCTTGATTGCCCATTGCAATGTTTTCTGTTAGAAACATACCTTTACGCTCACGAACAGTAGCCTTTTCGTCAGCTATATCTTTTTTAACATTCTCTGGTAATTCAAAATAGGTTTTAACAACTGGTTTGTTATTATCGCTTAATTGTTTAGGAATCACTAAGTAATATTTATATTCTTCTAACTTAATGTTAACATTAAATAACATTGGGGCATCTTTACCAGAACCATAAGATAGGTATTTTGTGTTCTGATTGGCTGGACCAGATGACATTGTAATAGCACCCTTAACAAACTCATCTTCAAATTGTTCCCATGTTAACTCTGGCTCAAAACTTTTTACAAATCTATAACCATATTCTTTAGAAACTTTCATGGCTATAGAACAGTTATCCATATCCCGATAAAATGGGTCTTTGGTCATTTTATTAGGATATACATAACGCCAGTTAATATGTTTTATGTCAACAGAAAACTCACCAAATTCATCACGAGGCACAATATAGAAAAAACCGTGCCCGACATTAGAGCTATCTCTCACAACTCTATCATACTGCAGTCCCCCTAACGAGTCGTACCAGCTTTTTTGAATTAAATAATTATATTTTTGAGCTACTTTACGAGAGATTTCAGTCAGTCTATCATCATAAGGATTAACAATTGGGGCAGTTTTAATGGTGGGTTTTGATGCAACCATAAGCGATTCAGCTGAATCGCAAATAGCTGTTGTAATTGAGATAGCGAGTGGTGATTGGCGAAAAAGAAGTAATTGTTCTTCCTCTGAACGAGAGAACTGTATACCATATCTGAAATCATCAAAGCGGACAGCATCTCTTTCCCATGGTTGTCGGGCACCAGCATTTTCACGAAACAGTTTAAAGTTATCTACCGCAATACTGCGTTTCCAGTCTTGGTTCAATGTGTGCCTATATTTGATTCAGAAATTTTCATTCTGAGCAAATATAGCACCCAAAATCAATTTGTCAATACATATTGTAAGATGCTTTTTATAACTATTGCATGAACCCAACTTTCAGCGGGTTATGCAAACGTTATATTTTTTTTATACAAGTACATAGTTCGTGCCCCCAATAAGCTGGTAAAAC
>ERZ761584.532-NODE-532-length-11353-cov-3.675341_pt1 | contig 11353 bp, 26 predicted proteins | sample MGYA00512168_ERZ761584 | MGnify/ENA primary metagenome ERZ761584 (study PRJEB28899, sample SAMN03785564) | bioreactor sludge metagenome | biome: EBPR Sludge; feature: EBPR Bioreactor; material: 0.22µm filtered reactor supernatant | place: Saint Lucia: Queensland...
ATCCCACTCCTCAGCCACCTCTGGAGGAGCAACCACGGCGTCCTTCACCAGCTCCTCCACTTCCTCAGGCTGATTGGTGTCCGGGTTGATGCGCTTCACCGTTTTGTAGACGGCAGGCTTGTCACGGTGGAAGTCGAACCTGAAGAACGGGGTGACGCTGGAGTTGGCGATGAAGGTGATTCGATCCAGGAGTTCCTGGTCCGACAGGGTTGAGAGCCGTGCATAGCTCTTGCCTGGAGGGAGTTGTGGTGGACGTGTGACAAAGGTGGGGTCCACCTGCCCGGTGTGTTCGGTGGAATCGAGCGGTTGCCCTACCTCCTTCTTCAGTTGCTGCTTCCCGAAGTCTGTGGGTATCAACCCCAACCTCTTGGCCTGCCGAACCGCCCTGGTGCGGTAGTTGTCTGCCTTCGGTCCCCACACCAGCTTGGCCGCCTGGAGGGCGTTGCCGCCATTCTTCAGGTACTCGTCAGCGAACCTACGGAGTTCCGGAGTGACCTTGTTGGGTGGCCTACCTGGGCGGCGCTTCTCCTTGGGTGGTCGTGGGATCACACTACCCTCCTCAGGGAGCCGTCCTCACTGCGCTTGTACCAACCACCGGTCTGGGACCGCATCAAGGTGGCTGTGGGGTCACCAAGGGGGGCCGGTTCTCCACCCATCATGGCTGCGGTGATCTCCCCGTGGATGACCAGCTGGGCGGCATCCTCCTGGGCACCACGCACCCTGGCGGCTGCCTTCCAGATCTTGTAGCGATTACTCCGGCGTCCCATGTTGGTTCTCCTGGTTCTACTGCTACTGGTTCTTCAAACGGGGAAGGTCCGGCATCATGGTGGCTCCTACCACCTGACGCGCAGCCAGCTTCTGCTGCACCTCCCTGGTGGCCTTCAGCCCATACTCGAAAAAGGCAAGCATGAGGGGGAGGTTCTCCACCGGCCCCGAGAGGGTGCAAGAGGCGACGCTGCCGGTGAAGGGATCCAGGTTCAGCTGGATGAGCAGCTGGACATGTGCGGGGACCTGGGAGTCGTTGGCGGGCGGGGGCACACTGGACATGGTGGTGAGGCCTTTCAGTTGGTAGGTGGAGTGGTGAGAGGAACGGTGGTCACAGCCACTGCTCCCTGTTCCTTCAGTGAACCAAGGGTCTTGGTACGGTTACGCCAGAAGCCCCAGCCAAACACCAGGAAGGCCACCAGGGGTTTGGCCAGATCCACCGGGACGCCGAACATATCCACGATGGTAGTGAAAGCCGTGGTCGGGTCGGCTTGGATGTAGGCCACCAGCAGGCCCAACACGAAGGTCAGGAACACAGGGACGCCCTTCATCAGCGACTTCTTCGGGTCCCACCCACCGATGGCGGTACCGGTGGCGTCTACCGCATGCCGCACGGCCAGGATCCCCTTTACTGTCTCTATCAAGTTCATGTAGTAGATCCTTTGAAACGGGCGGAGGCCCCGGCCATCAGAGCCTCCACCCACCTTGTCACGGTCTGCTCACCACTGGGCCACGATCTGGGTCTGAGAACCCAGGCCACCAGCATCCTTGGAGAATGCCTGGGCCACAGACCAGGTCTTGTTGACCTTGAGGACCACGATGCCGGCCACCAACCCCGTCTTGACCTGGACGTTGAGGGCCACCCCGTGATCCGCGGTGATGCCCTTCAGGGCGGTCTGGATGGAGGCCTGGAGCGCGGAGTCCTCCATGTACCTCACCGGCCCGGACTTGTTGATGGCCAGGGCTCCGGTGGTCGGGGCGGAAGGGGTGTCAGCCACGGCTCTACTCCACCACCAGCGTATGGGTCGGGGAGTCGAAGGCCGGCTCCTTGTCCGAGGCGCTGCTGAAGTACAGGGCCTCGATCTCCATGACCCCTGGAACCGCGGTCTTCTCCGCCAACATGTACCCGTAGCCCTGCTCGGAGATCCACTTGGTGACGCCCATGTTGAAGCCCCAGGAGTCCGGGAGCTGGTCGGTCCAGCCGGGGTTGGGCCCGGTGCCCTCCACCAGGGTGGTGTGCTTCTCGTCCGCCCAGACCGGCGGCGTGCCGCCGACGCCGCGGAGCACCACCGTCTCGGAGGCGCCGCCGTTCGGGGTCCACCGCAGCCGCAGGCCGGCCAGGTAGCAGGCTCCCAGCTCAGCCACGCCCGCGGCTCCCACGTCATTGCCCGCACGGTTGCGGGGCGTGATCTCGATGGCGACCTTGGTCTTGCCGTCCGCCTTGATGCGGTCCGGGGTGATGCTCAGCCCAACACTGACGATTTCCTTGCTCATCTCGCTCTGCTCCTTGTTTGTGGGCAGGAGCCTCCTGCCCTGTTGGTATCCTACTCCTCTGCAGCCAGTTCCAGGGCTTCTTCGATGTCACGTTACGTCTCAGCATCTGCTTCGGTGGTGGTGGCCAGCCCCTTGAGGGCTGCTCTCACCGCATCCACCTCCGGGCTCTCCACCCCTTCACGTTCCAGGACGACCACCAGCCGCCTGGTCACGTCCACCAGGCGCCGAAGTTGGGCCACCAGATGCCGTAGTTGCTGGTCCCCCTGGTTGGGATACCTGGGCCGGTGCTCCTCACGTTCCTGCCAGCGGGCATAGGCGTTGTCTGCCTTCTGGATCGCCTGGGTCACTGAGTCCGGAACCGGTAGCTCGTTCAGACGGTAGGTCACACCACACCCTCCAGCCTGTCCCCCAACGGCTCTACCTTCCCCCGCTCCTCTGCGCTGAGCTGCACGACGGATACGCCAGTCCTCAGCGCCATCTCTCTCAGGCTCTCGTAACGCTCCACGCGCCTGGCACGTTGTTCAATGCCTAGTGCAAGCCACGCCGCTGGTCTCTTCGGAGACCGCCCTTCCCCACGGCATTCCAAGCACGGGATACTCCTGAAGCCGCCAGTCCTCTCCCCGCACGCAAACCCCACCATTCGCCCTGTCCCCTGGCAGGCCTCGCACCTCACAAGTTCCGTGTTCTGCTCCGTCACCCTTTCTCCCGCTTCCCCTGCAGCACCACCCTGGCCACCCCAGCCGTCAACCTCACATCCACCAAGGCATCATGTGCATCCCCAGTGGTGGTGACCCCCAGGGCGGCTGCCACGGTGGTGAGCTTCATGTCCTTGGTGGAGGCCATCTCACCTCGCTCCACCGACCAGATCACTCCCTGCAGGACATCCAGGGCGGTGCTGAACTGGCCAGGGAAAAACAGGCCCGCTCCCCGAAAGGCCTCCCCGATGTGGTCCAGATCGAACTTGACGTTGTAGCCTCCCACCCGGGTGACCTGGTATGGCCTCCCAGTCCTAGCACTCACCAGCTCGATGGAGCGGTACTTCTCCAGGTACTTCTGGAAGTCCCGAAGTGCCTGGATGGGCGGAACCGCATCCTTCTTCCATGTGGAGGCGTTGACCCGGTTCACCTTCAGCGCCTCCGGGTCACAATCCTCCACCTTGAACTGGAGCTTTCTCTCGAAGCTGGAAACCTCGGTCCACTGGTTGGAGGCGTCCACCGCCACCGCCGCGATCTGGATGATGGGGACCCCTACCCTGAGGCCCCCGGTCTCCAGGTCGAAGATCACCACTGGCTTGGTGGCGGTCACTTGACCGGGCTCCCTGTGTTGGGGCAGTTGTGTGGTTGTCCTACCACAACCTCATGCGTACATGCTGGGCAAACCGTAAACACCCGAGAGGTGTTGACCACCTGGTGGGGTGGGGTGAACTTCCCGTCGTAGGTGGGTGGTGCCACAGTATTGGGCTCCTGCTTCAGACCAAACACTTCCTCTGGTCTGTAGGCGTGGGACTTCACTACAGTGGCGGGACTGGAAATCCCCATCCGGGGCCTGTTGGGGCAGTTGTCCAAGTGCTCCGAGAACAAGGCACCACAGAAGTTGCAGGGTCCAGGCGGCTGGCAGGTGTGGGCCTGTCCAGGGGTGGTTGGCCCTCCGCACAGCACGCACTTGCCACTCCCCTGCATCATCCTCTCCCAGGTCTTGCACAGGTGGCTCTCCCCCGGGTAGATCAGCCCCTTGCAGAACGCACAGGTGATAGGCTCCCCGGTGGGTCTTGGCTGCTGTTGCTCCCACCTTCTCGTGCAGTGCCCACAGGTCATGCTGAAGGGTGCGTTGCCAAGGTGGCACACCGGACACTCCCATCCCAGGTTGTTGAAGTGGGTCATCTGGATTCCTCTCCACAGGTGTGACTCTTCCTGAGGTCCACCTGTTTGTCGCACATGGCACACAGTCCCATGTGCTGTCCCCCCAACATGCGCTGCAGGTACGCCTCCGCCCCCTCCTTGGTGGTCCTCTCCTCCTGGAGGGCCGCCACGATCACACTGTAGTTCACCAGGTCCACCACCGTATCTCGAAAGCTCTCACTGGTGACCTGTGCAGGTGCCACCAGCAACCTGGCCATCCTGGCTACCTTGTCGGTGAGCCTGATGAAGGCACCCACAGCGGCGGGAACCCCAACACTCTCTGCCCCCCGGAAGTTCTTGAAGGCGTCGCTCCCCTCACCGCTGTAATCGGTGTTCTTGGCGGCGGTGACCTTGGTGGCCTCCTCCAGCAACGCCCGATGGAAGTCCAGATACTCTGCTTGGTTCACCCGCTCCTCCTACCCTGTGTGCCGATCCCCAGTTGCCCTCCACAGTAGGCTCCAGCCTCCCCCTGGTCAAGGGATTTCTGCCCATCAGAGGTGGGGTGGTACGAAAACTTCCACCCGCCTCCGGGGACAGCTGCCACCCCCATCATCTTTAGTACAGCCCCCAGCGGCCAGCGGACAGGGGAGGCCTCCTGTCCCAGATCGAGACAGCCACCCCAGCCCCAGGTGCGCCGGTGGGGACCTGAGGACCTGCTGGTCTGGAGACCTGGGCCTCCCAGTCCTACACGGGGGCTGTGCATAGGAGTTTCTGGAGCACCTGGGTGCTGGAGATCAAGAAAGTCGTGGGACTCCTGCGCGCGCGTAGGTAGGGACTCGACCCCCCCCCCTGGGTGGTGGGCGGGGCCTGTGTTCCTTCGTTGAACCGGGGCGTTCGCAGGATGCTCGATCCTGCCATGGTGCGCCGCGTGGTACGTCACGATGGCCAGTGGGTAGAGCACTACCCTGCAAGGTGGTGACATGGTTGTCCTTGTAGGGGCCGCGCCGGGCCGAGCCGGGTGAGGGTCGCTGCGCTCCAAGATGGTGCAAGGTGGGAGCATGGTAGGGTGCTACTTGCACGGGGGGCGTGTAGGCCCTAGATTGCCGGTACCCCGCTGGAATGGACCGGCGGGCTTAGGAGGATGACATGAGCAAGACCACGAACGAGAGCACCACCACCACCACGATCAGCAAGGCGGACCTGATGGGCAAGACCACGCCGGACTTGCTGGCCTTGGCCGGAACCAGCACGCCGGACGTGGTGGCGTTGATCCTGGCCGTGGTGGCGGAGCGCGCGCAGGCCCCGGTGGTGGGCGCGCTGACGATCACCATGTTGCCCGGTGGCTACGTCGAAATCCGCGACAAGGCGGGCTTCCGCGGCGACGTGGCGCGCCTGACGGTGGACCGCGCCATGGCCCTGTCGGCGCCGGGCGTCGCGGAGCGGCTCCGCAAGGCGGCGGAGGCCACCGCGAAGGCGTGGCCGGCGGACCGGTGTACCCGGTACTGGAACGCCTACAAGGCGGCGGCGGCGGACCCGGCCATCAAGGCGCTCCTGGACTCCAGCGACAAGGCCAAGGCGGCTGAGGGGCGGAAGCTCCGGGACGCGGCGGCCCTGGCCGGTGCCGACGTGGTGGCCACGCCGGAGACGCCGACCACCACGGCCAGCACCCTGTCGACCTTCTAGGGCGGGCACCATGCGCCCGCTTCTCCCGTCGAGCCGCGCCTACCACAGCACCCACAGTGTGGACCGTGGCGCGCTGGTTGGCGCCACGATGCCTGCGCCCCGGCACCTCTGCGGCCCCGTGCCGGAACCCTTCGTGGTCCTGCCTGGCCCGCTCCGCATGGTCTCCGCGCCAGTCGTGACTGGCACCGTGCCCGACTGGTACCTGCAACCGCTCAGCGTCGAGGCCCGCAAGGTGGCACGGTGCAAGGTGGCACGGTACAGCTCTCCCGTGCCGTTGCTGTGGGACCCCGAAACGTGCAACCTTGTCGAAGACAAGGCCACCGTGAAGGCGATGAAGCACCCGGCCATCAACGCGCCCTGCGGCCCGATCAAGCTGCACGACTCGCAGCGTGAACAGGCTAGACTCGCCCTGCGGGCCATCCGGGCGATGCTCTGGAAGGCCGTGTAACGCAAGCAAACCACCCTGGACGCACAAACAGCCCCTGTGGTGCAGAGGATGCGCCACAGGGGCATTTTTTGCGCCTAGAGCGTGTCAAGTTTGACACGTGTCAGATTTGACACGGTAGCGCACTCGGCGGGTCTGGTACGCGGGCCGATAGCACGGTTCGGCCAGCACCCGCAGCAAGGGCTCTGGCAGGCTCCAGGAGCGGCGCTCCGGCGGGGGTCAGGGGTGACGGTCGGGCAAGCGGTCCGATGCGCTCCTGCGACCGCCTAGGCAGCCTGCGCCGGAAGCGATCGGCCCGGCTCGGCCAGGGCGGGGGCCTTGCGGCTCGATCCTGGGCGCCCCAGGCCAGCCGGGACCCCCGTAGTGGACCGGAACGCCTGATGGTGATGACCGGTGGTGGGCGCCTTTGGATCCTGGGGGCGAGCTGTACCTGCCATCCCACGTGCCTTCGGGCCGCAGGATGGGGGTGTCTGAGAACAGCTCGACTTCAGGATCTAGGGGCGTGGTTCCTTGGAACTTACCGCTGAACTTACCGCCAAACCTACCCCGGAACTTACCCCGAAGCTTGGGATGAAACTTACCGCTGAACCTGGATGCAGGAGGGAGAGAGCCATGGGGCACATCGTTGAGCTGTGGGGGTTCGGGATGGAGCCGTTGGCGCTGGTCTTGGGCATGTCCCGGAGCCAGGACAGCACCATCCCGGTGGAGATGGTCGCGGAGATGCTCGCGGGATACGTCCCGGAGGTGATCGGAGAGGAGTACATGGCGGTGTGCCTGCCGCCCTACCACCTGCGCTAGTTGTAACTGCTCTCGTGCCATCCGGGTTAGAGGTGGCACCTTCAATGCTGGATCACCTGGGGAGGTGGTTCAGCATCGAGGGTAGAAAGGAGGTGATAGTTCCATGCAAGGAGGTGATAGTTCCATGCAGCGAACCCGTGTTGTTTGGACTTGCCAGGAGGCTCGGCTCCGGGGCTAGCCTGGCGACCAACGGTATGGAGCACCGGTAAGGGCCGGCTGTAAACACGGTGCAAGTCGTGGATTGCAAGTCGTGGATTACAAGGCCATGCGCACCTGAACTTGCCGGGGTACGTGAAAGGGTGCAACCACAGGGGGACGCTGCGGGTCACTCCAGGCATGCTGGTGCACCAGCCTCTGTCCTGCGACACATCCCAGATGTCCCCCTGTGGCGTTTCCAGAGTGATAGGAAGCATCGAGGGTAGGAGGTGACCCAAATGAACGAGCTGCGCGAAGTGGCGTTGCACGAGATGGTGGGGCTGTACTGCGAGAGTCAGGACTGCACGGAGGAGGAACTTACCACCAGGCTTCAGGACATCCAGCGGCACAAGGGAGAAGGGCTGCACGGGTTCGTCCTGTTCCAGTGTGTGGTGCTGGACTCCAGCAAGCTGGGGAACCGGGTCATCATGCCCTGGGGACCGGGGTGTAGGACCTACAAGAGCCTTCCGGATGCTGGGACCATCCTGATGCCGGATGGGTTGCCCTCCAGCAGCTCCACGCCGGAGTGCTACGTGGACCTGAGGGACTGAACCTACAAAACCTGAGGGACTGATGGATCCGAACGCTACCTTGAAGCAGTTGCGGGAACTGGCGGGTAAGGTGCTGGTCTGTTGTGATGAGGAGACTCAGCCAGATCTGGACGACGTGGCCAACCTGGCGGAGCTGTTCCAGCACCTGGATCGTTGGATCAGCCGAGGTGGATGCTTGCCTCGGGGGTGGGAGACCAAGAGGGGCTAGATAGTGGTGGAGGGACTAACCACCACATCTACAACACCGTCGTGCTGTCAATCGCTGGGGAGGTGGTTGATAGCACCGTGGAGTTGTGGAGGTGACCCATGTACGAGGTGCTGGTGACGAACATCGGCAACGTGGCGAGGAACCTGACCAAGAGCGGCGCTATCAGGGTGGCCAGGGAGTATGCCGCTCAGGCCAGGAAGGGGACTTCCCGCGCTGAGTTCCCGGTGTGGGTGCTGGACCAGGATGGTGAGATCGTCCTGGAGATCGTGAGGTAGCGCATGAAGCACTGCAGAGACTGTGGGTCTGGAAGGTGCTACGTGACGAGCCTCTGCAACTTCGCGCACTGTGGGGACTGTGGCGCGGCTTGGGACGAGGACCACGATGAGTGCTACGCAGACCCCTGCATGATCGCCTTGGAGCGCAGAGGGAACCTCGATTCGGCACGGAGGGTTCAGGCTCAGGGGTGCTACATCCGGCAGGAGCATGATCCGCGAGAGCATGACGCGGAGGAGTGGGAGGAGGAGTAGGCCTCATGGCCAAACTCACCAAGGTTCAACAAATCGAGGCGGCAGGCTTCACGGTGGTGAGGCGGCTGCGCGACGACTATGGTGCCTGGAGGAAGGGCTACCAGGTGAGGTGTGAGGAGTGTCAGGCACTCAGCATCAACGGAAGGGCTTGCCACGAGACGGGGTGTCCCAGAATGCCGGTGGAGTGTGCCTGGTGCGGGGAGAGCTACCAGCAGAGGGAGGAGCACAGGTGCGAGGAAAGGGTGTGAGGACCAAGGTGCAGTACAGGATCCTGGCACATGGGTTGTGGGCCCCGCGAAACAGGAAGGCAGTGGTCCGCAAGACCTGGAGGGGTGTGGCTAGGGCGCTGGGAATCAGCAACACCTTGCCGGCTTCCGAGGACTTTCCGCTGTTCATCGGGGTGGTGGGTGGCCACATCACGGTGGAGAGGGAGGTGGTGAGCTAGCCTGGGAACTTCCAATACAGCCGCTCGGCCGAGCTGGGGTGAGCGCGGCGCCGCTCCCAGGGTGGACGAGTGGTTGTTCTGGGTGTTTCTAGTGGCACCTGAGGTGAAGGAGGTATCAGTCCATGGCTGAGCATTTGAGGACGTGGGCCCAGGCGCAGGAGTGTCTGGGCAAGAGGGACTCCAGGAAGGTGGCCAACAACACCTACCTGAAGAGGACCGGGGAGGATGAGATCTCCCTCTTGCTGCACAGGACCTACATCGTGCGGTGGACCAGAGGGGTGGGGTGTTCCCTCAACTCGGGTGGGTGGAAGACCTACACCACCAAGGAGCGGTTCAACAGGTTCTCCCCCATGGCGGTGTGGTCCGACAGAGGGACCTGGTGGTGTTCCACCTGGCCCAACCCCTGGGGGCAGAACGACAAACCCCGCTGGGTCTTCGAGGATGGCATCACTCTGCACGAGGATGGGGCGGTCACCGGGGAGGGCGAGGATCCCACCAAGGACAAGAAGCTCCGGGCTGCCATCAAGAAGTTCTGCAAGGGGTTCATGGAGGCCCTGGAGGGGGGGAAGGTACCGGCACCCAGTGGAGGGGATTGCTGGTACTGCGCCCTGGTGCGGAGCGACACCGGGAAGCCCCTGGGGGAGGGGGTGGACACCCTGCACCCTGATGGCTCCATGACGGTGGAGAGGAACACCGAGCACCTCATGGAGCACATGGGACTGGGGGAGGACAAGGAGATCTACTATGTGCCGAGCTTGCTGATGAATGCCCTGAAGGCAGGCCCGGCCAGTCAGTCCATGTGGTGGTGGGTCGGGGCCTACTGGGAACCCAGCGAGGTTGGGGAGAAGCTCAAGAAGCCAGGGGCCTGGGGCTACGAGAGGCCCAGGGTGGAGAAGTGCCTGGTGAAGTACATCGCCAGGCAGTTGGGGTTGGCGGTCTAAAGGAGGAAACCAAGATGAACGGCTACATCTACAGCAACTACGCGGACACCGGGGAGAGCATGGTCCGGTTGCCGGACGCCAAGACCAAGTACCAGGCCTCCCTGGTGCGGGCCAAGGGCTTCGAGCTGCGCGGGGTCAAGCAGTGTCTCACCTACCAGCGGCACGGGGGCCTGGAGGTGATCTACAAGATCCAGGGGCGGAACAAGGCCAACGGGTAGCGTCTCCCTACAGCCTCAGGGGAGAGGGTGGTGGGTGGTGGACCTGCTGCTCTCTCCCTTGCACTGTGGGGAGGTGAAGGAGATGAGCAAGCCAGCAACGGTGACGATCAGCTACGAGGACGCTGTGGAGATCCTAGACGCGTGTTACAGCCGAGAGTGCGAGGACTTCTTCGCAGCAACCGAAGAAGAGCGCGAACATCATCCGTTTCATGCCCTGTTTCGCTTGGATGGCTTGGTCTACGGGCATGACGGGGATGCTAACAGGTATCTCAAAGACCAGGAGAACTGACATGACCTTGTATCGTGTGGCGTGGCTGATCGACCTTGACGCCGACTCCCCGCAGGAGGCCGCGGAGAAGGCCCGAGTGATCCAGCAGAACACCGACCCCGAGAGCATCGGGCACGTGTACGACGTGTACTACAAGGAGAACGGCGAGCCGGTTCATACGCACATCGACCTCGATGAGATCGAGGGGCGGGTGTAACCATGTTGTACGTGGATTACAAGAAGCCCGGGGATATCAGGGTCCACACCCTGGGGTGGCACACCGGGGAGAAGCTGCCGGACCTGAGGGACTGTGAGATCACCTGTGTCCAGGCGGACGGGGATGAACTGGAGAAGGTACGTAGGGAGTTCTGCACCAACCTCGGCAGCATCCCCTGGCCCTACCCTGCCAAGAAGGTGGTGATCTGGCGCTCCCCATGGGCGCAGTTCATCGTGGACAACCTGGGGTAGGAGGAGGGGTTGTGGCGAGGCACAAGAAACCTGCCAAGAACTTCATGGCCGTGGATCAGTTCGGGCAGACCTATCACAACCTGGGTCCGCACCCCAGGAAGGAACTGATGCGCCGCCTGGGAACTTCCCACGCTGCCCGGATGTACAGGGACAAAAAGGACGGCAGGACCGTGCACATCGGATGGGTCATCGCTGGGAGGTGGCTAAGCCTGTACGAGGTGACCCCGGTGGAGAAGGTGGTGAGGTAATGGAGAAGATCGTGCCACAGAGGATCATGGCGCGGTGGGCTGAGGCGGGGGGAGGATTCGGCCTGCTGCCGGTGCTGGGGGTCGAGGCGTTTCCTCCCGGACAGCATCCCCAACCCTCTGCGATCCGGCCGGACGTGTGGCTGGTGAGGATCCGAACCTCGGGCATGGATCGGTGTTACGGGTTCGCCAAGGCATGGATCGGCCCGGATCTGAGGATGCACGTTGAGTTACTTCCGGGGCAGGAGAGGGACGAGGTGGTGA
>ERZ761584.533-NODE-533-length-11342-cov-3.917604_pt1 | contig 11342 bp, 12 predicted proteins | sample MGYA00512168_ERZ761584 | MGnify/ENA primary metagenome ERZ761584 (study PRJEB28899, sample SAMN03785564) | bioreactor sludge metagenome | biome: EBPR Sludge; feature: EBPR Bioreactor; material: 0.22µm filtered reactor supernatant | place: Saint Lucia: Queensland...
CTTCCCAGGTGGTGCCGGTGTCCTTCACGACGGCGATGAGGTGATCGGGATCGACGGGTCCGGTGATAGGCATGAGGGCCACGATACCTCAGCTCTTCATGGGCATGCAGAGGGCAAACTGCGGCGCCTCGTGCGGAACGAGCGCCTGCTCGTCGCCCCGCACGATGAAGAGCTCGTCCCGGCCATCTCCCACGATGCACATCAGGATCTGCTCGGTGTCGAAGGATTCGAGCATCTCGCGCACGTAGGCCGGGTCCATCTTCATCTTGAAGGCGACGGGGTATCCGGGGTCGATCCGCGGGCTGCCCGAGATGGGGACCGTGTCCCGGGCGTCCCCGCTCTCGGGGGACGTCGTCTCCACCACGACCTCTCGGCCGGCCTCGTCCGTGGACAAGAAGACCATCTCCCGGCCGGCGAGCTGCACGCACTTCACAGCCTCGAGGAGGCCGAGCCGGTCGACGAGGAAGCGGCGCTTCCACGCGCGCGGTGTCGCCTGCATCCACGGTGGGAATGTGCTGTCCGTGAGCTTCACCACGCTCTGCACGTCGCCCACGGAAAGAGCCGCCACGTTCGCGGTGTGACCGAAGGAGACGGTGGCCTTGGGGTCGTGGAGTGCCTGCTCGAGGAGCCTCTTGAAGAGCTTCAGGTCGTTCTTCCGGATGAGGACGTCCGGCTTCCCGGTCGGCGGCGGGAGCCCCTCCACGGGGAGCTTGAGGAGGGCGAGCCGGTGGCCGTCGGTGGCCACGGCCATCAAGGCGCCCATCTGCCACGTCAGGAGGGCGCTGTTCACGTGGGCGCGCGTCTCGTCGTGCGAGACCGCGTACTCGACGCTGTCGATGAGCTTCAGCAGGGTGGTGGCGGGGAGGGTCATCAGGTTCGCCTCGGGGAAGCGGAGCTGATTCCCCCAGAGGTCCGCCGAGAGCCCGTGGATCTGGAAGCGCCGCTTCGCGTCGCGCGCCTGGATGATGACGGTCGTGCCTTGGTCGCCCTTCGTCTCGAAGTCCACGAGGCCCTCCGGCATGGCCGCCACCCGAGCGAGCGTGTCCTTGCACGGGACGAGGATCGCCCCCTGCTCGAAGGGATGGTCGGCGGAGATGGGCGCCTCCGTGAAGACGGCGCCGTTCATGTTTGTCCCTTCGCAGCGCAGGCGGCCGCCTCGGACGAGGAGGTAGATCTGGCTGAGCCACGGGATCGGCGTCTTCTCGTCGGCGACCGCCTTCGACGCGGTCGTGAGGAGCCGCTGCAAGTCCTTCTTCGCGATGGTTAAACGCATGGAGGTGGAACGTGCGCACGAGCACGCGGCGGTCAACGAGCGAACGTGGCGCTTTCGCATGCGACCGGCCCGTGCCAGGCTCCGCGGTCATGAACGCCTACCTGCTCGTCGCGCTCGCGGTCGTCGCGCTCGCGCTCACGGTCGCCGCCGGCGCATCGTTGATGCGGCGTGCCAGCGGCGCCGGCGCTTCTGTCGCGCCTGCTCTCGGGCGGAGGTCGTCGGGGGCCAGGCCGGACAGGTCGTCGACCCGTGATAGGCAGGTGCCGGCGAGCGTCGCCAGCGATGCGAGGGACACCGTCCGCGTGGATGCGAGAAGACCAAGGACCGTGAGCGTCGCCGACGTGACGTTCGACGACGCGCCGCGCCCGAGTTGAGGATCAGCGACGCACGTCGTTCCAGACGTAGACGCGGCGGTCCGGGGACAGGATGCCCTCGTCCTCGTAGACCTCGTCGGGCCGGAACGGGGCCAGCGCCTTCGCCACGCAGCACGGGATGCAGACGTACGCGACGCGGCTCGCGAGGGGCACGGTGCTGAGCGCCGCCTCGAAGCTCGCGTGGGAGTGGACCGCGACGAGCACGACGTCGCCCTTCACGCCGAGGCGCACGTCCTCGGCGAGGTAGGGGCACAGGCTCAGGCGCTGGATCTCGTAGCGGCGCGCGGCGAGAGCGGGGTCGACTGAGAAGCAGCTCCACCGCGAGCGCAGGGCGAAGAGCGCGGCCGTCCGGGGCGTGCCGCCGTCCCCGACGACCACCACCGTCGTCTTCTCGTCGCGCGGGTCGGTCCACTGGACGTGGTTCCGGGCCGCGTTGAAGGCGGCGAAGCTCTCCGTGATCTCCTTCATGGCGGCGGTGCTGGGGAAGAGCCCCGCCGTGAGCAGGTCCGTGGTGCAGCGGAGCGACAGCGCCTCGTCCACGTACCGGAGCTTCCTCTTCGCGCCGGCCATCCCCGCTGCGCGCCACGCCTCGAGGGTGAGCGCGCGGAGCGGCTTGTAGTTGACGCGCGGGTCCTGCGGGGCCGTCACGCTCCGAACTCCTTGGCCATGCCCGCGGCGAGCAGGCTCACGCGGTCCTTCTCGACCTCGCGCAGCGTCGTTGGATCCAGCACCGACAGCGCTCGGCCTTGGTTGAAGCCGTAGCCGAATCGGTAGAGCCAGGAGAAGTCGCCCCCGCTGGGGAGCAGCTTCATCAACCTCCGGACCGAGAAGTCCGGGGGGTCCTGGCGGTGCACCCAGAGGACGGCACCCATCCAGTTGACGGCGCGCGGCTGACCATCGACGCGCTGGTGTGGCCACTTGCCGTGGACCCAGTCGAACGTGGCGCCACCCTCGATCTGGATGCCCTCGGCGCGCGCCTGCTCCAACGCGGCGCGGATGAACGTGTACGGGTTCACGAGCCTGTCCCGAGCAGCGGCGGGACCATGCCCGTCTCGTAGGCGTGGGCGAGCTTCGGGGCGACCGCGTCGTGGAGGGTCTCCCCGCCAGGCAGGCGGATGAAGGCGAAGAAGGCCTTCTCGAAGGTGGTGACGCCCGCCTCGATCGCCTCGAGGTTCGCCTTCAGGACGAGCAGGAGCATGCGCCACTTCGACCGGCAGGCCTGCTCGAAGGCCTTGTCCCGCCGCACGTCGGAGACGAGCACCATCCCGCGGCCGCGCCGGTGCTGGCGCGCGAAGCTCTCCCGCTTCGGCAGCGGCAGGGTGATCTTCACCTGCCGGAGCTGCGAGCCGGTCCCCATGGTGAAAGCGACGTACGCGACGCCGGCGACGTCGTCCATCATGGTGCCGTGCTGGTACGCCTTGTGTGCGACGAGGAGCTTCTCGATCTCGATGCGCGTCTTGGCGACGGGCACGCTGGTCTTCACGGCGAACGTCACGACGGCACCTCGGTCCCGCGCGGGGCGTGCATGGGCCGGCAACGCTCCGCCGGCGGCACCGGGATGCCCGACAGGTCGAGGGGGACCTTCAGACCACACTTCAAGCTCACCTCGTGTGCGAGCGAGCGCCGCACGACCTCGACGATGGCGTGCGCGGTGGGGAGGAAGCACGGCAGAGGGACGTCGGGCCGGCAGGCGAGCGCGCACAGGAGCCCGGGCTCCACGTCCTTCGCCTCGCTGATCTGGAGCTGCTTGTCGATCACGTCGATGACGTCGGCGCTGAAGATCGTGCCCAACGCGACGGGGACGTAGATCTGCTGGATGTCCAGGAACGCCTTCCCGTCTGGGATCATCGGGCTGCGGAAGAACTGGGGCGCCTTCGCCCGCAGGCGCCCGGCGAGCGCGACGGGGTCGAAGACGTTCCACCCCTCCTCCGCGAGGCCCGTCTCGACGAGCGGCGCCACCATCTCCGCGAAGGGGAGGAACGCGGGCTTGGATGTCGCGACCCACGTGCGGACCGAGGTGTCCAGGACGCGCATCAGCTTCAGGACGTTGGTCGAGATCGAGGAGTCTCGCGGGGCCCTCGCGACCACGAGCGCGGCGGTGCGCACGAGGTCCGGGCGGTGGCTCTGGAACGCGAGGGTGATGAGGTCGATGACGCGGGGCTCGAAGTCTTCTGCCATCGCAGCGACATAATGCCCACTGCGAAAGTGTCAACGAACTACGCCGGCCGGAACACGACCTCCTCCCCGTCGTGGCGGAGCGTCCCGCTCTGGCCGTTGAGCACGACGGGCCACGCGGGACCGATGTCCCCCATCAGCTCGCGCAGCGTCTTGTCCCGGAGGACGACCTTGTTCCCGCATGAATCCTTGAGGCTACAGACGGCGATCTTGTTCATGGGTGGCAGCATAGGTCGCGCGGCGCGGCGGCACTCTTTCAAATTATTTCAGCGGCCTCCGCGCGGGATCCTTCCCGCCGCGCGGCGCTGGAGCGAGCATCAGCGCCATGCCCGACCCCCTCCCGCCGCTCCCCCCTGGTATCCGCGAGCTCCGCCTCGCCTCGCCCCGCATGGTGGGCGAGGACGTCCGCGCCTGGCAGCTCTTCCTCCGCGGCGAGGGGCTCGACCTGGCGGCGGACGGGAGCTTTGGCGAGCGCACCTCCGACCGGACGCTGTTCTTCCAGCGCGCCTACGCCATCCCGCAAACGGGCGTCGTGGACGGCGCCACGCTCCTCGCGGCGAGCACGGGGCCGCGCCCGTTCCGCCCGCTCCCGGCCGGGGCACCTCCTTCCGGGCTCGGGCGAGCCCGCGGCATCGACGCCTCCCGCCATCAGGGCCGCGTCCCGTGGAAGGCCGTCCGCGCCGCCGGCGGGCTCTTCGCGTTCAACAAGGCGACGGAGGGCCTGTCGTGGAAGGATCCGCTCTTCCTCGAGAACACGCTCGGCACGCGCGACGCCGGGCTCTACAGCGGCGCCTACCACTACTTCCAGGCGCAGCAGGACGCCGCGAAGCAGGCGGAAAGCTTCCACGCCACCGCGGGCGGCAGCGTCGATATGCCGCCCGTGATCGACTTCGAGTCCCTCGCGGGGGTGCCAGCCGGCCGGGCCGTGGAGAGCGCCCGCGCCTTCGTGGAGGTGACGGAGGCGCTCTGGGGGCAGGAGGCGATCCTCTACACGTACACCAACTTCTGGGAGGCCCTCCTGGCGGTCGGCGCCGTCGACGTGGAGACGCTCGCCTTCTTCGCCGCGCGAGACCTGTGGCTCGCGGACTACCGCGCGCAGCCGAAGACGCCGATCACGTGGGCGCGGTGGCGCTTCTTGCAGTTCGACGGTGACGGGGGGTTCGTGCTCCCGAACGGCGTGGACGCGGACTTCAACGTGTTCGACGGGGACGAGGGCGAGCTCGCCGAGTGGGTCGAGCTCCGGCGGGCAGCCTGATCACTTCGAGACGCGCTGCTTGCCGAGCGGCAGGTAGGCGAGAACCGTGGTGCGGCTGATCCGCCTGATCTTCACGACGCGGCCGCCCTTCATGTAATGGATATAGTCAGCGCGGAGACCATCGTCGCTGTGTTCTTCGGGGTCGATGGCTTGGCCCATCTTGTTGAGCGCGACTTCCTGGTCTACGAGCGAGGGGCTGTCCAAGAGCTCGCGCACGTCGGCGGGCAAGGCGCGGCGGTTGCGCTCGCGCTGTGCCCTATAAGCGTGGCGGAGCATGCGCTCGCGGAGTCGGCGGCTCCCGCGCCACATGGGGAAGGCGACGAGGACGACTACCTGGATGAAAATCATGACCGCGAACCAAAGACGAGCGTGCCCCGTGCCGTTGATGACGACGAGCAGTACGGCGCCGCAGACGCTGGTGAGCCAGAAGCTGCTGGACAGGCCCGCACGGTGATGGAGACGCCGCAGCTTTCGGTGCAGAGGTGTCGGGCGGGCCGCCGCCACCGCGAGTGGCGCCGGTGGGGACGGATCGATGAGGCGGTAGACGCCGCTCATGGCGAGATCTTCTGGGTGCGCATGATGAGCGCCGACAACGTTGTGGCCCGCGCGAGGAAGCGCGCGATCTCCTCCGCGGTGATCTCCTTCAGCACGGGCAGAAAGTATTCGGTGCCGAGCAGCGCGAGTCCGATCAGGCTGTTCGTGCTGTGGATCTGGTCGCGGATGTTCTCCCACGCGAGGGCGTTCGGGGGTGTCCCGTCCCGGAGCTCAGCACCGATGCTGAAGCAGTGGTCAACCAGGCGGCCGGCGATCAGCTCCGGTAGGTTCGCCCTGTCGGGGCGAAAGACGCCGCCAGCGCGGAACTGGAGGATCACGACGTCTGGCTCCCGCCAGAATCGAACCGCCTTGCCCACGGCCAGCTCCGGAAGCTCGCCCTCCTCCGCTGATGGCAAGATGTCTCCGATCCGCTTCGCCACAGCGTCGGTCAGGCGCACATCCTCGCCCTCGCCGGAGACGACGCAGACCTCCTGCGGTGAGAGCACGAAGATGTCCTCGCAGAAGGAGACCGGCTCGATGGTGGACGTGTCGGGCAAGAGCACGCCCAGACCTTGCGTCAGGCGCGGGCGGACGAGGGTGTCCCGTTCGGAGGGGAGGATCTGCGCGTCGACTCGGCCGATGGCGGCGAGCAGGATGCTCTGTGGAGTGGTGGCGGTCGCCGGTACCTGGGGGGATGAGGCAGACATCGGGGGCTCCTTGTCGCCGCGGAGGGCGGTGCATGGAGCGATAATCGCGGTGCGCCGCGTGTCAACGCGGCGCTCGCCTGGTCAGATCTCGATCTTCACGTCGTCGCGGAGCTCGAAGTCCACGTCGCGGGCCTCGCCGCCGAGGTCGACCTTGAGCGTGTGCTCGTCCAGGCTCGCGAACTCTCGCGGCCACGTCTGACCCACGAGGATCGTGAACTTCGCCTTCGCCATGCGCGTCTGGAGGCGCCGCTTCTGCGCGGTCGCCTTGCGGTCCTGCTCCCGCACCCACTTCTCGAAGGCGGCCTTGGGGTCCTCGGCCCCGGTGTACTCGGGGCTCGTGAGGAACGAGTCCACCTGCTTGATGAAGGGCACCATGACCGCGGCCGACGCGGTGAGCCCCTTCGCCTTGCCCTTCTTCTTGCCGTCCGCGGGCGCCTGCTCCGCGCCCATGCGCTCGCGCACGTCCTCGACCGAGGGCAAGGACGAGAAGCCGGGGATCCTCACCTTGAAGGACCGGCCCACGTAGTAGTCCGTGGCCGGCGCGCGCGTGTCCTCCGGTGAGAACCCGTTGCCCTCCGTGACGTCGTGGTCCTTCAGCCATGTGGTCGCGGCCGGGCCGTATGCCTCGTCGAATCCACGGCTCTCCCGTTCCGGGGCGTAGTGCCCGAAGACCTTGGCGGCGGCCTTGAGCTCGATCTCCTCCCACGCCATCTCCGCGAGCGTCCGCGCGCTCGACTCGCCCACCATCCTCTGGTTGATGACGGGCAGCTTCCGCACGTCGATGACGACCTTGATGTCGTCGCCGACGGGCACGACCGGGTCCACGCTCGGGTCGATCGCGCCGACCGCGACGAGCACGTCGTACTTCTCGCGGGGCAGGATGACGGGCAGCCACTCGATGTGGACCAGGCCGTCCTTCACCATCGCGTAGGACTTGTACTGGAAGGTCTTTAGCGCGGGCGGGAGCATCGCGCGCACCTCCGCGGACATCTCCACGCCCGACAGGTCGACCGTGCCCGGTCGCTTCACGCGGATGCTCACGTTCGGCAGGTCGCCCTTCCAGACGATGCCGTCGATGGGGTAGCCGGCCTCCGCCGCGGCCGCGTCCACGTGGAACTTGAGGGTCTTCTTCCGGCCGGAGACGGCCTCCGTGATCTTGGTCAGGTGCTCCTGGATGGGGGCGATGAGCCGGCCCTCCGCGATCTTCGCGAGTTCCTCCGCGAGCCCCTTCACCACGTCGGCCTCGCCCACGGTGAGCATGAGGTCCTTGGTGACGCTCTTGCGGCCGATGCGGGTGTACTGGAAGGCGTCGCTGTCGGTGAGGACGCGGCAGCGGCTGTCGCTCCCGAGCATGTCGGTGAGGTCGAGCACGGTGAACGCGTCCGCACGCGGCGCGCGCTTGGGGTCGTAGCCCTTCGCGAACCAGGGGCCGCCGAGCGCCGCCGTCCTGCACAGGGCGACGAAGGCGGCGTACCGCTGCTTCCCGAAGCACAGGCCGAAGTCGTCGATGAGGGCGACGTCTCCGAGCGCACGGAGCAGGCTCCACACGATCGTGGGCTTCACGCGCTGCGCGAACAGCGACATCGCCGCGTAGGCCGCCGCGATCGCTTCCTTGCCCTGCCCGGCGGCCGCGCCCTTGCTCGCGGAGAACGCGAGCGCGGCGAGCCGCCCTTCGGGCTCCCCGACCGGGACCGGGGAGAGGTAGAAGATGGAGGTCAGATGCGTGGGCACGGCGACGCCGGCCTTCCCGGCGAAGGCGTCGGGGCTGAACGTGAGCAGCTCGTCCTTGTCGACGGCGAACGCGAAGTCGCCCACCGGCTCCGCGCCGAGCGCGACGGTGATCTTCTTGGAACCGCCCTTGCGCGCCATCGCCGCGGCGAAGACGGGCTCGTAGGCGCTGAAGTCCGACGCCATGATGAGCGAGCCGCCGAGGCGCTCGGCCATCTTTGTGAGGAAGGGGGAGTCGGCGTAATAGCCGTACTCCACGACCGTGGCCGCGGCGACGTCGCCGCGGATGGCGTCCACCGCCTTCAGGATCTCGGGGCGCGGCCAGATGTTGTCGCAGCCGTCCGACATGAAGAAGAAGGACGTCCTGCGCGCCGGACCGCCCTTCGCCTTGAGGCGCCGCATGACCTCGCCGGCGCGCTCGATCGGCTCCTTGAAGCCGGTGAGGCCCACCGGGCGGAGCCAGCGGTCGACGGCCCTCCGGATGTTCGCGAGGTCCGTCAGGCTGGGCTGCACCGCTTCGAGGAGCACGTCGCACTCCCCGCGGCCGGAGAACCAGATGATGGAGATGGCGTCCTGCTCGCCGAGCAGGGAGACCAGCTTCGTGTTGAGCTGCTCGCGGATGCGCGGGAGCTCAGAGGCCATCGAGCCGGAACAGTCGATCACGACTATATGATGGGTGGGCTCGGGCGGCGGCGGCGGGGCCGCGGCGACCGAGATGGCGTGGCAGACGAGAAAGAGGCCCTGGCAGACCTCCCAAGACTTGGGTTTCAGCATCGCCCGATCATGATCATGCCCATCGGTTCGGCAACACTATGGCCGGACATATTATATCACTCGTCCGGCACCGCCTCGCGCGGGACGAAACCCTCCGCCATGTCCCAGTCGAGCGCCTCCGCGTAGGACATGTCGTGGGTCTGCGCGGCTCGCTCCTCGCCCGTCGCGCGCCTGTCCGGGGCGCCGTGCGGGAGCATCTCCCCGAGCACGAGCAGCGTCGTCCGCTCCTCCGGCAGGTAGGTGATCAGCCGGCGCCGGAGCATGCGCCTGAAGAGCAGGGCATGTCCGCACGCGACGCCGTCCGTGTTCTTGCCGGCGTAGATGAGCACGTCGGACATGCCGATCAGGTCGGACAGGTAGTTCGCCTCCGCCCGATCGCAGAGGGGCGGCCAGGAGAGGAAGGTGACGTCCGGCCAGAGGATCATCTCCTTCGGGATCTTCGCGAGCGAGGCCCACATGCTGCTGAACCTCCCCGAGACGATCTTCAGCTCTTGCGAGCGGACCGCGTGCATCGGGAACGTCGGGTCGAGTGCCAAGACGCGGCGCGCCCCGAGCTCCAACAGCTTCAGGGCCTTGCCGAGGTTTCCAGCCCCCAAGTCGTTCACGACCTTCCCAGCGACGTGCTGCCGGACGACGTCCCACTGCCCATCGCTCAGGTGCCCGTCGCTCTGCCTGAGCAGGCAGCGGGGGCAGAAGGCGTGGGTCAGCGGCCAGCCGCAGGTGAGGCACTTGAACTCGATGGGGATCTCGTCCATGGCGGGAGCATCGTCACGGTGCGGATTATATCAAGCCGCGTCGGTCGACCGCGGCGCGACCGTGACCGTCACCTCGCCGCGGAGCTTCTCTGCGCAGGCGGCGAAGGCGGGGAGGACGACGGGGACCTGTCCCTGCTGCATGCGCTCGATGAACGTGGCGGAGAGGCCCGTCCAGCGTCCGAGAGTGGTCGGGCCGGCGCGGTGCGCCTTCATGAGGGCGCGGAGCTGCACGCCGGCCTGGACACTCGCCGCGCTCGGCGCCGCCTTCTCCTCGATGGCGTCGGCGCCGAAGGCGGCCTCCACGACGGACATCCCCTCGCCGTCGATCCTCCGGACGAGCTCGCCGACGCTCCGGCCGCAGATGTCCGCGAGCGCCGAGAGCGTGACGCGCTCCCCGTAGAGGGGCACCGTCCGCGGGGGCGCGGGCGCGGCGGTCCCCGGCGCCGGCGCGAGCTCCTGCGGGACCGGCTCGCCGTGCTCGCTGATCCGCCCGTGGGTGATCAACTCGAGGAACCACATCTTCGACCCCACGCGCTCGATCTTCGAGAGCTCGATCTTCTCCGGGTGGGCGATGAGGAAGTCCCGGACGGCGTCCGTGGTGACGTGGTGGTGGTCGTGGTTGTCGCCGCTTGTGCCGAAGCGCTCGGCCCGGAGCTGCCCGTCCTTGATCCAGCGGAGGACGGCGTGCACGTCGACGTCGAGGAGCTTCGACAGGCCGTGCGCCGTGAGCCCGTCGATGTGCTTCCGGATCCGCTGCCGGTTCATGCGGATGCTCACGCCGGTGAGGCTCCGGACGAAGCCCTTGTCCCGCAGCTTCATCTGGACGCGGGCGGGGCTCATCCACGCGTTGTCGCGCAGGATCGCGTCCTCCTCCGGCGACCAGCGCGGCTCCTTCTTCCGGACGGTGGCGGCCCCGATCTCCTGGGCGTGCCGGTTGATCGCCCACCGCGGCCGGCCGGGGAAGGCCTTGCGGAGCGCTGGCCCGATCTCTCTGGCGTTATATTTCGTGTAGTAGTCGCGGATCAGCGCGTCGTCCTGCTCCGTCCACGGTGGGTTGTTCTTGCCGCGCGGCTTGCGCCTCACCACCGCCCGGTGCGGCGGGCAGTACCGCGTCGTCGCGGGCGGGCCGCCGTGGGGCTTGCCGCACTTTGGGTACTGGCAGAGCTTGCGCTTCGCGTGGCAGTCCTCGCAGAGCTGCTCCTGCCCGTAGCAGGTGTTCTTGCAGCCCTTGCCCACGCACCGGCGGGGCTTCGCCATCGACCTCAGCAGCGTCCTACTCATCGTCCTCGTCCTCGTCGTCCAGCACGGGCAGGCGCCGCACGGCCCGCCCGAAGCCCTCGTCCTCGGCGTGCTCCGCGAGCACGCCCTCGTCGCGCCCGTCCAAGCGCCTGAACTTCGCGAGCGCGCGCACCTCGATCTGGCGGATGCGCTCGCGGGTGACGTTCAGGACCGCCCCGACCTCCTCGAGCGTGCGCCCCGGCCCCTCGCCGTCGCCGGGCCTGAGCTCCGCCAGGTCCAGCGTGCACGACTCGGGCATCTCCCACACCTCGAGGTCGGGGAAGTTCAGCTTCACAGCTCCCTGCTGGCCGACGTCGAGGAAGAGGTGGTGGCGGCAGGAGACGAACGGGCACGGCCGCTCCATCGTCAGGCAGTCGGCCCGCGTGCTCGGGCGGTCGTACTCGAGCGTCTCGTCGATGAGGTTCTCGCCGCGCGCCGCGGCGGAGGCGAGGTACTTCCTGCCGAGGGTCCGCGCGCGCACCTCGCGCG
>ERZ761584.534-NODE-534-length-11340-cov-3.631280_pt1 | contig 11340 bp, 16 predicted proteins | sample MGYA00512168_ERZ761584 | MGnify/ENA primary metagenome ERZ761584 (study PRJEB28899, sample SAMN03785564) | bioreactor sludge metagenome | biome: EBPR Sludge; feature: EBPR Bioreactor; material: 0.22µm filtered reactor supernatant | place: Saint Lucia: Queensland...
GAAGAGACTCTGTGTAGACTCGTTCGGTATCGGCTTAAGACTACGTGAGAGTACGACGCCGTTCTTGACCACGGCGCGCACACCGTCGAGCTTTGCCGAAGCGAGGAGCGGAAAGCGTAGCTTGTCGAGTTCCGCATCTGAAGCGAGCATTGGGGCGAATGATCTAGTCATATACGTTCTTTTGCGTGTTCTTAAATGTAGTCGCTCCGACTTTAGATTCCCAAATACGACGTGCTTTGGCCGCTTCTTGGAAGGTCGCAAAAGTACCGAGATGAATAGCTTTTTTATTTAGTTTTCCGGCGGCTATCCATGGCTTACGCAACTTCTTCTTTAGTTTGTGGACACCTGTGCAGCCTGATTTTGCCACTACAACGTGTCGATTTAACTGATTGCATTGCTGATTTACCCACCGAAGGTTCGAAACTTGGCAGTTAGCAAAGTCTCCATCAATATGGTCGACGTAAGGATGTTTTTTAGGGTTCTTTAGCCATGTTTCAGCTACGAGACGATGTAGAAGTCGTGACTTACCGCCAAGTGTTATGCGCCAATAACCGCGTTTGTCTTTGTGCGGTTTACGAATTCGTTCAAAAATATGCATAGTTCTACCGTCTCGCCCGGTAACTACCCCTGCAAGGCGCTTCACAACGCCATCTTTAGATATAGCGTAATTTGGGAAATTATTTACTACTTTAAACATAGTATCTCTCCCCATCGAATTTGATCTCACCTCGACTCCATAAGAGTTTGAGGTGTTCGGAATACTTGGCGTGAGGAATTTTCTCTTGCTGCAGTGTGCGCAGCAGTTCTTCCTTGGTTGTGCTGCCGATCTTGCCGATGCTCGGTTTGCCGGGATCGACGTTGGCTCGTACAGGCTCGGACGCTGTGACATTCACGAAGTCAACTTTTTGTCCGAGACCAGGTTCAGGCGTCGTTTCGGCGCGTGACGGGACTTTGTACAGCTCACGGCCGTAGGGCACTTGCTCCAGCTCCTTCACGTGCTCGTGGTAGAAACGCGACTGGCGCACGGCGGAGACGATTATCACGTCGGGAGCGGTTTCCTTCAGCTCGTTGAGCAGCACCTCCCGTTGCCGATCGGTAAGCGAACGCGGTTGGGTCATTTTTGATTTCTCCTGTCAAGAAATATTTCGCAGCGTGTGCCACATGATACGCTTGGCCAGTTCAGGACGAGTGCATAGGCGCTCTCTGAATTCTTCTGGCGACAATTCAGTTGCCCAGTCCATGTGCTCAAGCACTACGCCGCCGTCCTTGCAGCCTATTACCACCCACACGTTCCTGCCTTCCTTATAACGCCCTGATAACCAAGCGATTTGTAGTGGCGTCAGATCGGCCTTTATCTGTGTCCGTGTTGGTATTTTCGGCAGGAACTTGTATTCCACCCAAAGGTCGGCGCGGCTTCCAGAGTACCAAACATCCGCCGTACCGCCACGGTACGGATTGTTCATTTTTTCTCTATGCAGCTCGGCAGGCAGATGCTTGTGTACAGATTGGATGAACTGGTTTTCAGGCTTTGAGGACATCGGCTACCAGTTTTGTATACCCCATGATGTCGAACCAGGAGTCGTGGTAGTTCGGGTCGCCGTTCAGGATTCGGCCGATCTTGTGGGCGACCATTTCGAGCGCTTCTTTCTTGTCGTCGCTCAGAGTTGCCCAGTTCGTCGAGCGCTGCATGGCGCGCTTGATGTCCTGAGTGATGATGGCATGCTCAAGGAAATCGCCGTAGCGTTTACCACGTTCTTGTAAGGTCTCTTCGATGGTCGCCGGAGTGGTGTCGATCAGCCAGTCAGGCGGTGTGGTTTCGTTTGCTACGTCGTTCATTGTTTTCTCCTTGTGAGCGCCTGGAATTAAGTGCCGGTCTTTCCCGGCTGTCACCTCAGTCCGTTGGTCGAGGTTTACCACTGCTTCTCACGCAAGCAAGTTTCGTTACGCCGGATCGGCGATCATCGCGTCCAGCTCGGCCTGCAGTTTGCCGGCTTCCTTCACCAGCGCGGCCTGAGCTTTCGCCGCTGCAGCCTGGGCTTTGGTGTGCGCCTTTTCCGCCTGGTCCATCGCCTTGCCGCTGGCTTTGACGGCGCTTTCGGCTGCTTTCAGCTTCGCTTTGAGATCCTTGATGACCGCTTTCCTGTCGGCGGCGGTCAGAACTGCGCTTTTGGCACGTGCCATTTGTTTCGCTCCATGTAGTTGAGAAATGCTGGTTACGGTTCCAGCGACGCCGTACCCTGCCAGTAGGTTCTCACTACCGGCTTCGCACGCCCGAATTGCAGCTGTTACCGCTTCCCGCCGGCCGCGACTTTCTTCGGCAGAGCCTTCACGGGCGCTGGCTTCGCTTTCGCCTTCGCTTTCGGCGCGTCGTTCGCCGCTTTCAGTGCCGAAACATCCGGCTCCGTCAGCAGGCGCTTGCGCGCCTCTTCCAGGCGATTGTGCGCCACGAGCAGCAGATCCTTCTCGGTCGGGCGCAGCGTCTTGAAGCGCAGGGTCGCGTACTCGCTCTCCTGACTGAAGCTGATCTGCGTCACGACAGCGCGCACCGGCATCTTGAAGCTGTTGGCCACGCTGTTCACGTGGGCATCGAAGTTCTTGATGGCGGTGGGCGACACCTTGAGAAGGTAGAGCGGCGTTTCGGCGTCGGCGTCCGGCGTCAGCAGCGCGAGCAGGCGAGTGTTTTGGCACGCCTTGCCTTTGCCGCTGGAGCCGAACTGGTTCGCCCAGCAGGCAGCGCACGAAGCGCACTGCTTATCCGGGCTGTTGTCCGACGCCACGAGTCCTGCGGGTTCCAGGCCGAGCGCGAAGCAAGCCGGCGGTACGACGTTGCCCCGATCGTAGGCTTCCGTGTAGTAGAAGTTCGCCGCACAGAAATCGACGACGATGGCTTCCAGCTCGTCGAGTTCGCTGCCGTTGGGCAGCTTGAAGGTCTTGCCTTGCGTGACCATGATGCGGTCGCCGGAAGGGGCGCTGATCCGTTTCTGGATCTGCTCCATCTCGGCAGCCATTGCGGCGTTGACATCGACGGGCAGGTTGACTTTCGCTTTCGCGATAGCGGTGGTTTGGGCTTTCGCCATGATGCGTGTTCTCCTTGAACGTGGTTGATTGAGTTCGCGTCGGTTCGCTCAGATTCGCGTTGATTCGCTCAGATTCGCTTAGAGATTTCGTAATGAAATCTTCCGTTTCGTATACGGTTCGAGGCCAGGCACCTTGCCTTTCGATTCGAACAGTTCGCGCACAGAGGGCGCAGACACACGGCGCTGGACAAGGTGGAACTGCTTCGTCTTGGCGACGTACGCCATGAACGAGTCCCAGTCCTGAGCATTGAACTCGACCGTTTCGGCGATTGAAGCCGACGCGACATGTCCGGTGCTTTTGGTGGTGCCTTCGGCATCCATCAGCGCGATGAGCTGTGTTTCCAGCACGTCGGACGCCTTCTGCAGCTCGGCGCTCTGCGCGTCGAGTCTGCGGCGCTCTTCGCGCAGCGCGCTCATCTGGTCAATGAGGCCGCCGATCGTTAGCTTCGGTTTCTTCAGGGATGTAACTGCCATTCTCTTCTCCTCTAAAAAGACTCTATCAGAGTCCAAATTAATATGCAACTGCTATTTTGAATAGCGGTTGTCGTAGCCTCCTTCGGCATCGAGCGGCAAGCCTTCGGCCCAGGATGGTGCAGTGCGGAAGAGCGTCAGTCCTTTGGCAAGCGCTTTTTCGGCCAGGCGCTCAGGCACGCAGCTTACGCCTTCGTCATGCGTCGTCATGCAGATTCTAGCGACTTCGTTTTTGCGCAACTTCAAAGACTTGTTCCAGTGGTGCCAGTCCAGAACCTGCTCCATGACGATGCAGCGGGCCAGGGCCTGCACGATGTTCTCGACGAGCAGCCCGCCGTAGATCTTCTTCCAGACTCCATGAGACTTGAAGCGAAATTCTCCGTTCTCGGTTTGCGTGAGTCCTGGATAATGCAGTGGCAGTCCGTTGGGCAGCCAGATCGTGTTCGGTTCGAATTCCAGCAGCCCATCGTACATGGAGCCTGCCTGACCATGAGCCATGCGGCCGAGGATGCTGCGGCAGTAGTCCCAGCCCATGGTGATGCGCCGGTTACGCCCGCGATACAGATTCACGATGCGCTGACAGGTAAGCGCTTCCAGTTCCACGGGAGGCCCCATGATGCCAAGGGCCAGGGTAGTCTGGAATTTAGGCGCTCCCATTTGATAGCCCAAGCCTAGCACGGCTACCTTACCGATGAAACGTTGTTCTTCAGTGACTTTGGCTCGTGGCACGCCGTAGATGTCTGCTGCCATGTGGCTGTAGACATCTTCGCCTGCGGTGAACAGATTCACCAAGTCTGTCTGATCGTGGAGCCAGGCGTTTGTGCGTGCTTCGATCTGCGCGCTATCCACCACCACAAGCACGTGACCGGGAGGGGCAACAATACTGCGGCGCAGACCATCAGAAGGTTTCGGTTCTTTTTTGTTAACACGGGGAAGGTTCTGCAAGTTGAGTTTGTTGGTGCCGCCGAAACGATGCGTCTTGGCGGCGCTGTAGTTGTAGCCTACTGGTAGACAACCAGTTTCTCCAGCTTGTATAAGGCGTGAGGCGCGAGTTTCCGCTTGCTGGCTCTTCGCTGCGAGGCGACCTTTAGCAAGACGTACGACTCGTGCATCCTCATGTTCCAGTAGTTCGAGAAATTCAGGGTCTGTTTGTGCAAGAGCATAGTTGATGTGGCCGGTCTTGAGGCTGATCTTTTCGGGCGGTTCAACTTCGAGTTCACGCAGCCTTTGAGCGAATTTCGCATTGCTTTGCAGCTCCTCTTCAGTGGCACCGGATTTCAGGATCTCGCTGCGACGCGCGATCATCTCCTCGGCCAGCGCTTTGCGCGCCATGTCGAGATCGACTCGCAGCGGACTGTTGCAGAACATGCGGACTACAAGGTCGATCAGCTCCAACTCGGCTTCGGGAAACACGTCGATCTGTTTGAGGAAGACGTTCCAGCAGAGTTCGTTGTCGTTATTGCAGTAGTGCATCAGGCGCTTCAGCTCGTCGGAATTCAGCTCACGCTTGTTCTTGGTGTTCTCCAACGCGCCTTCGTGCTTCGCGCCAAGCTGATAGAGCTTGGCAATCGTATCCAGGCTGGCACGGCTCAGCTCGCCGTGCAGGGCGCGTGTCATGCTGAGCGTGTCGTAGTAGAACGCCGGCACAATGCCATAACGCTCGGCGAGGATGAAACCGTCGAACGCTGTGTTATGGGCGAGGAGGGCACTGTTCTTCCAGTCTATGTCGGCGAAGACAGCTTTCAGCTCCTTGCCTGGGTAGCACTTGCTCTTCTTTTTGCCCAATTTGACGGCGCAGCAGTGCACGTGGAACTGCGAGTCGCGGATGTAAGCCGACGTGTTGTACGTCGGCTTGCTCATGCTGTATTCCGTCGAGTAGTACGTCTCGAAGTCGACGGTTACAACCCTGTCGAGCGGAACGATCATGCTGTCCCCATCTGCCGTCTGCGGCGCTCGCACTCACGCTCAGATTGGTGTGGCAAGTAGCGATTGGTGTCTGCTGGATATGGCACGCTGAAAATCGGCGGGTAGGGCGCTTTCACGCCGTTGCGGCCAGGTGAAGAACCGCGTTTGTGGCCGATAGAATGTGCTTTGCTGCCGGCAGGCTGATGAGCATGTAGAGCGCCGGCAGCAGTTTTCTTGCGTTCACGACGCCAGTCGTGGTTGCGGTGTTTGCGGTTCATATAGTTCCTTTCAACGAGGCCAGATTTCTGCGCAAAGTTTGCCGTGCCAGTTTTCAACTGCTTTGCGCGCTTGCTGTTTGGTGACGGGGCGCTTGAACTTCACGTGACGTGCGAAGAGCGTATCGACCAGTCTGTAGTACCAGGAGCGGCGCGTCATGAATAGATCCTTTCCTTTGCACGCGTCGGGCACTCGATGTACACTCTGTGTTTCTCTTCATCAACGTAGGCAGGTGTGCCGCCGTTCAAGCAGACGGCGAGCATGAGTTCTGTTTCCTGCAGTTGTCGTTCGAGACGCTGTGTCTTGGTTTGCGTAGCATCAAGCTCAATGTTCAGCAGCGTGAGTTGGATTGTCATTCCCCATATCAGGAGGCCGATACAGAGCGGCAGCGTGCCGGTGAAGAACCATTTGAACCAGTCGATTGGCGCTTGGTAAGTGCGCGTGCGTTGCCAGCGCTTGAAGCGTTTGTACATGGTTGTCATGCCGCCTCCTTGAGGAACGAGAGCAGGGTAGTCATCTTGGCGTCCTTGTCGCGTAGTGCCTGATAGACCTTCTCTTCGATGGTGCCTGGTGCCAGCACCATGATGGTCTCGGTTTTGGCTTTCTGACCGATGCGATGGATACGCTTTAGTCCCTGGAGATAATGCTCCAGGTTATATGTGGGCGAGGACCAGATCGTGGCTGTGGCGCGCGTTAGCGTTAGTCCATGTCCCGCGCTTTGCGGGTGGGCAAAGAGCACGCGGTAAAAGCCCGCCTGGAAATGTTCGACGATCTCCGCGCGGCGTTTGGCGCTGGTGACTGTACCGTCTATGAGGGCATAAGTCAGTCCGCGGCTCTCGGCTTGCTTGATGAGCTGGTCGCGTTGATGTGTCCAGCTGAAGAACACCACGCTGTGTTCGCGCTGCTCGGCTAGATCCATGATCAGCTCGTAGCGGTCTTCATCGAGCAGCGTGTAGCCGGCAGCGTCATCATAGACAGCGCCGGAGCTGACTTGAAGCAGTTTCTGGTAGAGCACTGCGGCGTTGATGGCGGTGATGGTCTTGTTTTTGACTTGCAGGATGCTTGCAGCTTCCATCTGTTTGTAGAGCATGGCGTGCTTCTTATTCAGCTGGAATGGCACGCTGTACTGATGGTTTGCCGGAATGTCTACGCAGTCTTCGAAACGATGCCGGATCGTCACGTCTTTGATGAGGGCTGAGACGATTGTTTCCGCGTTGGGTTTGTCTTCCCACTTCACCATGTTTGCTTGTGGTCCGACCTGTTGTGGAGTGCAGACGGCTGAGCGGAAAGCAAAGAAGCTTTTACCTAGGCGCTTGCCGTCATCAACTAACAGCATCTGATGCCATATGTCGCAGACTCCGTTAGAATTCGGCGTACCTGAAAGAAGGCGGCGGATTGGAAAAAATTTGGCGATCTTCGCCACGCCTTTGCTGCGCTTGCTGGTATGGTGCTTGAAGGCGCTGGACTCATCGATGATCAGCACTTCGAAGTCTTTCCAGAAGGCTTCTTTCTGTGCGGCCAGCCACTTCGCGGCGTCGTGGTTGGTGATGTAAACATCTGCTGTTGCTTTGAATGCTTCTTCGCGGTTGGATGAGTAGGCTACGCTGACTTTGAGTTGTGGGGCAAACTTCTTGATGTCGTTGCCCCAAGCGCTCTCAAGCAAGCTCTTGGGCGCCAGGATCAGCACTTTTTTGTTCTGTTTGGCGAAGTCCTCGATTTCCACGCGGGTTTTGCCGGTGTTGCCGGTGGCAAAGATATAGCCGCGGCGACGTAGTAGCAGATACGTGGATGGCACGCTGAAGCAATATTTGTAGCCGTCCGTGCTGGACGCGTAGTGTACGCGGTCTTTTTTACCTGGACCGGGCATCTTATCGTTGGCGCAGGCATGGACGACCCATTCTGCCATGTCTCGACGGTCCTCTCGACGGCCCTCTCGTTTGCGCGTGTGTACGGATACGGAGGCTGTGCGCTTGGCGGCGCTAAATGCGTATTGTGCGAAGTCTGCCGAGGCTTTATCGAAAGTGCTAAAACGCGTGCCGGCGCTGGGGCGTGGGTCTTGCGCGGAATCCCAGTGCGGTAATTCATCCGCAATGATTTCAAGTTGTTCTTGACTAGCCTGCCACCACAGCTCATCGAATGTTTTTTGACGGCATGGAGCCGCGAAGCGAAAGATTTGGAACTCCGGGTCTTTGCCGCCGCATTGTTTTTCGATAAAAGGGGCGCTGGCTTGTTTTAGCAGTTTGCGCAGGCGTTGGATCTTGCGCTGTTTCTTAATGCGGATAGTACATCTGTTGGTCCTAGACGGGAAATGCCCGTCGGCGATGACAGCGACCATTAGTCGTATTTCGGCGTCGGTCAGATTCAGGCGCGTGGTATTGCGCACGGAGAACGTCGTGCAGAATTTTCTTTTGAAGTGTGACGCTCCATTTTTGTGTAGCACTTTCATGAATTCCTGCGCGCTGCATTCATTCCACGAGTTGTCCGGCTTGTAATAGAGCACGCGATGCTCGGGAGAGAGCAGCTGGGAAGTTCCTCGTACAGGCGAGATGGCGACCATCGTTTCGCATGGTTTCTTGATGTAAGCTAGAGGTTCGATGAATTCTATCTCACGCGTGTCGGGGTGGAATTGCGCCACCAGCTCGCCTTTGGTGTAGCGGTCGATGTATTTCCAGCCTTGCGGCGTCAGATATTCTGTCATGGAGTCGACGCAACCAGGATCACTGGTATCGAAGATCCGCGGACTGCGCGCGAGGATCTTGATGCTTTCTTTTTGATGGGCGTAGAGCGGCGGAGCTTTCATTTGAGCCATTGTATCAGCGTTTCGATGTCTGTTTCGAAGCCAGCGGCGTTACGATGACCGCCGCCCGAAAACGCACGAGCAATGCTGGATACGTCGTAGTCGCCGTTAGAACGGAGCGAACACTTAACGCGGGAATCTGCACCCATATACCAAACAAGACCATAGGTGCCGGACTGATTTGCCAATTCATGACCGATCTCCGATTGGTGGATAGGAGCGTTGACGGCGAGGCCAGTGGCAACAGGCTTTGGTATCGGCACTGCGCTGTACGGAATCTCACATTTCCTCGCCTGCTTCGCCATACGCTCAACGTGCTGTTCCTGGGCACGGAGGATGGCGAGTCCTTCGAGCATCAGATCGTTTCTATGTAGTAGATCCCAGTCGTTGAGTAATACTTTCCGCTGCTCGAAGTTCCGTGGTTTGTAGCTCTGCAGCGCAGCATGCAGTTCTTTGCTGCCTTCCAGCTTGAACTGCCAGCGGTCGCAGTCGTCGATATGTTGGATCAGCTTCGGGATTGCGGCGCCAGGGTGGAAGTATTCCCAAGCGAGCAGCGCACCGGACTTGTCGGAGTCAAGAACGATATCGCGCACTTGATCGTGCTGCTCATGGCGCCCTTCGGTGCCATCGAACAGCCCACCGATCCACATCTCGAACGCCGTCTTGTGGTGGTCGAGCCAAACGACGTGCTTGGCGAGCTGAAAGGCGTCGTCCATCAACGCCCGGGGGAAACTGAAGTCGAGGATATAAACCTCGCGCCCCTGCCAATCGGGGAGATCTTTGTCGCCATACCGCGCGGCGTAGTAGTCCGCATCGCTGCCAAACTTCAGCCAAGCGGCGAACGCGGCACCGAAACCGTCGGTGCAGTCAGCGTGGTAAATCACGAGGGGTTTCATGGTGCTCCTTTTGTCGGTGGTTTTAGTGGCTGAATGTGTTGTCTGTCAGAGGGTTGAGGCGGCGAGACGGTTTGTTTTCCGTCTTTTAGGCTCCCTATTTTACGTTAGGCCTCTCAAGCATCATGAACGCAATCCGCTGCATGTCGGCTAGGTGCTTCTCGGTAGCCCGGAGACTGCCAGCACTCCCGGTGCCTTCGCTTGGGCGCAACCCACAACCCCAAAGCTCGTCCATGAGTCGTTGCGCGTCGTGCATCCCAAGGCGAAGGAATGGTCGCATAAATTCGCCATCTGCTTGTGCAATAAAGGTTGCTGGTTGTGCGACATATAGACCTAACTCCTTGCGCTCCGCCAAGTGAATTTCAACAGCATCGCTGAAAGGCAAATCCCGCCGTGCGTGAATCAAGGTTTCCATCGTTTCCTTTCCGGGCTGCGAGGCCCAACACTTTGGTCAAGGGGAGCCGTCAAAGCTACGCTTTGCCGTCCCCCTTACCGCTGCCGTTAGGCATTGGCATGAATCCCTGCGCGTGCTTTACCCCGTCCTTAAAAGTCTCACGCTTCAGCGCCGCGTATTCATCGGTTGTCATCACGATGCAGTCTGCCCCGTATTCAAGCGTCGAGAACTGCGCCACCTTGTCCGCACGACTCCAAAAGAATGGTTCTCTTTCGAGGATCTTAACCGCCAGTTGCCGCGCCATGTCTTGCTGAACGCGCATAACCGCTTCGCCAATCTCCATGTACGGGTGCAGTGAAATCATTTTCCTAATTGACAACCTGAGCCCCGGAAGTTGGTTGATGTCAAAAACTTCGTTCATGTGACCCTCCGACCTAACATTTGCGTCAACGTGGACGCTACGCCTTCGGCTCCGCGCCGGTTACGCCAGCGTTGGGGCGCTTCAGCATTTGCAGTAGCGCCGACAAGAAATCGCTGTGGCCGTCAACTCGCATCACGAATTCATAAACCGGATAGTCCTCGCAAACAATCTCCGACTCGTATGGTCCGGTTTTTATTTCCTTGGTCCGTCGTGCGGTATGAAGGTAACGCCCCTTCCCTTGAAACTCTCGCACCAGCGCATCGAATACGGCTGCCTTGTCTTCGAGCAACACGCGCCCCAACACGTCGTCCAACGCGGACGTGCCGCTCGATGCTTCGTTGTTGCTCAGCGCGTTCTCCATCGTCAATCTCCCTCTTTGGCGTCCGTGGGCGGCACGCCGGTTGACTTTTTGCGTTAGATTGCTCAACCCACCCATCAGGGCCATACCACCGTCCGCCAGCGTCGTAGTAATCCTCGGTGGTGGTATCTCCAGCGTGCCACGGGCATGCGCTCTTAATGGTTGTTGTGCCAACTGGCATGGTGCCATCCCATGCAACCTTCCTAGTGCGAGGGCAGCCGGTGTGCGTGCACCGCAATCTAACCATTTTGTCGAGCGGACGGGAATAAGGCCCGCTCGTTTTCTCAACCGTCATCGCGCCCGCCGCTCACAAAACCGTTCGGCGTCACGGCCGGTATGCCCCGTCGCCGGTGTTCATCGCTTCGCACATGCTAGCCGCAGCGCGATCCTGAGCCTTGTAGTCCTCGTGCAGCAGTTCGCACAGCAAGACCCGCGTCTCGTCGTCGCCGTGCCTCACGGTTGCCGATTCGCCGAAGACATCAACCACTTCGCCAAGGCTCACCTTGCGCCCGATCAGCCAATTCCAATGTCCGTTCATGGTTCGATCTCCATCACCATTGTTGCCAACCCCGGAACCCGCCCGACCAACTGCCGGCCGGAAACGGCATGCTTGAGATAGTTTGCCGTTGTCACCACATGGCCTTCGGCATCAAGGCCCAGCAGGCTGACGCCGTGCTCCTTGACGGCGACCACCGCCCAATACTTCGTGCCGTCGCGTTGGCTCGCCTTCCCGCCCTTCGCGGCATAG
>ERZ761584.535-NODE-535-length-11327-cov-13.258428_pt1 | contig 11327 bp, 12 predicted proteins | sample MGYA00512168_ERZ761584 | MGnify/ENA primary metagenome ERZ761584 (study PRJEB28899, sample SAMN03785564) | bioreactor sludge metagenome | biome: EBPR Sludge; feature: EBPR Bioreactor; material: 0.22µm filtered reactor supernatant | place: Saint Lucia: Queensland...
AGGTCTACGTGCTCGCTCTTCACATCGCCTAGTTGACCGGCTGCCGCTTCGGCGGAGCTCGCGGCGCACCGAAGCCAGAGAAAAAGACGGGGACAGGGTCGGGATCTGCATGAGTGCCTCCTTGGTTTTGACAAATGGGGGCGTAGCACACCCCGCTTCCGGCGCGCCCCCTTTTTTTGCACAGGCAGGCCGTTTGCGCTGACCCAAAGCGGCCCTTTTCATCGAACGAGCTGCGGAAGGGCTGCCAAGGCCGGTTTGTCAGACCGATCCGGCGCGGGCAGCCGAGCTTCCCGGGCGTTTGTGCGCAACACGGTGCTTGGCAGCGTGGCTGTGCAGGCTCTGTGCAGCCCAAAACCCGCCGGGAAGCGTGTCCCGCACGAAACGATCGTTTCCGCCTGCCCCAAAAACGCTGCCCGCACCGGACGGTCCTTCGCACCCGCCCCAGGAAACGCTTCCGGCAACGAACGGCCATGATCGCGGGCGGCCTTCCGCCATGCCGCGCCACCCGGCAAAAAGACGCCGCGAGCGGAGCGGCCTGCCGGAGGCCCTGAACAGAACCTAAGGGGAAACAACCCCGGGCAACCGAGGTGGGAGCGCCCCGAACGTCAACGCAACGAGGACGCCTGGGGGTTGTCCGCTCGCAACGGCGGTTTCCTCTTTTTGGCCGTGGGAGTCGCGCGATCGGACGGAACCCGCTCAGGCAAGCTGGGCTCAGGCGTCCTCTTGGGGGCCTTGGGGGTCGCTGCTGTGGGAACCGCAGTCGCCCCGCGCGAAGGTTTTCGAGCCGTGCCGAGCCGATGCGCGAGCGCGGCCTTCACAAAAGCGGAAAAGAGCGGGTGAGGCGCGGTGGGACGGCTCTTGAATTCCGGGTGAAATTGGCAACCGACAAAATGCGGATGGGAGGACAGCTCGATCATTTCCACCAGCCGACCATCAGGAGACAAACCGGACAGGGTCAACCCGGTTTTGGTCAACTGTTCGCGGTAGGCGTTGTTCACCTCGAAACGGTGCCGGTGCCGTTCGCTGATCTCGGTCGTGCCATAACAGCGTGCAGCGAGGGAACCGGGCACAAGCTTGGCCGGATAACCGCCGAGCCGCATCGTGCCGCCCTTGTCGGTTACGTTCCGCTGGTCGGCCATCCAATCGATGACGGGATGCGGCGTTTCGGGGTCAAACTCGACGGAGTTGGCTTGCTCCAGACCGGCCACGTTGCGCGCCCATTCGATGACGGCGATTTGCAAACCGAGGCAAATCCCGAAAAACGGGAGGCCGTTTTCGCGCGCAAACCGAACGGCAGCGATTTTCCCCTCGACGCCGCGCTTGCCGAAACCGCCCGGAACCAAAATCGCATCGACTGAGGACAGAAGCGCCTCGGGCCCCTTTTGCTCGACTTCCTCGGCGTCAATGTACTTTTGTTCGACGCGACAGTTGTGCGCGATTCCGCCGTGGGTGAGCGCCTCGTGGAGGCTTTTGTACGACTCGACCAAATCGACATATTTGCCCACAATGCCGATGGTGACGGTTCCGGCGGGCCGCAGAACACGCTCGACGATGCCCTTCCAGTTGTGCAGCTCGGGGGAACGAGACCGGATGTGCAAAAGATCGCAGATTTTGTCGTCGAGGCCCTGCTCCTGAAGATGCAGTGGCATCTGATACACGGTCGGCACATCCATCGACGTAAACACCGCGTCTTTGGGCACGTTGGAAAACAGAGCGATTTTGTCGCGCTGGCTTTCGGGAATCTCTCGATCGCATCGGCACAGCAAAATGTCGGGGGAAATGCCGATTTCGCGCAGTTTTTGGACGGAATGTTGGGTGGGTTTGGTTTTCAGCTCGCCCGCCGCCGCAATGAACGGGACAAGCGTGAGGTGAATGGAAACGGAATTGCCGAGACCGACCTCGTGGCGGAGCTGCCGGATGGCTTCCAAAAATGGGAGCGATTCAATATCGCCAACGGTGCCGCCGACCTCGACAATGAGCACGTCCAAACCCACGGCGCACACCTTGACGAGGCGTTTGATCTCATCGGTGATGTGCGGAATGACTTGGACGGTCGCGCCCAGGTATTCGCCCTTGCGTTCCTTGCGAAGGACCGATTCGTAGACCTGGCCGGTGGTGAAATTGTTGCTGCGCGACATTTTGGCGGACACGAATCGTTCGTAGTGGCCCAGGTCCATGTCTGTCTCGGCACCGTCCTCGGTGACGAAGACCTCGCCGTGCTGAAGCGGGTTCATGGTGCCCGGATCGACATTGATGTACGGGTCGAGTTTTTGGATGGCAACCTTGAGGCCGCGACTTTCCAAAAGCGCGCCGATCGATGCGGACGCCAGACCTTTGCCGAGAGACGAAACGACGCCTCCGGTGACAAACAAATACAGGGTGGTTTTGTTGCCGTGCGTTTTTTTGTTCATGCGGGCCTCCCGTGGCCGCGCCTGTGTGCCACAGGAAAACACACAACGTCAAGGCTGGCCTTGACCTTCTGTAACGAGGACGGCGAAGATGCGCCTCGTGACGTGGCTTTGGATGTGTTCATGAAACGTCGAAAGAACGCAATCAGCTCAGCTTCGTTCAAATCGCTTTGCAGATCATACTCGATTTCTGCCGGTTGTATGAACCACATGTATGAGGGACGCAAGCCTGCACCCTCTATGAAGCGATTGATCTTCAGATCGGCAACGAAGGCTGTGAAGTGAATTTTACGGGACGGCATATTCAAAGCGTAGCACTCCGCTTCCGTTTCGCAACGCGGGCCATGGCTTCCGTCCATTATGACGACCCTGTACGTATCCCCCGAGCGTGTCTATGAGCTGAGCCTTCCCCCGGCGCTGTTGTTCGCAACTACGGACGAAGTGCCGACACCGTTGCTGCCCGGCGTCATCTCCGACGTGGCAAAGACTGCGGGGGGTGGCACGGCAAGCCTAGAGCTTACAGGCAATCCATGCGGCACGTTCTCCGTCGTTGTGCAGTGCATGAGCGGCGGCGAGATCAACTCGCTCGGAGTTGTGAATCCCGGCTCCCTGCCTTCATTTCGGCTTTCTGTTGATGCCGGAACCACCTGGAATCGAACGCGCACAGTGAGTGCGGACGACGACCGAGCGTTTATCGACTACATCTCAGGGCTCGTTGGACCGTCCACGGGTGGGCCGATCGGCTTGCGCTTGGTCGCACAGCCCGGCACCTACGTCGCTGGCGACACGTTCACAGCAACGACGTTGCCCTCTCCCGATTTGGTTGCGCTGATTCCAGCAGAATGCGACTATGCGGACGGCTTTCTCGTCGGTAGCTGGGGTGACACTCTGCCGCTCACAGCGTGGGGTGCGGATTTGGAGCAAGCGGTCTGCGATCACGTTCGTTGGCGCATGATCTGCAAAGCAGGACTTGCCAGCCGTGACGATATGAGCAGATACCATCCCGATCAGGTAGGTGCAACACGCTTCTATCAGCGCGCGCAGTCTGGGGAGTTTGCGAACCATCCGGCCTATTTGCCGAGCTTGAAACGTGGAACGGGAACAGCGCGTACGTCATTTCCGATGATGGTCCCAGCTCGGGACCCGCTCGGGGGGATGTTGATCTAACGCGGTAAGCGCGGTGGTGAAGCGGAGTGCGTGGAAGGAATATGCCAGCGACCCTCAGAAAATCAGGCGCTCCTCTCTCAGCCTCACTGGCCCGCGTCAGACGCCTCATCCCTGTTGTGGCTTCTGAGGCAGCCGTAGAAGCAGTGCGGCGCTTGGTCATGGAGTGCTTTCGCGGACAGCACGATCCGGACGGCTCTCGATGGCCTCCGCGAGCTGATGGTACAGGTCGTCCATTGCTCCTAACCATCGGTGACGCTTTGGAATTTTGGGCAGAACAGGGCACGGTTTACGTGGAGTGTCCAACAAAACCGCACGCTGACTATCAGTTCTGGGGAACGCGCACCATTCCATCCCGTAGATGGTCGCCCCCGCCTGGGATGCCGATGCCGATGAACTGGCAGCGCGAAGTGAATCGGGCAGTGAAAAAAGCGTTGAGCGAAGTACTCCGCTTCAAGGTGTGAAATGAGTGTGAAACAAGCTGTAGCTCTACTCGAGCCGCCGGTCCTTTATGCTCTCGGCGGTGGGGGCTGCAACTCGACGGGCTACGTGCCGAGCGGGGACTTTTACACCGGCACCCACATCCCTGCATCGGCCTTTGTTCCCGCTGCGCTTTCGCCGTAGGAGGTTTCCGTGCTCTACCCAACCGATGCCTTTGAGCTGGTAATTGCTCATCCCTACCTCGCTGGCACGTCACCAAACGCGAACAATTTGCCAGGGTTGCCGAAGGTGCGTTGCTTCTACGATATCCCTGAGTCAGATTGGACGAAGGTGACTCCTCCCTTTATCGTTTGGGTGCCGGGGAGGGACTCTTTTGACACAGGCCAGCGGCAACAGGTGGAACTCGTTCGCAAGGGCAGGGAGGAAGCAATCGAAGCGATCGGGAGGTGCGTCCATGGCCATGATCTACACCTGTTTGTTGCGCGTACAAGCGATCTGCAATGCCATCGCGAGATGTTTTTGCTTCTGACTCGCGTGCTCGTGGCGATGCGGTATGCCCTCAACACGACGGCAAACTATCACATGAACGGGGGTCAGATGGACCCGAACCGTGAGCGATACCCCTCGTTTTTGCACTACACGCTGTCGGTGAGCGAGTACATTCCCATCGTAGACGTGCCGGATATGCTGGCGGAAGTGTTGGCCGTGCAGATCATGTCGTCGGTCCCTGTTGACCCAACTGAGTAGCGGAGCGCTGTCTCTGCCGCATAAACAGCTCTAGCGCTGCCTGAAGCGGTGCTCTCTCAATGAGAATTTCTGGAGTGTTTGAACTGGCGATACAGATATAACGCCGATCTTCTGCGTTTTTCAAACAAAGCAAGCTGTTTTCTTCTTGCTCCAGAATCTCGATTTCCACTAAGATTTTGAGCCATGGTGATCGTGTCAGTTCTGGAGGATACGCAAACCATGTATCAGCCATTGCCGATAGTAGATCTGTCGGATCAACGTAGAAAGCGAAGTGGCCAGCTTCTTTGGTTATGCCTCCGATCCTTACAAAGCGAGAGCGGAGTGCTCCGCTTCCGCAAAGCCATGCGTCCAAGGTAACTTCGGATCGATCTCTGACTAGCTGTGCGCGCATTTCGACGATTGTGTGTTGGCGGGTCTACAGGCTTTGAACAGGGCTTGTCCGATCGCTCTGGCAAGCACAGGCGGAACAGCGTTTCCAATCTGGAACGCACGCTGCATCCGTGTGCCGTAAAGATACCAGCCGAGAGGAAACGTTTGCAGCTTCAACAACTCTTCATCGGAGAGATACTCGTGCTCTACAAACACAGCAGGCAAGTCACGTTGACGGCGGCCCAGAACATGCCACTGCTGCCTTTTGAGTTGGTCAGAAGGCACGCCGAACGGTGCGAGGGCAAGTTTGGCACCTTGGTGCGCTCCGATCGTGGGTGAAGGCCGGTCTAACGTCCATGTCACGGGCTCATCATGAGGGCGAACGACGTTTTTTACCCACAGAACAGCTTTGGAACGGTCTAGCGAACCGTATCTGAAGTGGCCGTTCTCCCACAGCTCTTCATACATCGTTCGCCACGGTGACAAACACAATCCGTCGTGCTTGAAGAGCAAGGGCTGGCTACACTCCCCTTCCTTCGCGTCATCATCCGAGTGGGTTGGCTTCGGCCATTCAAAGGACTCATTGTCACGACTGCCCACGATGAACAACCGCTCACGCAGTTGGGGCGCACCAAAATCCGCTGCATTCAACACCTTCCACCTACACGTATATCCAATGGCTTCAAATTCGTTCACGATAATCTCAAGTGAACCGCCTCGCTCTTGCCGCCACAGAAATTCTGCTTTATCCGAATAGCAAACTGGACAGACGGCGACAACTTCTTGTCTCTGCGCAAAGGAAGCCGACTGCGTTTTGCCACATACAGAGCACTTCACGTCAAGCACTTCTGCCTTTGAAATGACCAACCCCTTCACGTTCTCGAACAGAAACCACCGAGGGCGAGCTTCCTTTACCATCCGCACAAATTCTAAAAAGAGTCTTCCAGTTTCGCATTCAACGGTTTCCCGCTTTCCTGCGCGGCTAAACGGCTGGCAGGGAGGACCACCCGCAATGAGATCGATAGCGCCAATGCCAGCTTTTGCAGCAGAGAGAAACCTTTCAGTCGAAATCGCCCGAATATCTCCTTCAAGAATCTCCGCATGGCTCAGGTAGGGAGTCTTAAAAGGATTGCTCTGAAGGCGAATTCTTTGCCGCTCAATCTCCGCGTGTTCAGTGTTGGTGTAACAACGCTGCTGAATCTGTTTGTCAAACCACGCATCAAATTCGCCGCGCTGAAGGTGTTGACGGACTTGATTTGCCCTGAGCGTTTCGCATGCCGGAGGTTCAATTTCGTTGGCGGCCACGGTCCTAAACCCCGCATCCTCCAGACCGAGGTCTAGCCCGCCCGCTCCCGTAAAGAGTGAGATCAATTGGGGGCCGTTGGTCTTGTCGCTATGAGCAGCAAGGTCAAGATCCAGCGAATCAAATTCGAGTTTCAGTTTGCGCATGTTACCGTCTGGACTCCACGCCAATCATGCCGCTTTTTCGAGTGCCAGGATTGCGGAAAGCGTAACGCTCCGCTAGTTCCTCCTGGGTTGCGTTCATCCATCGCTCGGCACGAAGCTGCGAGAAGGTCTTTCGACCGGCGGCAATGGCCTTGCGTGTGCGTTCTTCGCGTCGGGCTGCTTTGCCCACTCTCGGGATGACAACTATTCGGAATGGCATGCCGCTGATTCCGTGTCATTGCGTCAAGTGAACTTTTCAATTCGGTTTCGGTTTCTCCCACGTCTTTTCTCCTTTAGCGAACAGTCAACAACTTTCGACAAAATTCGCGCTGCGATCTGCCGACAGGGTGGTAGGCCACGACAGCACTACCCTTCACCACAAATAAGCCTTCGTGCTCAGCGCTGAGTAGGTAGCAAGATGCCCGCCCGACATGAGCGAGAGTGCGCGCAACGTCTTCGGCGATGTTTTGAGCGTGGCCAAGCGAGCGCAGCAAGTCATCAAAGCACGATCCTGGGTGAGTCGCTTGAAAGCCGTCGCGAGCACTCGGAAGCACGCGATTGATTTGTTGTCGGGCGGGCATGAAACTACTATGTCACGGAATCAGCGGCATGCAAGCGGAGTGCTCCGCTTTCAGCGCGTGCGGTCGCCTCCCGCCACTGGCCCGCGTCCCCCTTCCATTCTGCGAAGGGGTTACAGCATGGGAACAACCGTTACCTTGAGAAAATCGCAGGCAAGGCTCAACCCACAGGACTTGAGCGCGATCACCTGTTGGATCGGCACGTCGTCGGCGGGCACCGTTGACGAAATGCAGACGTTCACAAACACCACGGCTCTGCGCACGGATGCAGGCTACAGCCCGACGTGCTCAGGAATCGCCGAAACGCTCGGCGTAGGCGGCGCTCCCGTCTACTTCGTGCGAAGCAACACGGACACGCCCGGAGTCGTGGCTGCTGTCGATAAGACGCCAATCAGCGCGGGCGTGACGTTCGCTGTCTATGGTTCCAAGCTCCTCGCTGGTTCCACGACCGACGGCAATATCCGTTTTCAAGGGCTCGTTGCTGGCGCTTCGCTTACCGTGCAAGTTGGCGGTGCGCTCGCTGCGGCGGTAGTCGGAACGAATGTGACTCTCACGATCACAGCGGCAACGGCATCGAGTGTCGTCGAGACGTTTTGGCTTGGTGCCGATCCGGGTGCAACGGCGGCGCGTGCCGTCATCTCCGCGACCTTCCTCGGAACCAAAGCGACCAATGCGGGAACGACTCTTGCTCAGACGTTTTTCGACAACGGCGGCATCTACTACACGCCGGACGGCACAGGCTACAGTGTCAAGCATGCCGTTCCTCCAGCGACAGGCGCATCGTCGGCAGCCTACGCGGGCCAGCAGCTCACGGTGACGCTTGGCACCGATGCACAGGGCAATCCGAACGATCCAGCGAGCGATGCGATTACGGCTGTGAACGCTTTGACTGGCATCGTCGCAAGCCCGATCGGCACCGGCACCGGAAACCCCGGCATACTGACGAACTTCCAGAGTTTGCAGTTCGGTTCGACAGCGGCGCTTGTGCTCAGCGGCAACCCGACGGACTATCTGCCCAATTTGCACATCGAATGCACGACGGGCGGCGCACTCGGAACGGCTCAGATCCGTTGGACGGTTGACGGGCAGGTTGGAACCGGAACGACTGCGGCGGATACCCGAAGCGCTGCAATTCTGGTTCCCAGTTCCGGCATCATCACACTCTCGGCTGGGAATTTCAACACCGGGCTGACTGCGACGTTTACGGGCGTGCTTGAGGCGGGCGATTATTGGGACACGTCGGCGACGCCACCCGAATCGAATATCGCTTCGCTTATCGCGGCTGCGACCGTCGCTCTTGACGACCCGACTCGAAAATTCGGAGTGCTCACCTTCGCTCAGCCTCTCGTGCTGGCTGAGGTGCAGCAAATCGACAGCCTCATTCAAACGAAGTGGGGCACCAAGTTTGTAGAGTGCATTGCGCCAGTTCGCGATCGTATGCTATTCTCCGGCGCTTACACCGAAACTGACCCGGATTTTGTGACGGATCTACAAGCGGAGTTCCTCGCTTTCTCTTCCTCGCACGGACTCACGGCGCTTGTACCGGCGGGCGTTGTGTTTGCCGACGGATACACGGGCTACAGCTACGGCGTGGAAGGCTTCCAAGGTGAAACGCTGGGCCGACCCGCGATCATCCCCTGCATTGCACGCAACAGCGCGATTCCGGTTCACGAGTCACTCGGACGAGTGGCGACAGGTTCGATTCGGAACGTCTCGGGAATCTCCCACGACGAACGTGTGAATCCAGGGCTGAGTGAGAAGTTCATCGTTACTCAGACGTATGATGAGCGACCGGGACAGCAGTATTTTTCGGGGTGCTCGACGACCGCTGACCCGATGGACCCGGCATACACTGCCGAGCCTTGGGTTTCACTGGCCTGCCAGGTGGGGCGAATTGCCCGTGACGCAGCGTTCCAATACACGCAGGACACGGTTGAGACTGTCACCGTTGCAGAGAATAACGGCGCGGTCCCTGTCGGTGCTCTCACGGCGCTTCAGGCTCAGCGCATCGAAGCCGACGTTGCTGGCCCGATTGAGGAGTTCCTCTTCAAAACCAAGAGCGACGGACGGGCGAGCGCGAACCGACTACCTGATGTAGACGGTAGCGGAAACCCGTACAAGACCGTCTCAGCGCGTCGTGATTACTCGGTTGTGAGCACCGGAGAGCTTCGGCTTGACGTGCAGTTCTCACGGCTTGGAATCATCAAAACAATTGAGATTGGAATCACCCTGATTTAGTGATGCGCGGAGAAAGCGAAGTACTCCGCTCGATTTAGGAGAAAGTCATGGCTCAGCAGCCTCAAGGAATTTCAAGCCCGAGCACGATCAACGGACTCAAAACCGATTGGTCGAGCGTGCGTACAACCCTTTTTGGGACTGGCCTCACTGCCAGCCATTTGAAGGATCTCTCTTGGCAAGAGACGGTGACACCGACGAAGCCGCGTGGCGTCCATGGCATCCCATTGCGTAGTGGACTGGGCTTTTACGCCTGCACGGCATCGGCGACGATGAGCCTGGAGGCGTGGACAGCACTTCTCACGCAGCTTCCGAACGGATACACCGCGTTGCTTGACACCGTGGTCATCGGTTACAAGCCCTATGGGGCTCCTGTCGCAGGCCAGACGCGATGGCGCGAGGCGAGAATCATCGGCAAGAATCCAGCATGGTCACAGGGACAAGGTGACGGTCTGTGGATCAAAATTGACTTCGATGTTCGGTACGTCGAGGAAGCCGGAACCGACGGTGTTTTTAAGTGCATGTATCCTCTTGACCTAGACGGCGCTCTGACGACGGTGTAGCGTAGCACTCCGCTTCACACGGACCCGCACGGCCTTCGCGTATCCCAATCCAGGGCCGTCTGCTTGCACTCCCTCCCTTTTCGTGCTACCCTTTCCGCAAGGAGAGTAGTACGTGACACCTGAAAACCTAGAAACACTTGACAGATTGAAAAGCGCGTATCCTGGCTGCGTCGGAGTGCAAACCGAGTGCGGATTGATCGTTGTCCGTCGTCCCACTGCCGACGAAGTGATCGCGGTAGAGGACGCAATCGGAACGCTCACAGACATCGGGGGAAAGCTCAACCCCTACGCGGGGCTCGACATCCTCCTGAGCTTGATCGTTCACCCGGCGGCAGCGCAAGCTGAGGAGTTGCTTCAGTCGTACCCGGATTTCTTCACACAAGCGGCTGCGATGGCTCGCAATGCGGCGACTGAGGGAACGATGCCACGGCTTGAAGTCGTGGATCTGAAGAATTCCGAGCTGTATCAACGGGAACTTCCGCCGGGGGAGAACGGACAGCACCCGAAGCGACTTGGAGGAAGGATCTTTGCCGTCGAGCATTCCTATTTGGAACCTGACCCAGACAATGCAGCGAAGCAACGAAAGATCATTGTGGGACGTTACCTTCTACGGCGCTTTGGTCTGATTGAGCATCGGGAATACGTCAAAGAAGTCGCAGCGTCGGGCTTTCTCAATGCGGAAGGTGGGCGCATTCCCCGAGCGGCTACGCTGGCAAAGGTTGCACGGGCGCATGTCGTGACGGCTCCAGGTTGCGATCTTCCCAATTGGGAAAAGTACCCCTATCTTCTCATTCACCTTGGAATCTTTGTGAAAGAGGAATCGCGGGTGAAGCTGGATAACAGCACGGGAAAACGCTAACCCGTTGGGAGACGGGACGAACTGACCCGGAAGCTCTCTCGGAGCAATTACTTGCGGCGCTTCACGGGAAACATTGGCGGAAAAAAGTCGATTCCGAAGGAAAAGCGGGTGCTCTCATGCTCGCTTTCTTCGTGCGCGTTGGTCTTGCCTACTGGACCGGCGGGAAGTTCTGACCTGTGCTAAACTTAGAGTATGAGCACCTTCATTTGTCCTCGGTATGTAACTGCACTCTTTGAGCATCTTATACAAGAAATCAAACGGGTGTACTGGAATCGTTTTCAAGAAGAGTGGAGTCATCACACCACGCCCGATCCACAAATCCCCGGAATGCTTGTTGTTTCAATTTGTCCCCAAAGCGAGTGAGGCATGCCAGCGCAATCCAAACCCACATCGTCGGGCCGTCACGCCAATCACGCCAATCACGCGGAAATCCAGGCCCTCGCCATACAACTGGAACGATCACGGCGAAGATGAGCCAGCAAATTTTGAATTTTTAGGTGTACGTATGTGGTGGTAC
>ERZ761584.536-NODE-536-length-11318-cov-25.282074_pt1 | contig 11318 bp, 9 predicted proteins | sample MGYA00512168_ERZ761584 | MGnify/ENA primary metagenome ERZ761584 (study PRJEB28899, sample SAMN03785564) | bioreactor sludge metagenome | biome: EBPR Sludge; feature: EBPR Bioreactor; material: 0.22µm filtered reactor supernatant | place: Saint Lucia: Queensland...
TTATCTTTTCTTTCGTACCATGCGCCTACGTTACCTTGGTCTGAAGCTCTCTCTAAACCTACAAAGTGATTATCTTTGATAGTATATAAGATTAAGTGTTTAACTGAACCCCCTAGAGGAGCATCCGCTTCTAAAGCTGCGTCCCAAGCATAGATAGGAATCACCTCTATACCACGGTATTTTAAAGAACCAGATACGCCATCAATTAACAAGTTTAACTGAGCGTCAGAACCACTTGACTTAGATTCGTATGAAGACATTAAGTTTTCATAGATAGAGCCTGTTACGTAGAATTTACGGTTTGCGATTGGTTGTTGCTTTAAGATAATTGGAGCACCCTCATAGTGCGCTTTCAAATATGTTAACGCTGTGTCAGCAGACAAAGCAGAAGAGCCTAACGCACTACCTATACGGTCAACGCAATAAGCAGCCACACCGTCAATCAAGGTAGTCCAAAGACCATCTAATTGATTGTAGTTTGCATCACCTGAACCAGTATCACCAAATGATAAGATACGGAAGTTATCACGTACCATTGCATCTTTGATTAGATTCATGATGATTGTTTCGATAACGGTTCCTGAAATGTCTGCTTTGTCTATACCCATTCTTAGGGCTTCTTCAAATACGGTATTCATGAACTCTTCGTAACACTGCTCCATGAATACTTGTAACTCAGAAACAGTTAAAGTTCTGTTAGTGATAGTAGCCGAACCGCTAGATGTTCTAGAACACCCTTCGTTAGCCTTAACTATTTTCTCTAAGTTAGCTGGAAGGTATAATTGTTTCTTGGATTTGATGTTACTAAGGATAGTGAACAAAGATTGAATCTCAGGAGTCTGAACCGATGGTTTATATATAATGTCGGTTGCGGTAATACCGTCCCAAGTGTAATTTAATGATAATTCTACTGCGTTTGCCATTTTATTTTTATGATTTGTGGTTGTTAGATTAGTTATGTAATGATACTAGAGATTTTGCAAACCCATCTAAAGGGTGGTCTTTCTTAATATTTTGAACTACTTTAGTAGAAGCCGTAGCTTGTACCGTTTGCGCTCCAACTGTTAAATTTTTAACCTCTTCTAATTCTGATTTGATAGAAGTTAATTGCTCTGCGTAGTTGGTTAAGTTAGTGCTTAGTTCAGTAGCTTTGTTTTCTGCTTCTGTTGCCTTCGCTGTCATTTCAGCTAGTTGTGTTTTCAACGCTTCGTTCTCTGCTTTTAAAGCATTTTTCTCTTCGTCTTTATCTTCTACTGGCGCACCAACAGATTCTATTTTACCACCTACAACAGCGATAACAGTACCGTCAACTAAAACGTGTTCGCCGTCTGGTGCTGGTTGTTGTCCTTCGGGAGTAACAATGAAAACCGCAGCACCTTGCGCTACTTCTTCTCCTTCAATCATGATAGGAGTACCGTTGTCTAAAGACGTTTCTAAGTTCTTTAGTTTTGATGGAGAAATATTTTTTAATATCGCATCCACCTTTGCTAGAATTGTATCGACCTTTGTCATTTTGTTTTTATTTTTGGTTGTGTCTAAATAGGCTACTGCCTTTAATCTTTCTGTTTCAGAATCAACAAAGCCTAACTTGATAGCTTCTTTAGGAGATAAATAAGTTTCCTTATCCATCATTTCCCAAAGTTCCGCTTCGCTTAGCTTTGTTCTTTTTTTATACGCCTTAACTAATGTCTTTTTGATAGCGTCCAACTGTGTAGCTGCATCTTTCATTGCCCTTGCATCACCCTCGATAGCTCCGCTTGGGTTGTGTATCATAAACTCGCTTAATGGAGTCATTGTGATGCTATCTCCTGCCATTGCTATAAGCGTGGCAATCGAAGCGCAAAGACCTTCAATCTTTACATTTATTTTTTTGCCTGAATTTTTAAGCAAATTGTAAATAGTGTAACCTTCATACACCTCTCCGCCTGGGGACGAGATATGAACGGTTACTTCTTGGGCTTCAGTCATCCTTGCTAGTTCTCTTTGTATAGCCCTAGCCGTTACCCCTGCGCCTCCTATTTCTTGATATATGTAAATATGTCCTTCCATTTGAAGGCTAATTTAAGAAAGCTAAAACTCTTAACTACTTAAAATTGTGCATTGAATTATGCACGAAAAGCCGATACTGCATTATAAAAAGTCCTTCTGCTAACTTTAAAATGTTTACACGTTTCCTCTCTAGCTCTTAGTTTATACCCTGTAATATCTAGGTTTTGGTAGTGTTGCTCTAGTGATTTATAGTAATCAAAAATATCCTGATAGTACAAGTGGTGGACGCTGATATACCCCTCTTTGATTAAGAAGTTTACAGCATCATCTAAATCGGTTACCCCTTTTTCTGTTAAAAGCTTTACAATATGCCTCATCCTAGTCTGCTTATTTTTTCTTTTACTCTAACTCTATTTGTCGTATTTGTTATCTCTTTTACTGATACTTCAGGAGCTGGCATTGACTGTAAAGCCAATAGTAAACTTCTTTGCTCTTCAAATCCTTGTCTTATAGGTCTTGAGCTCCCATTAGCTACTACAACTCCTCCTCCTGCCATTGCTATCTTATTGCCATCGAACACCCTTGTAGAGCCACGACCAGACAAAGGCTCAACGGTTACACGTTCACGACCTCCAGGGTTATCACCAACCATAATCATAGTTGGACCGTTTGTTTCAAACTCACCGCCACCACCAAACACCCCAGCTAATTTACCTACCGTTGCAAGACCTGACGCAAGTATAGTTCCTGCTACAATAGGTTTAATAAAAGCTGGTTGTAATGTAGGGTCTGCTAATGTTTGTGTAAATGCTAGGTAGGAGTTTCTAGTTGCGTCGGCAATTTGCAAAGCCTTATACGCTACCGTTTGTTGTCCTAATATGCCTATAATGTTTTGTGATGCGGTAGACACGGCATCTTGGGAACGTTTATTTTGCTCTTTGGTAACTTTTGCCTTTTGAGTTTCGATTTGTTTTACTAAGTCAGCCTCTTTCTTTTTGTACTGATCAATAATCAAAAGCCTTTCAGACTCTACCAAGTCTGTATTGCTTAACTCAAATTCTTTTTGAAACTCTAATAACTCACGGCGTTTTTTTAATTGCTCATCTATATTATCGGTTTGGTCTATTTCTAGCTCCTTTTTAAAAACACTTAATTCGTATGCTGCATTTCTTTCCCTTTCATCTCTTTGTTTTTTCCTTTCTTCTTCTTTTTGTGAAAGCTCCTCGTCTTTTTTTCTTTTGTCTTCTGCGTCTTTCTGTTGTTTTTCGATAATAGCATTACGCTTATTTTGCGCTAATTCTTGAAAGCGAATAGACTCTTGCTCAAAAGCATTTCTTTGTACCAATAAATCATTAAGCCTAAACTCCGCCTCTTCTCTTTTAACGCTTCCTTCGTCTAGTGCATTGATATATTTTTGTTGTGCATCAATTTCTTCATTCAATAACGATAATCTCTCGCTTAATATTCTTTTATCAATAGCAGCAGCAGCTTCGTTTAATCTTATTCTTTCCTCTTCTGTTTTAGATAAATCTTTAGACTGCAATATTAACCTAGCCCTTTGTTTTTCTAGTTCAGAAACGGTTACGTTCAACTTGCTTTGTTTAGCCTCAATGTCGTCTAAAGCCTTTTCATACTCAATCCCTGCTTGTGTTAACTCGCCTAAAGATGATATTAATTTGTTTGACTCATTGTTAGCAAATGTTATATTCTTACCAAAGTCTAGCATGGCAGAACCAGCGGATAACAAAGCACCTTTAAAATCTCCGTTAGCAAGTTTGCCGAATGCCTTTGCACTATCTATCACTAATTGTAAAGGGGCAAGCACGGCGTTAGCTATTCTCTTTCCAAAGTCCGAAAAGAAATTTCCTAATGCACTTCCGCTTGACAAGAAGTCGGCAAAACCTAAAACCACCTTACTAATAAACCCTGCCACATTATCAAACACAACGCCCAATCCTGTCATTACACCCTTAAAGAATGTAGCAATAGTATCGTTTTGTTTTAAGGCTTGATACAGCCCCGTTAATGCCGTTAAGATTAATCCTATTGGGTTGGTTAGTATTAGCTTGAATAGGTCGCCTAATGAATGTCCAAATACTTGAATCCCTCCTGCTGCCTCTTTAAACTGCTCTGGGTAATTACCTACGTTCCTTCTAAAGTCGCCACCAGCCCTTTCAAATCCGCTTAGATTGTCGTTTAGCTCTTTAATCTGTACGTTTAGTTCGGCAGCCCTTTTTACTCCGTCTTTTTCAGAAAGATTTAACTGATTGCGCTGTTTTGTAAGCAATGAAAGTTTGGCTCTCATCCCTTCAATGCTATTTTCTTGGGCTTTCTGTTGTAAAAGTAATTGTTTGCCCTCTTCTTTCAGTTTTGCCTCTTCTGCTTTGAGCGCACGAATCTCAGCCGTATATTCTTTTACGTCTTTCTCTCCCTTGGCAAACTCTTTGTTTGTGTCACGAATCAACTGTTGTACGTCGGCTAACTGGTTAGCCTGTACCTCAATTTTAAATAATATTTCTTTTTCTTCTGCCATTATCTAAGACGTATTAATTTACATAAATAAATTCCTTTTTTATAATTGTAGTTCTCCACGCTTGACAAATAGTAATAACTTGAAGTGTCTTGAATGTATATAGGAATTGAATAATCGAAATCTTTAATGTCTACTGAGTCTAAATGTAGGTATGCTTCATAATTTTCACCCAATGCAAGCATAGTACTAGCGTCGCTCCAATACTCATCTAAAAGCCCGTTCGAGTCTGTCCCATCTATCTCTATTCCGTCAATCTTAAGTTTTACTTTTGACCATGTAGCAAATACCTTTTTCTGACCTCCGCTATTATCAATACTCGGAGAGTCTAAGTTAGAATAAACAAGAGGGATTTGACTTGTTATTGAGCCGTTTATTTCAATGTCTAGCTGTGTAAAATTAACAGTATCTTGCAACGACTCGTAAATCATTAGTCTGCTATTAACCTCTTTAACTTCGTCTATTTTTATAAACGTTCCCGTGTCCGCACCTATGTATGTTTCATTAACAACAACCGATGTACTATTAATAACATCTATAACTTTTTGTATTCCAAGATAAGAATAAGAAGATGTACTTATTTGTATGAAATCTCCAATTGAAAGATTGTGCGCCGATGAAGTATTGAGCCTTAAACGACCATCTGATGTTGTTGCTGCATTGTAAGAAATAGTTTCGCCTAGTTTATACCTGTAAATTCTTGATAAGAATATATCTTTACCCTTGTCATAAACAACAGGGCTAAATGGAGACTCGTAAAACTCCGACTCTTTAGGCAATGTGTTGTTCTCTATTTTAAGGATTCCGCTTAGGTTTTCTTTGTAAGACTCTATAAAGATGTCCTCACTTGGCTCTTTATGCAAGAATACAGTTGATTGACCGTAATCGCTATTAAACTTGTTATATTTTATTTTTATCTCCCTACTTCTGTCAATCTTGCTAGTCCAATCGTATGCCGATGGTATATTATTTACAATGTCGTTAATCTTGTTTATTGTAAGAACCCTTGAGATTGGATTGATAGATATAATTCCACAGTAATAGGTTAAGATAAAATTTAACACGTCGCCACAAGATAAATCCTCTATATAGTCTTTCATTTCGACAGTTCCAGTATTATCAAACGTTGACATTTCTAGCCTAACATCGTACACGACATTTGTTGTTATACCGTTTACAAAGTTCTCAACTTGTATATAATCACCTTCGACACACGGAACATAAAATAAAATATAATTAGCTTGGTTCAAAATCCTAGTCAAAGATGCGTATGTTACACCGTTTTTCTTTACAACTAATGGAACATTGTTGTCTATTCTAAAATATCCCCAAATCTTAACCGTGCCATCCCTAGGAACTATATATCTATCGTTTGGAAAATCAAAATTACCACCAATATCAACTCTTTTTAGATTGTTTGTTACATCAAGACCTAAGTTTATGTAGTCCGTAGCTATATACCCACTTGTAAACCCTTCAGAATAAAACCCATAGTTAACCTGTCCATACGTATTACTAATAGTATTCACGCTTGACAAAGATGGAATATATTGGACTATTGCACGGTTAAAAAAGTAGTCATTTAGAATACTCCCATTTAGCGTATAAGATATACTGTTTAATATTTTTTCTACTATTGTCTTTAAGTAAACGGCAGGATAGAAATCGTTTGCATTAAATGATAATGATTCCCTTTCGGTTACATTGTTATAGTCAACTAATGGATATATATATCCCTCTGTATTACTAAAGCTATCTGTTATTGATGACGACGTTTTAACGTGGTTTAAATCCGACCAATCCAAATCTCTTAGTGTTGTATCACCTAAAAGAGAGGACAAATCAGAGACTTCTCCAAAGTAATCTAGTGTTATTTCTTTGGCTTTTATGGAGCGCTCCGAAACAAGCACATACCCCGTTGATTGGATTGTCCCGTTGTTTATAACTTGGGCTGTAATCCTTCTATTAAACATCCCGTTGAACGCTGCGACATTGGTAGGTGTTGCATCTATTTCAAAAGAAGCTGACACCTCTCCCGTTCTCGTTGCTAAACTCCCAATGTCGTTAGTTCCCAAGTCTGTCGATATATTACCTTTGACAGGTATAAGCACATTATTTATTAGCAGTTCTACCATTTACCTAAAGGACATTCACAAATTGAACAGTTTACTTTTGCAACAACAACACACCCACACTCGCCACACGTTATACCTTTTCTTGTTTCACATGAATCACAAATACTTTTTCTTTCCTTGGCTTTTTGATATGGATTAAAAATCATTCTAACCCATCCGCTTATAATCTCCTTTATCATTGTGTGATAATTTTAGGAAGTAGTATATCAACCTCAAAGAAATGTAGTTTGTCTCCATCCGTATAAAGACTTACCGAGCGTTTGTCGATTATGATAGTATATTTATCGGTTTCCGATTCTACAACTTGAACCATTTTACTGTAAACTAATTTACTTACCTCTACCAATTGTTCTTTAGTCATAGGTTGACTTCTAAGCGTTATTTTGTTTTGTGCCGTTAAGCTAATAACCTCTTGCCATGTTTCAGATTGAAACTGGTCGGGAAACGACTGAAATATATTTCTTTCTCCTAAAACAACATCGTCAACCTCAATACCGTAGTCTTTCTTAGCTGTGAATAACCAATAGTCCCATCCTCCTAAAGTATTTAACCATGTAATATATAGTGGATATTTATAACAAGATGGGTCGTATTTAACCGTTTTAACTTCGGACAATAAAATATCCTCTACCTCAAAATAATCATTCGGAGCATTCGGGTCTGATACTGGCTCGTGGTCAATAGCCCACACCCAAGTATTAGTATCGCCTCTATCTGTATCTTGTGCGTTATTAATTGTCCCTCCTGTGCCGTAAAGATTGGTAACGGTTGCACCTTCTCCTTCATAGAAAGGAAGGAATAGAACCAAGTTTGTATCGTCGTTAACCTCTGACGGTGTAATGTCGGTTGAAAATATTTTTAATTCTGTATGGTATACTGTTTCTGCTGTAGCGTCATCCTCCACGTGCCCTATGATTAAATTAGCATCATAATCAATAGTTCCAGTAGCGTTATGGGTCTCTGTCGAATTGGTGCACTGAACACCGTTAATATAAAAGTAAGTATTAGTTGTGGTTATCGACACCATTATCTCAACCTCTTCATTGAATGAAATCTTTTGGTTTGTCATGGCAAATGACAAACCAAAAGAGTTATCTCTTACCGTTAAAACTAAACGTCCAGTAGGTAACACAGAAAACCTGTACCCTTTTAAGCTAAACTGATTGTCAGCAACAATATCTATGCTTGCTATTAAAGAATTAACGGTTCCCTTCCAGTAGATTGTAAAAGGGTCTGTATATTGAAACTCTAGCTCTGAATAATAAGTAAGCTCTAAATAATTTACACCGTTAAGCATTAAAGAGTATTCTCCAATAGGCGACGTTCTTAATTCTACCGACAAATCGCCCACAACATCTTCTATTGGTTCAACAGGAACTCTATACACGCCACCGCCATAATAAGGTAGTATCTCGCTTCTTTCGGTCAATAAGTTTCCGTTTACATCATATTGCTTTGTTAGCTTTTCAATACCCCCCATGTCTCGTAAAGATTCGGCTATGCCATCTGGAATAATTATAGATAAATCTAAATAATTATCCTTAAACAAAGTAGGTGTCCAACTTCCTGTCATAAACTTACCGTTTATCTTATTAGGGAATAGCATATACTCTCCCATGCTTCCATTATGTCGGTATCTAAACTGCTGAGCAGAATTAGAAGCCCATAGTACAGGTATACAATTGTCTAACACGCTAAGAGTAAACTCAATATTATCTAATGTTACTACGTTGTCAAATCGTCTTGAAAAAACCTGAAAGCCTACATACTCAAAAGCCTGTGGCATTATTATTTCCTTTGACAAAGAGCCTGACAAAGGTATAAGTCCAGCGTATAACATTGTAAAGTTTAAAGAAGAAATGTCCTCGCTATTAAATCCAAAAACATAGAACCAAGTATCTGGAATTTGGCTTTTAGAATAATCTATATTTAACGTGTAAGATTTCCCATTGTTTACAGATATTGGCTGATATAACATTTGACTAAACCCAAACCCTGTAACTTCTGCCTTGCCTGATGATTGCGCCCATGTATTAGAGTACTCTGTTGTTTGAAACCACCCAGACAAGTTAGTATCGAATGCTCCGTTAATAATCTGTTGTCCTTCGTCGCATACGGCAAACACGTCGTTTTCAAATGCCGTTGTAACATTAGCACCACCCTCATAGTAAGACTCTGCAAACTCAATGTAAAACCCTGTGAATGCATCTATATTAAGAACGTCGATGTTATTATCAAATGGCAAGAACCTATTAATAATCTCTTGAATATTTATATAACAGATATTGTTTGTGTCAGGTGTTACATTGACGGTTGTAATTAATGCGGATGGCTTTTCTGCATAATGTGGATGAGATTGCGGTAATCCTGCATACACCTTTATTACAGCATTGTAGTTTTTATAGTACTTTTGAACAAAGCCTGTTGCATCGCCTTGGTAAATACTATTTATTGCGTAGGTGTTAGCATCGGAAACAAATCTAATCTGCCATATACCGTTGTATTCTTCCACGCTTGAATCTGTGATTGTGACGTAGTCCCCCGTGCTATACGTTTCATAAGAACCTGTTAGGTTAATCATTGCATAGCCGTTATAATTGATAACGCTTTCTATCGTTCCGATTATATCTACATTATTGGTAGGGAATAGGTCGCTTTCTAGTTTGTATACTAAAGGCAAAGCCGAAGCATTCCAATATGACACAAATAAAGGCGTATCATACGGCGTAGGGTTGGGAGTATTATATATTTCCTGTTGAGGTCTCTGTGTTACTGTTAAAGCCATTTGCTAGTTGATTTATTACTGTTCTTCCTATTTTATCGGATATAGACTTAACCAAGTCATCGTTCAATACATCCGTATATAATCCTTTTGTCCCCTCGTACCCCTCTTTGTTAATCTTATTTGTAATTGCGTAAGCTAATCGCTCTTTGTCAATATCCGCTACTATACCTTTAGCGTCTATCCATTTTACAATCTCATCAAATAATACCGTACTGCCTCTATTCCCTTTTTGTGTTGGCTTTCTACCTTTTTCTAAATAGACAATGTTTTTATTGGCTTCAATTGTTAGTGATATTGCGTATAGGTCTCCCGATACTTTATATTGAACCGATTGATAAGTTCCCGACGTTGCTATCCTATCCGCATCAACTAGGTTTTGTTTAATGCGTTCGGTTGCGTCAAGACCTACCTCGTTCAATATATCAGCAATACTCAACATCGTCAGGGGCTGTTAGATTAAATCTTAAAATTACACCCGTCAATACGGATGCCTTAACTTTAATAAACGGAGAAATACGAACACCTTCAATTACTATATCAACATCCTGAACCCTAACGTTTAAATCCATAACGAACTTACGGGCTAATTTATCCATCTCAAACACAATGGCGTTACTTCTTGCGCTATCACCGTTAATCTTGTCTAAATCTAAAAATAACATAACGACAGAATTTACATCGCTTGTTCTTGAATCGTTTATAAACGACAATGACGTTTCTGATGGATTAAGCCACACCAAAGGATAGCGTTCTTTAGCTTCGCTGTTTAAATTAAATTCAGAGCCATGATAAAAGAAAGTATCAACACCGACACCCCCAACCGTATCTCTTATAAGATTATGTAAAGACTTGTATATCATTTCATCTTTCTTTCTTGAATCTCTTTATAATTTTTATCACAAGCCTGCTTATGGCTATTGAATTGTAATTTAGTTCTCACTTGATAAACTGGTAAAGCTAAGACCGCATCTTCCTTGGCTATATCTCCACCAGTTAGCACGTCTAGCACCCCTACAAACCCAAACGCCTCATAAAGTGCTTTATACCCTGCGTCAACTTCATCTCCTTCATAGTTGGATTCAGCGACCCTGTTAGCGTGCCAGGCTTCAATCCGCTCAAATTCTCCAAAAAAAAATTGCACGCTCCAATCACATCGGAAGCGTTAGCCTTCCAAACGTTTTCTTCTACCTTCTTAGCCAACAACGAGTCATAATTCCCGTCTTCTCTCCATTGTACATACCCTGCGATTAACTCAGGATAGTATAAGAACCTATCAAACCCTTGTGCTTCTGCTATCTTTTTGGCTACCGTCTTAGCGTCTTCGTACACGCCACACGCTACAAATCCTAAATCTTTTGGCATTTCAACGCCCATAATAAATTCAGGTACGCCGTTGTTTAACATGTTAAGATTAGTACTAATCTGAGACACCAAAGAATCAAATAGTTTTCTATCTGTTGATTGTTTCCAATATTCAACCGTTTGCCCTGTCATGATTGCCACAACAGAAATGTTATCTATTTCGCCTTCTTGTGAAGCTATTAAAAGCCTGTAATACTTATCGAACGTTAAACTAGCGTACATATCCTGACATTGTTAATTTAGGTGCTGAAACTCTTTTACTTAATCTATTTAGTGCAACATATCGCAAGGCATCTATTAAGTGGTTGAATGAATCAATAGGCTCGTTTAAAGATTTACCCGTTAACTTATCAACCTTGTATTTATAAGCTCCTAGCTCCTTACGCAAATATATCGAATCCCTTGTGATATTCAAACGTTTAGACCTTAAAATATCAATAGAAATGTTTATAGAATCTTTTCCTTTTGTTGCCGGTTCAACCTTTAATCCTGACCTTCTTAATTCTTCTATACTCTT
>ERZ761584.537-NODE-537-length-11291-cov-4.451584_pt1 | contig 11291 bp, 15 predicted proteins | sample MGYA00512168_ERZ761584 | MGnify/ENA primary metagenome ERZ761584 (study PRJEB28899, sample SAMN03785564) | bioreactor sludge metagenome | biome: EBPR Sludge; feature: EBPR Bioreactor; material: 0.22µm filtered reactor supernatant | place: Saint Lucia: Queensland...
GCTCCGCACCGGGCAGCGACGTGGTGGTGGCGGTCCGCTGCGGCGAGGCCGGGCAGGAGCCGCTCTTCCTCCGGAAGGCGGATGAGGGGAAGCCTGTGATGGGCGACCTCGTCCAGCTCACGCGGCCAGCCGACCCGCAGGCCCCGGCGAATCAGTACGACCTCCACACGATCCACAAGGGGCCTGCGAGGCGTAGCCGCACCAACGACGTGGACCACACCGGGCCCGCGCGGGTGACGAGCGACAGCTACCGCGCAAGGTGGGACCTCGTCTTCGGCAAGGCGCCGAAGGCTCAGCCGAATTGAGGCGAGGAGAAGCTCGTGAGCGGGCGAGCGCTCAGCGGAGCTGAAGGATCTCGCGGGCGTACCAGCCCGTCCGGGCCTTCTTCTCCTCGATGATCATCAGAGCGATCCGCGTCGCCCACGTGGCGACGGGCACCCAGCCGCCGGGTATCTCCCCGTCCCAGTTCACGTTCACGTCGTAGACCCACACGCCCGGCGAGGCGCTCGTGCTCAGGCGGGCCGCCACCCAGTGGGAGTTCTTGAGGCAGTCGATGTAGGCGAACTGCCTGTTCGCGTCGGGGCGCGTCCAGCGGCCCGTCCACTGGATCTGCACGAGCGCGCGCTCGACCACCGGGAACGGGCCCCGCGGGGCTGGGTCCGCCGGCGCGGCCGGCGTCACCCGAACGTGCGACGGCGCCGCCGCCCGCATCTGCGTGAGGTTCGTGACCGCCTTCGCGGGGAAGTGGGGGAATCGGTCGCGGACCTGCGCGACAGGCACGCCCATGATGGCGGCGAGCGCGCCGGGCCCGCAATTCGCGCCCCACTCATCGTTCGCGGCGGCAAGGTCGTTCGGGATGTAGAAGTCTCTCAGGTCGGGCATCCACGTCCGATAATGACTCGCCAAGATCCGTCAACGCGTTGACGCGGATGCTGGCGCGCCGCACGTGGTGGGCATGAGCCCGATCGACCCGTCCACCCTCCCGCGCCAGCCGAGCAACGACACGCGGCAGCTCCGCCTCGTCGCCCGCCAGTCCCCGACCTACGCCGAGCTACGCGCCCGCGGTACCTCATTGGCGGAGGCGGCCACGCGCGCCGGAGCGCCTCGCCCGCGGGGCCTCGCAAAGGCCCGGCCGAGGCCGCCGTGCTGACCGTCAAGCGAAGGTGCGACGTCCGCCGTGGCATCCCGCCCCACCTCGCCGGGTTCGAGGGCATGTCCCACGAGGAGTGGGTCGAGCGGGCGCTGGCGCGCGGGTACGATCGGGAGCTCGCGCAGCGGTTCGCCAACTCGTACCGCTGGAAGCTGGGGGAGCTCGAGCTCGACGTGCCCTTCATCCCGGAGTGGAGGTTCACGGAGCCGCTGTGGGACCGCGCCGGTGCCGCCCTCTTCGTCTACGAGCGGCACGGCCAGTACCGTTTCCACGCGCCCGACGGGACGCAGGTGGGTCCGGAGCAGCCGCACCTGTCGGCGATGGTCGCCTGGACGAGCGCGAACGGGTGGGAATCGTGACCTGACACAATTGACGGATCGATTATCGATCGCCACCATCGTGGGCATGTCCAACACACCCCCGGCCGGCGCGCCGAATGCCCCTCCCGCGCACGACCTCATCACGCTCCTGGAGACCACGAAGTACGCCCTCTGCACCTCGCTCGACCAGACGATCGGGTACATCACCCCCGACGGCCGGGTCACCATGCTCCCGAACGAGGCCAAGCTCTTCGACACGCAGGACAGCGCGCACGGCGCGCGCGAGGAAGACGACGGCCTGTTCCTCGAGACGGTCACGGACGAGGCGGCGTTCCGCGCCCGCGCGCCGACGTGGCACGACCGAGCCCTCACGCCGGCGACCCTGCTCGGCCTCGTCGGGCTGGTGGCGGACTCGGTGAAGAACGAGCACCTCGGTGAGGAGCTCCGGCGCATGCAGGCCGATGGCCTCAGCGCCGAGACGACGGTGCTCTTCCACGCAGCCCGGGCGCTGCTTCGCCGGCTCGGACACGAGGACGGCCAGGGGCGGTGGGTGCTCGGGCCTGACCCGCGGGACGCGGCGCTCGCGCGCCTGTCCGCCATGTCCGACGACGAGCGGGCGGAGGCGGCCTCGAGGTACTCGGTCTCGTACTCCGGGTCGGAGGCGGACATCATCGCGCGCGGCGGCCGCATCGAGGGCAACGAGGTCGTGTGGGCGAACAGCGAGCGGTGGCCGCGGCGCCCGAAGGCGGCGACGTGAACGTCACAAAGGGCGCCCGCGTGCGCGCGCAGTGGCTCGAGCACATGACGGGGCTCGTGCGCGGCTACACGAGGGCGGACGACCACGTCCTCGACGTCTTCGCGGGGAGCGGCACGACCGTCGAGGCGGCTGCGAGGAACGGACGGCGCGTGACCGCGTGCGAGGTTGAGCCCGCCTTCTGCGCGGAGATCGAGGCGCGGGCGCGCGAGGCTACGGCGCAGCTCTCGATCATATAATCGCCCGCGCCGCGCTGCTGCGGCGCTTGCGCTGCTCCACGTGGGTGCACATGACATCGATCCATGAGCGATCGAGAACGACTCTCCGACGATGAGTGCATCGGGTACGCGCGCTGCGCGGCCTCCTACTGGGCGGGCATCCTGCGGGCCGACAGGCCCCCCTCCATCATCCGCGACGCCGGCCACTCCAACACGGACAGCACTGCTCCTGGCGATCGCCGTGAAGGCGGCGGAGCGGTCGGCCTTCCGCCTGCAACCCCAGCCCGTTGAGGTGTGCGATGTATGACAAGGAAGCCCGAAGGACAGCCGTGATGGCGTGGACGCTGACGACCTTCATCGTGGGGGCGCTGTGCGGCGTGCTGCTCGGTGCCGCGACGATGTCGCGAGGCGGATGGCGCGCGGCCTGCGCTGCCGCCGTGGTGCTGATCGTTGGGCTCGGGGTCTCGCTCTATCGGCTCACCCAGCACCCGAAGTAGCCCCATCGCGCACGACCCAAGGCGGAGACGCCCAGGCGGACATCAGCTTCGCCATCCGATCCGCGACCGCTCTGGAATCACTCAGGTTTCAGCGGACATACCCTTGGACACCGGGGCGGACCACCCGAACCTCGGACGGCGTTTGCCCTTGACTATCCGAAGCCTCGGATGGTGACGTGGACCGGGTCGTGCCCAAACCCGCCGTCGCCCCCAAGCTGCGCCCACCCACGTCCAGGGAGACCTGGGACAAGATGGTGGCTGCCTTCCGCGTCCACGAGGGCCAACCCAACCGCTTCACCCTCGTGGCCAGGCTCAGCGGCGTCCACCGCGACACCGCCGAGAAGGCCTACAAGATGGGGCTCGGCAAACCGTGGAGCAGCACCCCCATCCGGGACCTGCTCATCGCCGAGCGCGCGCAGAAGTCCGCCGTCTCCGCCGTCCTCACCGCCGCGAAGGTGGTCCCGACCTCCGGCCCGCCCGATCCGGACCAGCAGGCGCTCGCCGCCGCCCTCGGAGCCACGGAGTTCGAGAAGCTCCAGGCCTCCGTGCGCGCGGCCGTCCTCGAGGAGATCGGCCTCGTGGACGGCACCCGCCGCTGCGCCGCCCGCGCTCTCCGCGCCGCCGAGAAGCTCGCCGACTTCATCGACGCCCGCGTGGACGCCATCCTGAAGAAGTTCGGCCCGCAGAAGGGCGAGGACGGGCAGCTCACGCCCATGGAGGTGGGGAGCCTCGCGGACGAGGCGAAGCTCCTCGAGGTGCTCGGGCGCACGGGGCACAAGAGCGCGACGCTCGCCCGCCTCGCCATCGAGATGGAGCGCCTGCGGATCGGCGACCCAGACGCCCTGCGCCGGCGCCTCGACAGCGTCTACGGCTCCGAGCTCGGCGGGCAGAAGGGTGCCCCGGCCGCGAGCGAGGAGGAGGGCGAGGAGGACATCGCGGCGGCGTCCCCCGAAGAGGTGGGCGACATCGACGGGTGGATGGGCCTGCGCGTCATCGAGGGCGGCAAGGGAAAGACGCAGGAGCCCCCCGTCGAGGCGGAAGAGCCTGGCGCGGACGAGGCGGAGGACACACCTCCGGACAGCGAGCAGGAGCCCGCGTGAACAGGAGAGACATGAAGGTGGAGCTTGATATCCCGGAAGGGATGCCCGAAGGGGCGCGCATCGTGGAGCATTATATCGCTGCGGCCCCGTTCGAGCGGCGCGGGCGGCGTGTGCCAGCCGGCGCGACGGTGACCGTCGTGGCGGATCAGAGTGGAGCGCGGGCGGCGTGCGTGAACGGTACGTGGGGGCCGTGGCCCACGCCATGGCCCATGAAGTCGGCGAGCGAGGCGTTGCGCGCGTCGACCGGGAGGAAGCCCGTGCAGGTCCGAACGGAGGTCAACGTCAGCCTCCCGGACGGACACGTCATCGCGAGCACCAAGCCCGATGACGGAGCAGACGACTATATGTGCAGGCGGCAACCCCTCCACGTGCTGGGCATCCTCCAAGTGTTCCAGAAGGCCTTCCGTCACCCCGGGCTCCGGCTGGCCGCGACGGCGGCGATCGCGGAGAGGATCAGCCCCGACGTCACGCCGCAGGCGGTGATGCTCGCGAACCTCGGCGTGGCTGTGGAGGTGCTTCGCAACCAGCACATGGCGACTGAACACCGGGCCATCCATCGGGTGAACAACGCCGTCGACGTCGTCCGCCTCGTCTTGCGGAGCCTCGACCAGGAGCTGAGCCCCTTCGTCCCCCGCGTGCCCGTGCTGACGAAGAGCACCGCGAGCGAGTCGGAGGCCTGCTCTGTGTTCTTCGAGGGCCTGCGCGACCTCGTGGCTGGTCTCTCGGAGCCGAGGACGCCCCCGGATATGCTCGCCGGGCCGAAGGCTCCGAAGGACGTCGTCGACCCGGCGGAGCTTGCGGCCGCTGCCGGCCATTATATGGCGTTCGCGTCGAAGTCGTCGGCCCGCGTGGCGCTGATCCCGCGGGCGCACGGCGGAGCGTCGAGGGGCGCGTTCCGTTCGGGTGTCTGGTACTGGGATCCGGAGAAGGGCGACGAGGCGGGCCCCTTCGACGTGCTCCTCGTCGAGGACGGGTACGACGTGTCCTGGCTCGCCCAGGCTCGCACCCGCCTGAAGGAAGAGGGGTATGAGATCGGCATCCGGTCTGTGGACCGCGTGGGTCGGAAGCCCGACGTCCCGCGGGATGACCTGGAAATGACCAGGCTGCGTGCAGAGAGCGAGAGGGCGACCCAGCCGCCGCTGCGGCTCGCCATCCTGCTCGCGGACGGGGGCCTGGGAGGCATCCGCCCCCTTTTCCGAGAGGGGGCTGTCCTGATCCAGCCGGACGAGGCCATCATCCCGATCCTGGCTGACGCGTCGATGGACGTGCTCCTGGTCGAGCAGGGCGCGGATCCTGACCGCATCATGCAGGCTCGAAGAAGCCTCAAGCCTGATGGCTACATGGCGGTCATCTCCGCGCCGGAGCTCCCGACGCCAGCGTCGTAGCCCGTGGAAGTCACGTCCCCCCCTTCGCCGGCCGCGCCGCGCCCACCCTCCGCGTGGCGAGCACAGCCCCCCGGCGCGCCGCCCGCTCCAAATCCACGCCCGCGGGTGGGCGCCCCTCCCCGCCGCCGTCCCCCGAAGCCGCCCGCCGTCCACCGCGTGTTCACGGCGGAAGTCCGGGAGATGTACGAACGCGGCCTCGCGGAGCTCGAGGACCACGCGAAGGAGGTCCTGCGCGACCGCTGGGAGCTGATCGAGGCAGCGGAGGCGAGGGGGGAGACGCCGCCCTTCAGGCTCACGAAGGAGGAGATCCGCGCGCGCGGCGCGTCGATCCGCAGTCATATAATCCGGGCGCGCGCGGCGCTCGCCGAGGGGCGGCGGGACCGAACGGCCGCCTCCGTCCGAGAGGTGCGCAAGGAGCTCGCGCGGATCGACTGCGTCTCCTTCGTGGAGTTCGTGCTCCGGACGGAGAAGGACCGGAAGCCGATCGTGCTCGCTCCCATGCACCGGGAGTGGCACCGGATGGCGGACGGCTACGACCGCGTCGTCATCTGGGCGCACATCGCCTCCGGCAAGTCGCTCCTGCTCATCGCCGGGCGCATCCTCTGGGAGCTCGGGCGCGACCCGGACCTCCGCATCGGCGTCGTCTCCGAGACGGTCCCCAAGGCCCGCAAGCTCGCCCGGCCGCTCCGCACGTACATCGAGAGCAGCAAGGACCTCCGCGAGGTCTTCCCCGGGCTCCGCAAGAGCCTGCGGAAGGAGGCGCCGTGGACTCTGAGCGAGCTCATGGTCGACCGGCCGAGCTCGGCCAAGGACGCCTCCGTCACCATCGTCTCCGCCCTGAAGCCGTCGATCGCGTCCGCCCGCCTCGACCGCGTCTTCTTCGACGACATCCTCTCGCACCGCACCGCCCGCAAGCCCACGCAGCAGGAGGAGCTGCGCCGGATGATGCAGGCGGAGGTGATGGGGCGCCTCGAGCCGGAGGCCCGCACCATCGCCGTGAACACGGCCTGGAAGCAGGGCGACTACATGAACGAGCTCGCCGCGCTCGCCCCGAAGGAGGCGGTGCGGCGGTACGGGGTGCGGGACGAGCACGGCGTCATCCGCTGCCCGTGGCTGAACGAGGCGTGGATCGCCAAGAAGGAGCGCGAGCTCGGGCCCGTCGAGAGCGCCCGGCAGCTCCACGTCATCGACCGCGAGGACGAGGAGAGCCGGTTCGAGGAGGCGTGGATCCGCACGAGCCTCGCGCTCGGCGAGGGCGTCCGCCTCGTCTACGAGCTCAAGGGCGAGGAGCGCGCGCGGTACATCGACGCCGGCTGCGTGATCGTCGTGGGGGTCGACGTCGCTGCCTCGAAGAAGCGCGCCGGCGCCCGCACCGCCTTCACCGTGCTGCTCGTGCACCCCGACGGCGAGCATCAGGTCCTGTGGATCAAGGCCGGCCAGTTCTCCGCCCCCGAGATCCGGGACCTCGTGATCCTCTTCCACCACCGCTACGGCGCCGTCGTGTTCGTGGAGACGGTCGGCGTCCAGAAGTGGATGATCGACCTCGTGGCGGAGGTGAGCGACGCCTACGTGGCCCCCTTCCAGACGGGCACGAACAAGATCGACCACACCTACGGGGTCACGTCGGTCGGCAACCTGATGAAGCTCGGGAAGCTCTGCCTGCCCGCGAAGGAGGGCGTGCCGCGCGGGCAGGTGAAGGACTTCCTCGCCGACATCCGCGCCTTCCACCCGCAGAAGCACCCCGGCGACGTGCTCATGTCCCTCTGGATCGCCAAGGAGGGCGCGCGCCAGCTCCGGGGCATGACCTACGGAGCGGTCGGCGCCGACGTCGCGTAGCCCTCAGCGGCTGAGCAACGGCTGCCCAGCGGTTGGCGGTGTCCGGCGTGCAACATCGTTCCGAGTGGAACGATGTTGCACGGTTCGGGCCACTATATGATCTCCGACACTTACGGTGGCTCGCGGACGCCGAGGTATGATCGTCGAGTCGCGATCGACTATATCACGTGCAACAAGTTCATAGTTCGCCGGCGCCGACGCGCTGCCGCACGAGCGCGCCGTCCTTGCAGGCCTCGCACGCGTGGAACATGCCGGAGACGTACCGCGGCTTCTTCTCGGGGGTGTCGGACCGGGGCGAGCGCCAGCCCTGCGGCTCGCCCCGCGCGAGCTCCTGGCGCTTCACGCACGCGTCGGCCGTGATGACCGCCGCGTAGGGCACGCACCGGAAGCGCTGGTCCCTCTGGACGAGGGACGAGATCGGGATGGGCGGCGGCACCGCGCACGGAGCAGTGGCGGTCGGCGGAGGGGCTGCGGGTCGTCGCCTCCTCGGCTTCGGTGCATCGATGGGGCTCGACGGCGCCGGCGCCCGGCGAGGCTTCGGCGAGAACCTCGGAGGCAGCTCCGGCGCAGCCGGCGTCTCCGACGCAGGGTGTGGAGCCGCCGCGGGAGGTTCGGTGGGCTTCGGTGCGGCGGACCCCACGGCGGCTGGCTGGCGCCTCTTCAGCGCGGCGAGCGCCGCCTGAGCTCGCTCCACGTCCTCGATCGGCCCGCCAGCCGCGAGGGCCTCGACGGCGAAGAGCACGGCCAGCTCGAGGCCGCGCTTGTCGGGCGCGCCGGCCAGGGCGCGGGCGGCCCGCTCGCGCTTCCGCCTCTTCCGCTGCGCCTGGTCCTCCGCCATCCGCTTCTCGTGGCACTCGTCGCATCGGACGCGCCCTTCGGGCCGCGGGCGCCCGCAGTCGCCCTTGCAGAGCCCGGCGGCGGCGTTCGCCGCGTTCTTCTTCCTGCGGTGACGCTTGCTCCCCGCGGCGCTCGTCCGCAGGCAGACGGTGCACATCGAGCGCCCCTCCGCGCGCGGCCGCGCCCGGCAGTGGGGGCAGGCGTTCTGGATGACGGGCTTCGGAGGCTTCGGATCTGGAGGCGGCTTCGGGCCCGGCGGAGGGGGCATGTCCGCGCCTGCGGGGAAGACGCGGATCCGCCGCGCCGTGTGCTGGACCTGCACCCCCTGGATCCGGCCGGCGTCGAGCCAACGGAGCAGGGCCTCCCTCGCGGTGGCCACCGACGAGTAGTGGTGCGGGACGTCGCGCACGACCGCGGCGAGCGAGGCTCCGGGGTGGGAGGCGATATAATCGACGAGGCGTTGGTGCGTCTCGCGGAGCTCCGGGGTGTATCGGAGGCTCTCCCGCGCGCCCGCCTTCACGGAGCGGTTCTCCTCGTACCACCTGTGCTGCTTGCGCTTCGCCTCCTCGGCGCACTCCACGCACCTCGTCGGGTTGGAGCAGGCGCCCTTGCCGCGGGTGCGTGCCGGCCGGATGGGGCGGCCGCAGAGGTTGGCGCACCGGCCGGCGGCGACCTCCGCGACGCGCTGCTCGTTGAGGCGCTCCCAGGTCACGCGGGGTGGGCTTCAGCAGCCCAGCGCTCGCAGACGTCCACGCTCATCGACGCGGCGAACAGGCGCAGGGCGACGATGGTCATCCACCTGTCGGCGGCGCTGTCCTCGAAGCCGGGCAGGTGGGCATCGAGGAGGGAGAGCAGGCGGTCGATCCCGTCGCCGGCGTACCAGAGGGCCAGGCCCGCGACGTGGCGGAGCCAGACGCCGAGGGGCTTCGTCCGAGGGAGGGACGCGGTGGGGTCAGCCATGAGGTGGATCCATATCCACCATCCGACAGAGCCACAACGGCGATTATATGGCGCGCGTCGAGCTGCTCAGCGCGAGGGGAGGGAGGCGAGGAGCGTGTCAGGGATGCTCACGGTCACCTTGAGGATGCCGCTCAGCGGGTTCTTCTCGACGCCGACGAGGCCCGCCGGATCGAATGGGAGATCGTCGGCCGCCTTGCCGAGGGCCTCCAAGACGGCGCGGCCGATGTATGCCCGCGCGGACACGTCGAGGAGCTCGTGGGTGTGGAACGTGAGGGGTGTGGGGTCGGATGTGAGCTCGGTCATGGGGTGGATCGATATCCACCCGGCGACACTCGCGCAACGGCGACTATATCAGGCGGGTGCCGGTGAGACCGTCCGCCACGCGGGCGAGCATTGCCGTCGCCAGCCGAAGCTGCTCCACGGAGATGTTCTGGAACGTACGTGGGAGGTTCGAGAGGCGCTGGATGCTCAGCACGACCTGCTCCACCGCCTGGCGGTGCTCCCACGCCGACAGCGTGTACGCCCGCTCGTGGCCGTGGTTGTCGGACACGTAGCCGCTATCGAGCGAGAACTTCTTGTCGTCGATCGTGGCGTACTTCCGGCCGATGGCCTGGACGTGGAGCCGGCGCACGCCGGTCTGGTTCACGTCTGTGACCACGACCTCGTCGCCCGTCCTCACCCCGGTGAGCGTCATCGGCTCACCTCGGAGAGCGCCACTCGGAGGTCTCGCGCGTCGTTCCTCCGCCGCACCTTGACCTCCGGCAGCGGCCCGCTGCGGTGGAACCGGAAGCGTGTGCGGCGGGGCGCCCGCATGGCGTGGGGCCGTTTCTCGCGGGCCTGCTGCTTCTCTGTCATGGGGCCGAAGGGCCAGCGCGGGTGCCGCGGCCCCCACCCAGGCGTGATGGATTCGCGTGTGTCGCTCATGCCAGGGACGTATGTCCGGCGCGGACACTTCGCAACGTGCGATTATATTAGCTTCGTGCTCTTGTTGAGGCGGTGGACCTTCACGACGACGGGCGCAGCGCACGCGTCCTCGCCCTCCCCGATGCAGAGCACCACCGTGGCGTCCAGGCCTCGGAGCTGCGCGAGGACCTCGTCCCGTGGGGGCTCCGTCACGTGCGCGTGGAGCACCACGAAGCCCGCGACGACGTGGTTCTCCGCCCCTACCACGTCGTGGGGCGCGCCTCCACGTTGCAGCCCCAAGATGTCCGCCATGCGCTGGCAGAGGGGTTCGACCTCGCGCATCGTCATGGCCGGCGGGGCTTGCCGCCCGCCCTCTTGTCGATCTCCGCCATGGCCGCCCGCATCTTCTTCGCCTTCTCGATGTACCCCTCCGCCTTGGGCGCCTCCTGGTCCCACGCGGCGAGCAGACCGAGGCAGTGGTTCGAGACGTTGAGGTAGCCCGGCGTGAGCTCGATGTAGTGCGCCTCCGGGATGGCCAGCGCGTAGAAGCTGTGCGACGCCACGATGAACTGGCAGCGGTCGGAGAACGCCCGGACGAACCTCCAGAAGAGAACCTGCGCAGGCAGGTCGAGCGAGCGCTCCGGCTCGTCCATGAGGATGGTGAGCGGCCCCTGCTCCACGCCCGGCGACGCGGCGAGGCACCGCTCGATCACCTCCGCCGCCTTCCCCCACGGCTGATGCCGGCGCGCCAGCTTCGGGGGCTCTTCTCCCGCGATCGCGTCCATGACCTCGGCGGTCCGCATCATGGTCGTCTCCCCGGTGGAGCCGCGGAAGAGGGTGTTGTGGACACCCATCGACGCGAAGTCCCAGTCGAAGTGTCCGTGGTCGAGGCCCACTGCATGGCCCGGATCCAGGAAGCGCACCGGCTGCCCGTCGTGGGTGACCGCGAGGGCGCGCTCGATGGCGGGCCACGCGTCCTCCTCGCGGCGCCACCGCTCGAGGAACTCGCTGCACGACCTCTCCGTGATGGTGGGCTGGCCACCCTGGGCGCAGTGGAAGTACCGGGCGAGGAGGTGGATGATCGTGCTCTTGCCGGAGCCGTTCCGGCCCCAGAGGACGTTCAGGCCCCGCCGGAAAGAGAACGTCCGCGGCTCCGCCAGCGCCTTCACCTTGGAGAGCCAGGGGATGTGCGTGCCCTGCGGGTCCTTGATGTCGACCGCGTAGATCACGACTCCGCTCCTTCGATTATATCGCCGAGACGCCCGAGCTTGGCCGACGCCGCGGACGACCACCCGCGCCAGCTCCCGTGGCTGGCGACCTCAGCCCGCCCC
>ERZ761584.538-NODE-538-length-11284-cov-26.556505_pt1 | contig 11284 bp, 9 predicted proteins | sample MGYA00512168_ERZ761584 | MGnify/ENA primary metagenome ERZ761584 (study PRJEB28899, sample SAMN03785564) | bioreactor sludge metagenome | biome: EBPR Sludge; feature: EBPR Bioreactor; material: 0.22µm filtered reactor supernatant | place: Saint Lucia: Queensland...
ATGAGCGGCCTCACGCTCAAGATCGGGGACCGGACGGTACTTCTCCCGGGCCAACAGCCCGCGCAAAAGCCGGTCGATCTTTTACAACTTCAAAATGATTTTCGTGAGCTTTTCAATTGTGATGCGGGAGTGAACGTCCTCGAATATCTTTTAAGGACGTGCCACTCTTTTCGACCCACGCACGTAATTGAGGATCCAAACGGACGACACTCGGCGTTTCAAGAAGGCCAGCGCCATGTGATTGATTCAATATTGGCCTTCCTCATTAAGTCGCCCGAAGAGCTTTCCGCTTTCGTGGCCGAAATGAACAAGGAGTAAATTATGTCAGATGCACCAGGATCAGGAGCACCGGGTAGCGGGGCACCAGCCGGCGGCGGAGCCGCGGGTGGTGGCGCGTCCGGGGCGAGTGACAATCCCTTTCTCCAAACACTCCCCGAAGAGTTCCGTGGAGAAGCGGCGCTAAAAGACATCAAAGATCTCAGCGCGTTGGCAAAGGGTTATTTGCACGCGCAGAAACTTGTTGGGGCCAAGGGGGTCATTGTCCCCGGCGAGAACGCAAAGCCCGATGAGATCGATGCGTTTCATACCGCGCTCGGAAGGCCCAAAACGCCCACAGAGTACGGCTTCAAGGACGACGGACTTCCGAAGGATATGCTCGGCCGCGAAGGTCTAGTCAACGTGGTTCAGGGCATCATGCACAAGGCCGGTGTTTCAAAGAAGGCCGCGGAGGAAATCTTCAACGGTTATTCCGCGTACATGAAGGCCGAAATGGAGAAGATCGGCCAAAACGTCGCCGCCGAAAAAACGAAGCGCGTTGAAGGGATCAAGAAAGAGTTTGGCGCGGACTTCGATAAAAACATGGCTGTTGCGCGTGGCGTTGCCAAGAAGTTCGACCCCACAGGCACCCTGGCAAAGTGGCTTGATGAAACCGGCATGGGCGATCATCCCGATCTCATCAAGGCATTTTTGTCTATTGGAAAAGCCATTGGACCGGATCAGTTTATCACCGGCGACGGCCGACCGGCTGGAACGAATCCGACGCAGAACGAGGCCATTGAGAAATTGAAAACGCTCAAGGCCGACGCCGCTTGGGTGAAGAAATATCTCAATAAGACCGAGGCCGGTCACAAGGAAGCGGTTGAGGAACATCAGAAGCTTATGGAGATCGCATACCCAAGTTAGGGCTTGACGATTTTCCGACAAAGGTGTAAACTTTTGTCAAAGATTGCTCGGGGAGCCGCAAGGTCCGAGTGAAGCGTGTAACAGCACGTCGTCGCGCGCGAGAAGCGTAGATCGGGGTCCGTAAGGGTAGCTCCGGTTGATAATTGGTAACATAAATCATCAATCGGAGGTTTGTCATGTCTACCCAAATCACGACCGCAATGGTGCAAGGATACCGCGCCAACGTGGATCTCCTTTTACAGCAACAGGGTTCGTTGCTGGAAGGAAAGGTCCGCGTGGAAACGCAGAACGTCGAGTTCGATTATTATGATCGGATCGGCGCGACCGAGGCGAACGAAATCACGGATCGCCACGGTGACACGACGTACAACAACACGCCGCATGATCGGCGTCAGGTCGGCCTTCGTGACTACGATTGGGCCGATCTCATCGACAAGGCGGACAAGGTTCGGTTGCTCCATTCGCCCGAATCCGAATACGCCATGTCCGCGGCCTTCGCTCTCGGCCGCAAGAAGGACGATGTGATCATCAGCGCGTTCTTCGGCACAGCGAAATCCGGCAAAGCCGGCGCCACTTCCGTCACGTTCCCCGCGGGGTATCAGATCGCGGTGAATTATGTGGAATCGGGAGCCGCCGTCAATTCCGGCCTCACCATCGGGAAGCTCCGCCGCGCGCGTACGCTTCTCCGTCAGGCCCAGGTGCCCAAAACGGCAAAGATTTACATTGCCGTAACCGCCACGCAGATCCAGGATCTTCTCCAGACCGTTCAGGTGGGATCCGGTGACTACAACGCGGTGAAGGCGCTGGTCGATGGCGAAGTCAACAAGTTCATGGGCTTCGAGTTCGTCGAAATCGAACGCCTCTCCACCGACACCAACAGCTACCGCCGGATCCCCGTGTGGGCCCAGGACGGTGTGCTCTTGGCGAAAGGCGCCGAGGTTTCGGCCAGCATCGATGTTCTTCCGACGAAGCGTCACTCGACCCAGGTTCGTGCCTGGATGTCTTGCGGCGCCACCCGCATGGAAGAAGGGAAAGTCATCGAGATCAAGTGCGCCGAGTAATCGGACGCACGTAACCGAAACCAGGATCTAAGGGAGGTTCATCATCATGGCAGTCACAGCACAGAACAGCACCGAATACGCGGTGCAAATCGCCGGGGACGGCTCGCGTAATCACGCGACGCTCCAGGGCGGAAAAAAGCGTATTGCGGTTTTCCACCATGTTCAGAGCGGCGCGGGGGACGTGGGTTCCTACGCCAATCTCGCCAAGTTGCCCGCGGGCGTCGTCCGCGTGCTCGGCGTGCACCTGAACAGCGAAGCCCTGGGCGCGGCGCGCACCATGGACTTCGGCCATGCGGGTTACACCGGCATGGACGGTGTGGCGGTTGCGGCCGATGAAGCCGCGTTTTACGCCGCCAAGGACGTGTCGTCCGCGGTGGATGCGTTTATCCGCTTCGGCGGAGCGAGCGCGGCCGGCGTGGAGATCCAAAGCAAAGACGGCTTCGTGGTCCAGGCCCAGGTGGAAGGCGACACCTTCCCGGACACGAAGAAGGTCAACGGCTGGATCGAGTACGTCGTCGAGTAAGCCGTAATCGGTAAAAATCGGGCCACCATCAATAACCTTGGTGGTGGCCCATTTTGCATAGTGGGGGTGTGGGATGGCATCGGAAGTTGAAATCGTCAATCGTGGCTTATTGGCCATTGGCGCAAACGCTGTCCTAAACCTTACCGAAAACTCAATCGCCGCGGTCGCGGCGAATCGCATTTATGCGGATGTGCGCGACGCGGTTCTCTCCGCACACACGTGGAACTTCGCAATTAAGCGCGCGATCCTGGCGCCTTCCGGGACCGAGCCACTTTTCGAGTGGTCCTATAAGCTCCCGCTCCCGGCGGACTTTATCCGAATTGTTCCCAGCTATTATCTCGAAAAGCTCAACGGCCCACACAAGGAAGAGGGCGGGTACATTTTCGCGGACACCAATGCTTTTTATTTGAAGTACGTGTGTCGGGAAACCAACGTCAATCTTTACTCCCCGCTTTTCAAAGAAACCCTGGGCGCCCGGATCGGAGCGGAGCTGGCCATCATTTTGTCGAACGACAAAAATATGGAAGCCAAACAGCTCAAGATCTATGGTGAGAAATTGAAAGAGGCGCGTTTTGTTGACGCGGTTCAGGATACACCCGAGGACGTGGAAGCGGACGAGTGGATCATGGCGAGGGCGTAAAATGGCACAGGCCCAGCCAATCAAAACAAATTTTACCGCCGGAGAATTAAGCCCCCGTCTTTTTGGCCGTGTTGATGTCTCGCGGTATCTCAACGGTGCCGCATTACTTGAAAACTTTGTTATTCTCCCGCACGGTGGAATTATTGGCCGCCCGGGATCTCGCTTTGCCGCCGAGGTCAAGGATTCTTCCAAGATCACTCGGCTCATCCCATTTGAGTTTAATGAAACTGATTCTTATATCATGGAGTTTGGCGATCTCTATGTGCGCTTTTACGCCAACGATGGGGCTATTCTTGAGAGCGCGGTAAATATCACGGGCGCCACGCAAGCCAGCCCTTGCTCGATCCATGCGGTCGGTCACGGTTACACTACCGGCGACGACGTGGTGATCGAGAGTGTTGGGGGCATGACCCAGCTCAATGGCAAGCGTTTTCGCATCACCGTCACCGGCGCCGACGACTTCACCTTGAACGGGATTGACAGCACGGCGTACGGAGCTTATACGGCCGGCGGCACCGTGAAGCGCGTTTACACGAAGGTGTCCCCGTACACGTCCGCCCAGCTTTTCGGGATTCAGGTCGCGCAATCCGCGGATGTGATGTATCTCGCACACGCCAGCGTGCGTGTTCAAAAACTCTCCCGCACCGCACACACAAGTTGGACGTTCACGGCCGTGGACTTCCAGGACGGTCCCTATCTTCCCGAGAACACAACCGCGATCACTATTACTTCGTCCGCTTCCGCGGTAGGCGCCGCTACTCTTACCGCCAGCTCCGCGCTGTTTGCCGCGACCGATGTTGGCCGCGTGATTGCCTACAAGAACACCACCACGTACGGATGGGCGCGCATTACGGCGTTCACCAGCTCCACCGTGGTGGATGTCACCATCGTAAAGGCGTTTGACGGAACGAGCGCAAAGACCACGTGGAAACTCGGGGCTTTTTCGGATACCACTGGCCACCCCGTAGCGCTTTGTTTCCACGAGCAACGCTTTTGGCTGGGTGGACCTGGCGCGCGCACACAGACCGTTTACGGTTCCGTCGCCGGAAGTTACGAGAACATGGCCGAAGGCACCGCGACCGCCACCGATGCTATCGTCTACACAATTGCGTCAGACAAGGTAAATCCGATCCGCTGGATGTCCCCTGGAAAAGAAATTGTTATCGGGACCGGCGGGGCCGAGTTTGTGCTGGGTTCGGGTGATGCCAATGCCGCGATCACTCCGTCCAATGTCAAGATTACCCGCGAAACTACCTATGGGGTGGATCAGGTCCCGCCAGCCAGGATTGGAAATGTCGTGCTGTTTCTCCAGCGAGCCCGCCGAAAAATCCGGGAGTTTGGGTACAAGTTTGCGGACGATGCCTTCGATGCAGACGACATTACGATTTTGTCGGAGCATATTATCCGTGCCGGCGTCGTGGACATGGCCTATCAGCAAGAGCCCAACAGCAACCTATGGTGCGTTCGTGCGGACGGTCAGCTCGCGGCGCTCACCTACCAAAAGGCCCAGCAAGTTTTTGGGTGGTCGCGCTGTATCATGGGGGGTTCTTTTTCGACGGGGGATGCTGTCGTGGAAAGTGTCGGCGTGATCCCGGACGACACACAGGATCAGGTTTGGATGCTCGTGAAACGTACGATCAACGGCCAAACGAAGCGCTACGTGGAATATCTCACCGAGCCCTTTTATGGCTCGACGGAAGCGGAGAAAAAGTTAGCCGTTCAGCTCGACAGCAGTTTGTCGTATAACGGCGCCGCGGTAAATGTCGTCACCGGAGCGGATCACCTTGTCGGACAGACCGTCGGGATTTTGGCCGATGGGAAGGTCCAACCGGATCAGGTCGTCGCCGCCGACGGATCCATCACGCTGGCCGGCGGCCTCACCGCGGCGATTGTGACGATTGGGCTCAAGTACAGGCCAAAGGTCCAGCTCTTGACGTTCGAGCCGGGAAACCCCCTGGGCTCGTCCCAAGGAAAAATTGCCCGCGTCAATGCGATCATTTTCAGGGTGTATCAATCTTTGGGTGGGTGGGTTGGTCCGACCAGCTCGGACTCGGACTTGAAGGAAGCGGTGTACAACGATAGTGGGGAGACAGATGATCAATCTCCGCCATTGAAGAGCGGATATATTCGTCAGCTTCTTTCGTCCGGGTATACGCGCGAGCCGGCCGCCTATTATGAACAGCGCGACCCGCTACCGATTACGATTTTGACGGCAATGCCGGAATATCAGGTTAATCCGGCGTGATCGTCGAAGAGCTCAAACCGGAGCACTTCGAGCGGATCAAATTACGCCAGCTTGAGAAGGAAACGCTCGACGCGTTTCACACGCGGCTGGGTCAGCTCGTTGAAGTGGCTTCGCGTGGTCCCGCTTATGCGGTGGTCCAAGACGATGAAGTGCTGGTGATCGGAGGGCTTGCGTTTGTTTGGGGCCGAGTTTGGGAAGCGTGGCTCTTGTCCTCGGAAGGGATCGAGCGGCATCCCTTCGCGGCACGCGCGATTGTCCGAACGCTACGCGCGACCGAGGCCGAGCTTGGCGACCGGGTTCAGCGGATTCAAGCACAGGCGCCGGTGAGCCAAAAGTGGACGGCCAGGTGGTTCAAGTTTTTGGGATTGAGGTACGAAAGCACCGCGCGAAAATACACGGCGCTCGGTGAGGATGCAGTAATCTACGCAAAGGTGATCGATGGGAATTGAGTTCTTGGTGGCGGCAACGGTAGTCTCGGGAGCGGTAAGTGCGTTTGGTCAGTACCAAGCCGCACAGACCCAGCGCCGTGTTGCGGATTTCAATGCCGCCATTGCGCGCAACAACGCCGTGTCCGCAAAGCAATGGGCGGACTATAACGAACAGCGTACGCGCGAACAGCAAAAATATCGCCGTGAAAAAATGCTGTCCGCCTTCTTAAAGGCCGGCGTCACTCTTGAAGGAACGCCCACAACCGTTTTCGAGGAACAATTGATCCAGGACGAGTTAGACGCCCTGGCTATCCGCCGCGGTGGTCAGGCCGAAGCCGCGCGGTACGAAAATCAATCTAATGTGTTCAACTTAGAGGGCCGCGCCGCCCAGCAAGCGGGGTTGATTGGTGCGGGCACAACGCTTTTGACAACGGCCACCGAGGTCGGGAAGATCCGGGCCGGATACTACACGCCGGAAGGGGCGCAGACATGAGCCGAGATCTTGAGATTTCTTTTGCCAGCAACAATGCCCGGGCGACTATGCCGGGTGTTCCGGTGGACGCGAACGCGTTATCCGCGCCGTACACCGCTTTGGCAAAGGGCGCCGCGGCTGTTGGCGGGGGCCTGGCCGATCTTGCGAAGATCGCCATGAAGAAGGACGCCGCGGCAATTGTCGCGGACACCCTTACGTCGGTCCATGAGGACACCAACAGAGACTATTTGGAGGCCCAGCGAAACTCCCGCACCAATACCGGCGACCCGGATGGGTCCGGCAATGTGTCGGCCATCGATACCATTGTGCGTTTCCCCGAAGAGGCCGGGGTCAATCCCGATCTCAATGGAAAGACGTTTAGCCAATACGTGCTTGGATCCTACGATCAGCGCACGAAGGACCGGCTGTCGAAGATCAAAAACCCTATTGCCCAGCAAGAGCTCCGAAACAAGTTCACCACGCTCCGCAATCAGCTCGCTGGCCAGGCCCTCGATTTTGAGGCCCGGACGATCCTCGACACCCGCAAAGTGATGGTCGGCCAGGCCGCGGATCGGATGGGCCGGCTGGTGCTCGATAACCCGATGCTTTACGATAGCCAGGTGGCTTTGCTCCAGCAAAGCATCGACGGCGCCGGCCTCGGCGCGGATACCGCCGTGGTGAAGGACAAAATGGCAAATCAGCTCGCGGTGTCGGCCGCGAAAGGATGGATCGAGGTCGATCCACTCAAGGCGAAGGAGCTTCTTTCCAGCGACGCGGCTTCTTTTCGGCGCAATTTATCGCCGGATCAGGTCGCCGCGCTCAAGAGCCAAGCCGAATCCGCGTTTGATCAAAAAATGGCCCAGGCCCGGCAAACCCTTTCCATGGAAGAGGCGTCGCACAAGCAATCGCTTCTCGAAACCGGCGAAGGCATCCCTGGTTACGAGGCCCAATTGAAGCGGGCGTATGCCGATAACCCCGAGGTATTGAAAAGCAAACTCGAAGAGTACGACATCATGCGCGGGGCCTATACGCACAAGACGGCTATGGACGGGATGCCTCTCTCGAAGCTCGCGGATTATGCGCGCGGACAGCGCCCGCCGGCCGGTGATACGCAATACGCAAACAAATCCAAGGTGTCGGACTTCCTTGAGAAGTACGCGGCGGAGCAAATGAAGCTGGCCCAGGAAGATCCGGGCCTCTTGGTTGAGCAATTGAATCAGAAAAAGTTTGACGAGATCCAAGACACCCGCCAGCGGGCTCTTTTGCGCCTGGCTTTGGAGGAACAAAAGGGCATCCCGGAGGAACGTCGTCGGATGCTGGCCAATGCCGAGCGCGACGGGATCATTCAGACGATCCAAAGTGCCCAGCCGAACGAAGTTTTGTCGGTCATTCAACGCTTCACGCAAGAATACGACGCTGGCAATCCCAACGAGCAAGGTTTGTCCGATCATTTTTACCGTGAGCTTACGGTAAAGAAGGACGGCCTGGCCCCGGTTTATAATGTGCTTTTGCAGAATGTCCGTGACGGCTCCCCCGTCGCCTTCGATCTTGTGCGTTCGCTCACTTTGAGTGACGAGCTCAAGAAATACAAGCCGGCCGAGGCCGATCAGAAAAAGCTCTACGAGAAGGTGGACAAGCAAATGAAGGATTGGTCCCAGGGCTTCTTGTACGGCACCGCCGAGAATCTTCCCCAGGTCAATGAAATGCGCCAGGTCGTCGCAGATCTCGCCAAATTGTACGTGGTGGATCAACGCATGGACGAGGGTGCGGCTGTAGACAAGGCCACTCGCAAATTGATCACGGACAAATTGGCGGTTTCCAATGGAACACTCCAAATCCCTCGGGTGATTTATGATCAAGGGAAGCGGGTGCCGGCTGTCGCGCGCACCATCCAAGCCAATTTGAGGGATGCCAAGTTTTCGATCCTTAAAGGCGAGATCCCTTTCGATATTGAACGGACTTTTGGCGGTGCGCCGGATTTTATCGACGCGAAAACGCGAAAAGAGATCATTGGCACCGCGCTCAAGCGGGGATATTGGAAAACCAACGCCGATTACTCCGGCGCGTACTTCATGGTCCCGCTGGTCAACGGAGATCTCCCGATTTTGGACAAGAACGGTGGGCCTTTCAGCATTTCTTTTGCGGACGCGCAGAATAGGTCGGGGAAAATCAAGAGCTCCAAGAAGAATCCCTATGATGCCGTCCCTCGCGTCGATATGTTTGTGGAGCCGCAAGGATGAGCGGACCGATCAATGGGACAGAGCGGCAATATGATGAAACGCGGTACGCGGACGCCTTCAATGAGGTCCAAGTAAGCACTCCGCGCGTGTGGGGCGCCGCGCTTCACGAGGCGTTTTTGGACAATCCCGAAATGTCCGTTTTCCGCCTGTCCGAGAACGATGTTGCACGTGGGCGAATCCCTCGGATCGCTACGGCCGCCGCCGGGGTAATGATCCCTGGCCTCGGTCCCCAGGGGGCGGACATACTCACGGACGTGGGTGATCGGTTTATGCCGAAGCTGGAGCGGATCAGCGAGGACGATTTCAATAATTCCTACGCCCAGCTCGGGCTCAAGTGGGACAACGCCATGACGAAAGACATGGCGGAGATCTTAGCCAGCCGGAAACGGCGGGAGCTTCGTAATCTCGATATTATGTCCCGCGGCGACGGTGGAGCGGTGGAGAACGTGGGGAAGTTTGGCTCCGCGCTGGTGGCCTCTCTCTTGAGCCCAGCGAACATTGCGATTTCGTTTATCCCCGTTGTGGGGGAGGGTCGTTGGGCCGCGTGGGTGTCGAAGTACGGCATCACGAAAGCCCGCCTCGCGCGGGGCGCCGTCGAAGGTTTGATCGGCCAGGCCGCCGTTGAGCCGCTTACGTTTGGCGCGAGGACGGAAGAACAGGCGGACTACACCGCCATGAACAGTTTGGCCAACGTCACGATGGGCTTGGTCATGGGTGCCGGACTTCACACGATTGGGGGGAAGGTCCACGATCTTCTCGCGTCCGGTCGGGAGATCCAAGCCGATCTACGTGCCACCGACGTGGCCGCGAGACAGTTGGCGGATGGGCGGGCGGTGGACGTTGGCCCGGTTCATTTGATCAATACCGCGGAGGTAGGTCATGCGCGCGCACAATTCAAAGTTGCCGAAGGCGGCGGAGCATCCGATCTTGGGAGCCCAACAGCTTTGCGAGATATTGAAACGCAAGCGGTGGACGGAGCTCGTGAAACTGTACGCTCACAGCAAGCGCCCGAGCGATCTTTGGACGTTACCCCTGAATCTCTTGCGCCACTTGACACCCCACGCGACCGCTCTATCGAAGCTCCCCTCGATGCCATTACAAAAGACATCGAAGAAGCGAACGTCCGGCTTCAAGAGGTATCAGCGGGTAAGCCGCTCAACGAGCTCGAAACCAAGTTTATCTCGGAAGCCGACGACGCGGTGAAGGCCGCGGACATCAAGGCGAAAGCCCTGAACACGGCGATTGATTGCGTTATGGGAGAAGGATAATGCCTCTTACAAAATGTGCCGGAATTATCTCGGAAGCCGCCAAGGGACTTGTCACGCCGGAAGAGGCGGACAAGCTCGTGCGCGAGCTCAAGTCTCGCGCGGACAGGGTGCGGGCGGGTGGATCGGTGGAGGACTTAACCACAATCCTCATGCGTGAGGCCAAGGCCATGGCCGACGAGCTCACGGTCGAGGCCGCCATCCAAAAGCGCAATCGAATCATCAACGTCACTCGATACAAGGCGCTCCAGGCGAAACTTTCCGCGGCGCCTAGCCGCTTCGAGGGAATCAAGAAACTTCTTGTAGGTGAGGGGCAATCTATCGGCGCGCGTCAAAAGATGCACAAGCTCCGGTTTTGGGGCCGTATGATCAATGACTTGGACCGTGCGGAGCTATTGCCGGTTTTTAACGATGAGGCGTATGCCCGGGACATTGCCCATGAGATCGCCGCGCTCAATACACCGGACCCCGAAGGACTTGGGCACGCGGGCATCGGTGCCACCGGAAACGCGAAAGCCCAGCAAGTTGCCAAGATCGTTTATAAGTGGCAACGCGAAGCCGTCGAAATGCAGAACGATCTCGGTGCGTGGATCCGCACACTTCCGGGCTATATCGCTCGCACGAGCCATGACGCCGACGCAATGCGCGCGGCCGGCTTCGACAATTGGAAGAGCTACATTGTTGGGAAGCTGGACGATCAGACGTTCAAGCACCTTCCCTTCGATCTCAATGATCCGAAGGTGTTTGCCAAGGCACAAAACGATTTCCTAAAGAGCACCTACGAAGCCCTGGTAAGTGGCCTTCACTTCAAACCGGCCGAGGGTAATTTTGATATTGGTGAGGCGCTTACCGGCACAGCGAACATTGCCAAAAGGATGTCGCGCGAGCGCCTTCTTCACTTCAAGGATGCGGATGCCTGGTTGGACTATAACAATACTTTTGGGGCCAAGAGCTTCCGTGAAGCGATCATGTCCTCGATGGAATACGCCTCACAGAATATCGGGCTTATGGAAACGCTCGGCACCAATCCAAAAAATATGCTTGAGCGGATTACGCAAGAATCATTGAAGGTTCGACGTGAGGCCGCTGTAGCTGGCGATAAAAAGGCGCTCAAGGATGTCGCTGGGCTCGAAGGCAAGAACATTGGTCCGAAGCTCGATGAATATATGGCCGAGCTCGATGGCCGTACGTTTCAGCCGGCGAACGTCCGCCTTGCAAAGATCAGCGC
>ERZ761584.539-NODE-539-length-11276-cov-4.239818_pt1 | contig 11276 bp, 16 predicted proteins | sample MGYA00512168_ERZ761584 | MGnify/ENA primary metagenome ERZ761584 (study PRJEB28899, sample SAMN03785564) | bioreactor sludge metagenome | biome: EBPR Sludge; feature: EBPR Bioreactor; material: 0.22µm filtered reactor supernatant | place: Saint Lucia: Queensland...
GTCGTAGACGGCGTATTCGGCGTCGTCGAGGCCGGGGAGCATCGTCCTCACATACGTCTCGAGGACGTCCTCGTCGATCTCGGGCAGCTTGCCGGCGGCGGCGAGCATCGCCTGGAAGTCGAGGAACTGCTTCGCCAAGTCGTCGGCGGTCATCAACGAGAACGTCGACGGGTACGTGATCACGACCGCCGCCATGTCGGGTGCGGCGCCGTCGGTCAGCACCGCCATCGCCGTCTCGGCCATCGTGCGTTCGACTTTCGCCAGGGTCTTGGCGAACGCCTTCAACGCCGCGTGCTTCTCCTCGTGGTCGAACGCCTTGGAGAACCCGCTCTGGGCCGCCACCGACGTCCCGCCCGCGTCGCGGCCGGCCGAGCCGGCCGGCTTCGTCAGCGAGGCGGACCGATCGACGAAGTCGCGGATGTCCCGCTTGTTGGCGCGGATCGACTCGGCGCCCCCCTTGGGGAAGTCGACGACCTCGAAGCCCTCATACGCGACCGTGGTCCCGAGCGTGCTCTTCTTCTTCGGGAGCAGCCAACTCGGCCCGATCGGCACCGTCCCGTCCGCCTGGACGTAGTCCTCGGGGCCCTGGAAGAGCGGGTGGGCCTGGGTCGTGTCCGAGAGGACGAGTTCGGAGTCGCGGTTGTAGTACTCGCGCTGATGCTCGGCGACCGCCTCGAGCCGAGGCTGCCCCACGTGTCGGCAGCGCAGCTTGCGACGGTCGAAGACGCGGACGACGGGGACGACCCCGAACGCATGAGGGCGACGCTCGACGACCGTCCCGTCGCCCTCGTATAGGACCATCTCCGCGTCGTCCCAATACCGATACCGCTCCTCTTGACGTCCCGTCTCCTCGTCCTCGTAGGGTTCACGGATGAGGACCGCCTCGTAGCGGCGGTCGTTGGCGTCGAGCCGCCACCACACCACGTTCTCAGGCAAGATGTGCGAAACGACGCACCCGTCGAGGCCCATCGCGGCGACGTCGGCCTGCGAGGCGATCGTCGCCTCGTCCGGCGCCTTGGGATGGTCGAAGCACAGGTCGAGTTGGCCGAGCGTGAGGAGCAACGGGGCGACCACCTCCCGCATGTACTCCGACAGCGTCGTCCCCTTGCCGTCGACGTCGTCCCACCACTCGCGGAGCGGCCGGAAGGCCGACGTCTCCGGGGCGTCTCGCTTCACGTCCTTCCCGAAGATCCGGCAGCAGAACGACTCGACGGCCTCGGCGACGAACGTCGGCACCGGCGTGCGGGCGAGTCTCATCGCGTAGTCGCCGTCCTCGAGCGGCTGGGCCTGCTGATCGCCGTACGTGTACGTCGTCGTCGCCTCTCGCGGCGACGGGTACTCCCGCTTGTGGCGGACCAGGTTGCGGATCGGCATGTTGGCGTAGTCGCGGCCGTAGATCGCCTGCCGATAGCGGTCGCCCCCCTCGAACGAGTCGTACAGCCACCGCCAGCGAAGCTGGTGCTCCCGCCACTCGGGATGGCGGAGGCGAACGACGTCGCGTTCCTTCGCGTCGCGGCCGATCGGGGCGTACGCCGCCTCAGGCACCGATCACCGTCCAGGCGAGATTGCCGATCCGGCCCATCGTCTTCAGGTCGTGGGCCTCGACCGCACTCGCGACCGAGAAGTAGTTCGCGTCATGCCACGCGACGATCCCTCCGGGCCTCACGGCGTCGATCGCCGCGGCGAGATCGCGAAAGACATGCTCATAGACGTGCGACCCGTCGACGAAAGCCATGTCGAACGGCTCGAACAGGTGAAACGCGACGTCGGCGACGTCGGCGACGCGGACGTCGACCTTGTGGGCGACCTCGAAGGTTTCGAGGTTCGCCCGGAACGACGCCTCCGTGTCGGCCGGACCGACGCCCTCGTCGCCCTTGTGATGGTCGACGCTCACGACGCTCGCGGCGACCTCGGCCATCGCGATCGTCGAACGACCGTGGTACGAGCCGATCTCGAGCACGCGGCGTCCGACCGCCAACGCCCGCAGGAGTTCGCCCTCTTCCGAGCCAAGACAACCCTTGACCTCGGTCCAATGCCGGGCCATCAGAACACCCTCGACGCCGCGACGCGGGCGAGCTTGGGCTCGGGCCGGCGGCCCTCGGGGAACTTGTCCAAGAGACTCGACCGCAAGGCGTCGACCAACTCCTCATGGGGATGCTGCGGGTCCTCGGGTTCGTCGACGTACTGACTCCCCCGCTTCGCCCGCTTGTAGTTCGCCAGGGCGTTGATCGTGGCCTGACAGCGGGGATGCACCAGGAACTTGCCGGGCACGTCGATGAACGACGAGAGGAGGTTGAGCCCGGCGAGCACGCAGCCCGGATACTTGATCCACGGCTGGAGCCGCAGCCCGCTCCGCTCGAACTCGCTCTGGATCGTCGTCGCCCCGAACCCGCTGCGGGCGCCGCCGGCCGGGTCCATGCGACCGACGTCGAACCCGCCGCAATGCCTGCGGACGAGGTCCAGGATCGCTCGGGCGTTGACGTCGGCAGGGACGTCGTAGGTGTAGTAGTCCGCGAACACGTTGATCAGGTCGCCGGTCGGGTCGGGCTTGACCTGGTAGAGGACGGCCCCGGTGTGGACGCCGGTGTCCACGGCCAGATGCACCGGATGCCGTCGATCGAACTCGGCCGTCGGTGTGACGGCGGAATCAGGGTCGAACTGGCTGAACCACGCCCCTTCGCCGGCCGCCCAGATGCCGAGGAAGAACCGCTTAAGCCGACTACCGGTGAGGGACTTGAGGTTGGCCTTGAAGGGCGCCCACGCCGACGTCCAACCGCGATGATCGAACAGGGCGGGGTTCGCCGCGTGCGTCGTCTGCCATCGCACCGTTCTCCCCGCGTCGCATCGTTGGTTGAGGAAGTGACTCGGGTCGCCGGGGTTGGTGTCGCCGAGGAGGAACCCGAACCGCGGGTCGCGGCCCGGACGAGACAGACGACCGCGCAGCATCTCCCAGGCGTGTTCGACCGTCTCGATCGCCTCGTTGACCCAGATGGCGTCCCAGTCCGACGACAGGAACCGATCGGGCTTGTCCAGCCCGCCGAGCACGATCCGGGCGCCGGTGAGGGGGAAGTCGTACGACATACGATGACGACGATGCTGCCCGAAACAGACCCGCTCATGGCCGAACGCCGGCAAAACGTGGTCCTCATAGGCCGCGAGCACCGACTCCGTGAGACTGGCCCGCGTCTGCCGCGTGACGAGCACGCGGAAGCTCGGGACTTGCATGGCGAGCGTGTGGAAGAACGCGAGGATGCCGAACGTCTTGCCCGTGCCGGCGGGCCCTTCGATCAACAACTCTTTCGGGAGCGTCCGCGTCTCGAGGGCTTGGCATAGCCGAACGTCAACCCTCCGGGTCCGGTTCGGGTCGATCATCCGTCTCTGGTATCACGAATTTGCGGACCTGTCCGGCCATCTCGACCCAGACGTGATGCTTGTCGCTCGCGTCGAGCTTCGCCCGCTCGATTGCGTCCCGCTGGTCGTGGGCGTCCATCGCGAGGAGCGTCTTGACCGCGACGAGCTTCTGGTCCATGTCCCCGTACTCGAGGACGCGGTAGCACTCCTCGAGCGACTTGGTCCGAAACGCATCGGGGACGTGCCAACCGTTTCGCGCCGCCCGCTCGACGAGCCGCATCTGGGCGATGTCGCTCGCCGTGAACGTGGGCTTGAGCGTGTCGTCGTCGAGCGACTCCTCGAACCCCTCGGGCTTGGGCTTGGGCTGGGCCACATCACGGCATCCACTGGACCGGGTTGAGTCGCACGGCGATCTCGATCGTCAGCCAGCCGACCCGGGCCGCCGCCGCCCCGACCTGCGACCAGAAGTCGTCGATCGCCTGTTGGCACTGGGGGCAGACCTCGATGTGCGGGTCGGGGACCGACGCCAGGCCGTGGGTCTGCGCCGGCACATATTCGGAGACGTTCTCGGTCGTCCCGCATCCTTGGCAAGTCACGTCCGCTTCCTCCGCCGCCGGACCCGCTCGGCCTTGACCGGGTCGAACCGGGCGAGCTCGAGCTCGAACCAGCTGACTCGTCCGCCGTCGTCGGCGACCTGTTCGGCCCGCCGCGTGACCGCCTCGAGGGCTCACTCGCACGAGCGACGCACCGCGAACCGCCGCGCCACGGCAACGGCCCACGCAGCGAAGTAGAGGCACCACATCACGATCATCACGTCGTCACGCCCCATCGCAACCGCCAGGGTCGACGCGAACCCCATCGGCACCACCGTGGACTCAAGACTCGGGATCATCCCGCTCGGCCCTCGCGCACGACCCGCCCGTCAATGGGCATCGATGACGCTCGATCGTCCAGTACCGATGGGTCGCGCGAAGCTCCTTGATCAGGACGCCCGCCCCGGTCGCCAGTGCGGCGACCGCGCCGGCGGCGGCCACCCAACGCGGCATACCCGTCTCGACGGCCGCGAAGACGCCGAGGAGCGCCGAGCCGGTCAGGAGCGAGGCGGGGACGCCGTAGGAGCCGGGCTGGGGCGGGCTAATCGACCTCTCCTCGTTCGCGGATGCGTCGGATCGCCTCGAGTCGCCGATAGATCGTGCGTTCGTCGAGACGCAGGAGCGTGGCCAGTTCCTGGTGCGTAAAGCCCGCCGCCGCAAGCACGTGGATCGCTCGGACCTGGATATGGATTTCCGACCGGTGGTGTTTGGCGAACGGACGTCGCTTGCGCGTGCGTGCGAGCATAAGTTTGAGGGCGTCCCCAAACGAGGGTCTTGACACGTTGAAGCCAACGCGGTCCGCAACGTAGAATACCATGGGGGTTTGGCGAAAATTTCACTTCGACACGAGAAACGGCGACATGGACGGAGTCGCATACTGGACCCTCGACAACCCCGACGGCACGACGACGCTGGTCGAGGTCGACGCGGCGTTCGCGGCGGAGATGCGACAGTTCGACGCGAGGATGGAGCGTCGCGACCGGAAGTGGCGGCGCCGCACGCAGGCGGCCTCGCAGATCGGCCAACGCGACGACCCCTACTACCTCGACACCGTCTCGGCCGACCTGGTCGTCGACGCCCGGTGGGGCGAGTGGGAGGGCCCCCGCCTCCACTTCCATGTGCTGTTGGGCAGTTCGGCGACCTGGGACGGCCCCAAGTCCCGCTGGGTTCAGGTGCGGGAACGCCGGCGATGTCGCGGTTGCGGTCAGTTCGAGGGCCGGCTCCCCGCCTCTCACTACTGCCTCCACTGCGACCGATGCGGACGCGAGCACCTCATCCCCTCGCCCACGGTCCGGCGGCGGCCGCGGCGTGACGGGCGATTGCTCGGGGGGCTGGTCGGCCTGGCTCACTGATTCTTCACGGACCGTGCTTAGACTCGACTCGAGGCGTCCCTTTCCCCTCGAGGAGATCTCCAATGTCCCGTCGCGGTTTCACGCTGATCGAGTTGCTGGTCGTGATCGCGATCGTCGCGGTCTTGATCGCCTTGCTGCTCCCCGCCGTCCAGTCCGCCCGCGAGGCCGCGCGACGCACGCAGTGCGTCAACAACCTGAAGCAGATGGGCCTGGCTCTGCACAACTTCGAATCGACGCACGGGGCGTTCCCGCGTAGCGGCGAGCACTCGGTCACCTGGACCGACGGTCGCGAGTACAAGACCCAGGACTTCCACGGCGCCCTCACGCTGACGCTCCAGTTCATGGAACAGTCCCAGGTCTTCAATGCGTTCAACATCGAACTGCGTTACAACCTGCCGGCGAACGACACGGCCGCCAAGACCTCGATCGCCGCGTTCCTCTGCCCGACGAACGCCCTGGCCGGCGACCGGACCGGCGGGGCCGGCAAGGACCACCTCGGCTACGGCTGCTCCGACTACGCCGCGTGCCCCTACACCGAACTCGACGGGCTGGGACGCCCCTCGGACGACCCGTCCTACGGGACCGCCCCCGGGGTGCGTCGACTCGGCCTCGCCGCGTTGACGAGCGGCCCCTACCCCGTCGCCCTCTACACCCGCTTCCCGTCGCGGGCCTCGCAGACCTACGTCAGCCCGTCCAAGACCGTCCACCTCGACCCGACCAAGGGACGGATCGACCCCTACCACGCCGGCCCGACGATCGCCTCGATCACCGACGGGACGTCGAACAGCATGGCGATCTACGAGGACGTCGGCCGCAGCCCCAAGATGTGGGAGTCCGTCGGCCAGAACCTCGCCGCCTCGACCGGCGGCTACCTCGACCCGGTCACGGGCGAGGCCCGCTGCCACTGGCGATGGGCCGAGCCCGACGGCGCCTCGGGCGTCTCGAAGTTGGTCAACAACAACCGCGGCGCCGGCTACGCCCTCGGCGTCGCCCCTCGGCCCGGCCAGTGCCCCTGGAACGCCCACGACTGCGGCCCGAACAACGAGGTCTTCAGCTTCCACCCCGGCGGCGCGAACGTCGGCTTCGCGGACGGCTCGGTCCGCTTCGTCAAGGAGACGGTCGCCGGGCCCGTGCTTCGAGCCCTGATCACAAAGAACGAGGGCGAGTCGATTTCGGCGGACCGCTACTGACCGACCCCGCCGGACGCCGACCCCGACGCGACGGCCGATCCCATGTGGGTCGGCCGTCTTCTTTTCCATGGGCCTTGGAAAACACGGAGACGGCGACGCCCAACCTTGGTCCGCGTCTCGGTTTACGATAAAACTACAAAAATTTCGTAGTTTCCCCTTGTAAAACTGCGATCCCGTTGCAATAATATAACTGTAGTGAGTGACGCACGACGAGGACGCGAACGGGAGCCGAGACGATGACCCTCGACCTGAGCCCCTACAAGGCCGAGCGAGTGACCGAGGACGGAGAGACCTACTGGATGGTCACCCAGGACGGCGACCCCGTCGCCCAGCCCGAGCGCGACACCCGGCGCTCGGCCGAGGCGATGGCCCGAACGATGAATCGCGACTCGCTCAGGGACCGCCTCATCGACGCCATCTGCGAGCGGGCCGCCGCCGCCGGCGTCGACCGCCTCGTCGAGGCCGCCGAACGCCTCGGCATCGCCTTGGTCCGATGACCCAAACCCCCGGGGGCCGCGAGGCCCCCTTCACCCGCCATGCGAGGAGCCGACCATGAACGCCGACCCAACGATCCACAGCCGATCATACTTCATCGGATGCGTCACGATGTTCGACGACCGCGTCGAGGTCTCCGACGGCTTCGCCGAGCGCCGGGAGGCCGAACAGTGGTGCCGCGACTGGGACCACGGCACGGGCGGACGGGTGCGCTCGGCGTACACTTGCCAACAGGTCGACACCTGGGACGAGCGCGGTCCCGACTCCGCCGACGTCGCCGAGGTCGAAGGCTCCCGCCGGCCGGTGGCCTTCCCATGACCCCCGACACCCTCCGCCGCATCCGCCACGCTCTGCGACTGACCCAGGCCGAGTTCGCCGATCGCCTCGGCGTAGTCGCGGCCACGGTGTCGGCGTGGGAGCAGGGCCGCAACACGATCCCTCGCTGGCACGCCGTGCGGATCGAGGAGATGGCGAAGGGCCTCGACCTCCGACCGGCGCCGAAGCCGCGGCCGGGCAGACCCCGAAAGGAGCGATGACGATGAGACTCAACATGACCATCGGAGAGATCGAAGACGCCATCGAACACATCAAGGCTTGCAAGGGCGATTCGGAAATCGCCCACCAATTGGAAGACCACCTCCGCGAGCGGTTCATCCGGCACGTCGCGGCCGATGCGGAACAGCCGCTCGCCAGGATGGCGCGACTCGTCCTGACGACATCGGACCTCGACTTCCACCGATGGTACGCCTGACGCGAGAGGAGCGATGATGGAGTTCTCGTATCACTGCCACGAAGTGGACGCGACCGGCGAAGCACTCGGCCCAACGGTCGAGCTCCGTGGCGGAGCCGGCAAACCGCTGGAGATGGCCGCGTGGATCGCGGCCGACACATTCCTGAAGGACGCGGCTTTCGGCCAATCCGTCACGACTCACGTCCGCGTCGAGCCCACCGACGGCCGCGAGCCCGCGACGTTCGAAGTCGCCGGCCGATGGGAGCGGAACTTCCGGGCCGAGGCGAAACTCGTACCGTCTTCAGTACCGTCTTGACCCCGCCCGAACGCCCCTCTACCGTCTTCGCCCCGGAGGAGCGACGGAAAAACCCGCGGAAAACAAGCTGCCGGAGTGGCGGAATTGGCAGACGCGCCAGCTTGAGGGGCTGGTGGGCTAACCATGCCCGTGCAGGTTCAAGTCCTGTCTCCGGCAAAATTTCCGTCTCCGTGAGTCGTCGCGGCGTCGCCTCCTACCGTCTTCGTTACCGTCTTGGGCGGTCGGAGGGGCGGATGGGGTGGACGCCGCGTCCGCGTTGGCATGCCGCGTCGGGGCGTTGGTACGCGGCGATCGGACCCAAGGACGAGCGGGGCCGGGCGACGCCGGTCTACGCCCCGTCGTCGATCGCCCGGAAGGACGAGGCGGGGGCTTGGCGGTGGTTCGAGGCGACGCGGGTCGAACTCGCGACGACGACGACGGTCGAGCCGGCGAGGTCGACGCGGGACCTGGCCGAGCGGTACCTCGAGGCCGTCCGTGACGCGGTCGTGACGCGACACTGGGTCACCAAGCGAGGACACCTGCGACGGTTCGTCGCGGCGTTTCCGAAGCTCGAGGGCCTGACGATCGAGACGGTTTCAGGCTGGATCGCTCGACTCGACCAGACCGCCCACTCGCGGTCGAATTTGGCACGCACCGTCCGGGCGGCGTTCCGGTGGGCCGCCAAATCTGGCTTACTGCGGTCGAACCCGCTCGAGGGTTTGAGGGCCCCCACCCCGCCGAGGGCGCCGGAGCGGTTCGCCTCGCGGTCGGAGGCGGCGGTGTGGCTGTGGTGGCTGCGGCGGGTCGGGTGTCGGACGCGGCCCGAGGTCGTGCAGATGACCCGGGTGATGATCCGTTCAGGGGCCCGGCCCGGCGAGTTGTGCGACACCCGATGGGGGGACGTAAAGTGGGACGCGGGGACGACTTCGGCGGGGCATCGGTACGCCAAGGTCGTGATCCCCCACGACCGGCACAAGACCGGCGCCAAGACGGGCCGACCGCGGGTGATCTATTTCACGCCGATCCTGACCCGGATGCTCGCCAGGCACCGCGATCGCGGGAAGGGGCCTAGGACGCCCCAGGACGCGATCTGGACGCACGGCCGAGGCAAACACGGGGGCGGGGTCCGGAAACGCTACAGCGGCGGTCCTGGGCTCTCCCAGACGGTCCGTGATCTACGGCTCAGGCTGCTGGCGGACCGTGAGGCCGCGTTGGGCAAGCTCGAGCGGGGTGAGCCGGCGACGTCGCTCGAGCGGGCGTTGGCGGCGGTCGCGTTCGAGCCGGCGGGGCCGAACCGGCTCGTGAACTACCGCTGGCGACATACGGCGATTTCGTCGCTATTGATGATGGGCGTGGATGTTGCGACGGTCGCCGAGCTGCATGGGACGTCGGTCGAGATGGTCCGCAAGCACTACGGGCACCTGCTGGACGCCCACCTGGCGGCGGCGGCGGAGCGGATGGTGGACGTCGGGCGGACCCGCTTGAGGCGGAATTGAAGACCCCCGCACCGCCGGGAGGAGGCGACGGTGCGGGGGCGACGCGACACCCACGGGAGAGGGTCGTCCGTGACGGTCGCCGCCCCGGGCCGCTCCGCGGTCCGGCGTGCGTGACGGTCGACGAGGGGGAGTCTACCCGGCGACCCGGACCTCCGCAATGCCTGCCTCGAGTGGATGCATCTATCCGAGCCCCCCCCCTCTCTCTCTCGTCCATCCATCCATCAGTCGTCCCGTACCTCGCGTACGCGTGCCCGCGTGGGTGCTCGCGTACGTACGCACGCACGCGGAGAGATTGGGTTCCCTTCAGTTCAGTTACCTTTAATTCAGTTAGGGGCGTGACGGCCCGTGATGGGCGTGACGATCGTCACGGACGCGTCCGTGATGCATCACGGACCATCACGGACGCGTCACGTGACGGTAAATTGGGTAATCTAGAAAAACAAGGAAGCCGCACCGAACCTGGTTTTCGTAGATTGCTTGCCTGCACCATTGTAAGCTATCACAAGAAATCGGGCGTCACGGCCCCGTCACCGTGACGCCTGTGATGCATCACGGTCGCGTCCGTGATGCGACCGGTCGCGTCCGTGACGCATCACGTGATGGGCCTGGACCGAGGTCGACGGGTCAAGGCTTGGATGATTGCACTCGCGGCACGACTGGCACGACACCCCGTCGGTCATGTAATCTGGGTGTGACGTCGGCTGGGCCTTCATGGCAAAGGAGAAGACGATGGGCGTCGCGACGATCGGCGGTTTGGCGAAGGAACTGGGCGAAGAGACGGCGGTCATCCTCGGCGTGGCGATGGGGGCCGAGGTCCCGGTCTTGCTCGCCGGCACGACCTACGTGGTGGATTCGGCGGGCGCCGACCTCATTCGGCAACGGGTCCGCGGCGCACCGTTCCCGCAGGGGAGGCGGATCAGCCCCAAGGTCAAGTATCCACCCCCGCCGGAGGACGAGCGGTCGACCGACGCGGGCTCGCCGTCGCCCCGACCAAGTCGCCTCGTATCGCCATAATAGGCAAATCAAACATGGGGGCTTGCGAGTGTGGTTGAGCGTGGTTAAAGTGATCGTCCCGGCCCGTCATGCAATGGTCGTTCCCCCATGAACCACGCCTTCAAACTCGTGCGTGGCGACGCCCCGCATTGGCCGTCGTCATGGACGATCCGACAGCCGATCGCCTGTGGACGCGAGGTCCGCGTCCTCATATTCCGGGCGACGCCCGAGGAGTGGCGGTCCCGGCCTGAGGCGTCCGACTCGCGTTGGACGGCCCTGATGGACGGCGATCACGTGATCGGGGTCAGGATCGATGGCTGACCGCCTGCGGGCGATCGGCGGCGGTCAGACCGGGGCCGACCAGGCGGGCTGGCGGGCGGCTCGGCGATGCGGGCTCGAGACGGGCGGATGGATGCCGAAGGGCTTCCTCACGGAGGAAGGACCCCGCCCCGAGTTCGCCTCGTTGTACGACGCCGCGGAGACGGCGACGGACCGCTACCGCGAGCGGACCGAGGCGAACGTCCGCGACTCGGACGCGACCCTCTGGTTCGGGTCGACCGACAGCCCCGGGGCGAAGACGACCCTGAACGCCTGCCGGGGGATGGGGCGGCCGACGCTGATCGTCCGGCCCGGGATGAGGCCCTCGGAGGTCGCGGCCTGGCTCCGACGCCAGCCGCGTCTCCACGTCCTGAACGTGGCTGGCAACCGAGAGAGCAAGGCGCCGGGGATCGGCGACCGCGTCGAGGCGTTCCTCGTCGCGGTGTTCGAGCGGCTGTAGGAC